>Ga0105051_10005463_pt1 | contig 14183 bp, 10 predicted proteins | sample FRY02_FD_78383 | JGI IMG/M metagenome (GOLD analysis project Ga0105051, IMG submission 78383) | Freshwater microbial communities from Lake Fryxell liftoff mats and glacier meltwater in Antarctica - FRY-02 (megahit assembly) | ecosystem: Environmental > Aquatic > Freshwater > Ice > Glacier... | reverse complement strand
CGCTGCGCGCGTGGCATGCGTGCGCTGGCGGCCCGCCATGCCCTGTGACTGTGATGTTGGAGGGCGAGGAAGAAAGTGGAAGCGAAAGTTTGGAGCCTTTTATGCTGGCCAATCTCGCATTACTGCAGGCCGATGTGGCGATCGTGAGCGACACTGGCATGTGGGATGTGGATCATCCGGCGATCACCACCATGTTGCGAGGCATGGTCTACATCGAAGCGACACTGCATGGACCTTCGCATGATTTGCATTCCGGTTTGTATGGCGGTGCGATCGCCAATCCCATCAATGCGTTGGCGCGCATGATCACCAGCTTGCACGATGAACATGGTCGCGTTGCGATCGCCGGTTTTTACGATGCGGTGTTGGACGTGCCCGCCACAATTGCAGCGCAGTGGTCGACATTGGATTTCGATGAGAAGGCATTTCTACACGCGGTCGGATTGCAGTCTGGATTTGGTGAACCGGGCTTTAACGCCATGCAACGAACTTGGTGCCGCCCCACCTGCGATTGCAATGGCATCAAGGGCGGCTACATCGGCGAAGGCGCGAAGACTGTGATCGCAAGCAAAGCCAGCGTGAAAATTTCCTGCCGCTTGGTCGCTGCAATGGATCCCGAAGTCGTGTACCAGCAATTGGAATCGCATCTTCGCGCGCGTGTACCCGCTGGCTACACCTTGGAAATAGCTGCTTTTGGCCGCAATCCATCGATTCGTGTGGCCGATGCAAGCGCCTATCTCACCGTGACTGAGCAAGCGTTACAACATGTCTACGGCGTGGCGCCTGTGCGCATCGGTTCAGGCGGAAGCATTCCCGCAGTGGGTTCCATTCAACGCATCCTTGGTTTACAAAGTTTATTGGTTGGCTTTGGACTGGATGATGATCGCGTGCATAGTCCCAACGAAAAATTCGAACTGACCTGCTTTCGGCGAGGGTCGTTGAGTCACGCCGCGATTTTGTACCACCTGGCCCAACTGCGTCCATGACGAGCGGTTTTCGCAGACAACCACGCCCGTGCGGCGGCTTGAAGCCATGGCTGTGTGTGATTTTATTTTTTATGCCTCCGTGCGTCGCTGCTTCAGCGCGGTCCGATGACGGAGTGACGCTTGCGGTGCAAGCCTTCGGAGGCATCGGCGCATTTCGCCCTGGCGACATGACGGGCCTCTGCGTTTTGATTCGCAATCCGCGGCCAGAAGCCTTGGAATGTCTTCTGCAATGGGATCTTCCCAATGCCGATGGCGATGTGGTTTCGCATCACCGAAGCGTGACGCTCGCGCCGGAACAAACGACGCAGCGATGGTTGTACGCGCGGCTTGCACCTTCGCTTGTCGCGGCACGAATCGCCGACGAAATTTTCACGCTGCGTCTCTACGAGACCAAAGGTGGCGTGCGCATACGCGAGTTAACCACCCTTCGATTTCGTCCCCGCGACATCGCGCAACCTTCGATCCCCGTCGAGATGCGCGAGAGTTTGATCGCGATGATTGGCGACACGCGCGCGGGTTTGGAAACACTCGAGGCAAGTGCCGGCGGAACGAATGTGCCTGCCATGCAGGAGGTGACGCGGCTTGCTCGCAACATCAAGCCTGCCAATCTTCCGGATCGATGGGAGGGTTTTTCAAGCGCCGAAGCGATGGTGTGGCTTGGAAGCACCAGCCCGCAAACTCTTGGCGCCGCGCGCGCGGGCGCGTTGCTCGAGTGGATTTCTCGCGGCGGACATTTGGTGATCGCGCTGCCTGAAACTGCAGATCCATGGTCGCTGCGAAGCGGTGGCGCTCATGCGCTTTCCGCCCTGCTTCCAACAACTGGCATGCGCCGCGTGGAGGGTCTGCAGATTCACGAACTGTTGCCGGTGTTGGCGAAAGTGGCGCCGCTGCGAAGCAATGGTGTGACCACCACGGCGACTCTTTTCAACGGCGCGAAACTTGACCGCGGATGGAAGCCATTCATTCAGATGCCAGCGACACAACAATGCGATGCGCAGGGCAATGCGTTGCAAGGCGACGCACTGGTGGTGCAAAAATTGTGGGGGCACGGCCGCATCACGCTGATCGGTATCGATGTGGAAGCGATCCATCGACAGTCGCTGCTTGCAAGTGGCGTGCCGCAAGCAGATGTTTTTTGGAATCGCATCTTGGGTCGTCGCGCGGATTCCCCAACCGAGACCGAGTATCGAGACTGGGCCGATGCGAAGGTGCGACAACTTGCGCGGCAAGAGAACAGCACGCAGTTTGATGTCGGCACAGGCGCGTTGATCTTGAGCCGCATCGGTCTGCAGGGTCGCGCCACGGCTGGGGTGATGTCCGCGATCGTTTTCTTCATCGCCTACTGGTTGCTGGCGGTACCCGTGTGCTGGATCATTCTTCGAAAGAAGCAACAATTGGCTTGGAATTGGCCGATTTTTGCAGTGCTCGCTGTGTTGGCATCACTGCCCGCGTGGGCACTTGGTCTGGTGTTTGGCGGCTCGGATATTGCGCTGAATCATCTCACCGTGGTTGATTTTATTGTGCCCACGGATCGCATCGAAGCGGACGATCCATCACGCCTGCTTCGTGCCGATGCATGGATCAGCGCATCGCTGAATGGATTTGGAACCTCGATACTGAAACTGAATGGCGACGAGAACAACCACAATTTGCTGATCGATTGGAGTCCCCCACCGCAAGGTAGCGACTCGCATTTTCCTGATACCGCGCGCAGCGAACGCGGCATCGATGACGCCAGTCAACTTCAACTTCCATCGCGTGGAACCACCAGCGACTTGCAAGCGCAGTGGCTTGGCGCGCCACCCGCGTCATGGGGCGCAGTGGCGTGGCAGCAGAGCGAGCAACCTGTGCGTGTCGTGGCGACAAGTGGAAGCAACGGCGAGATCACACTCAACGGCTCGCTGCGACATTCGCTTCCATCCGCGTTGCATGATGTGACCATTGTGCATGTGATGCCCTACCTGTATCGGGATCGCGAATGGGTTGGCACGCAAGATCCACGCATCGAACCAAGCGCACTGCCACCGCATCCGACGCGGATGGTTCGATTGGCGCAGCCATGGGATGGTTCGCCGCTTGATCTTGGGAAGGCGTTGTATCCACAAGGCGGGGTCAATCCCGCGGTGCAAGGCGCAGGCGCATTCACCATCGAAATGGAGACACTGTATCGGCGTCCACTTGATGCGCTTGCACAATCCATGTTGCGCGGAGCGCTCGCCATGAATCCATTTGATTTTCGCGCGCAACTCTGCATGCTGAGTCTCTATCAAATGCTGCAGCCACCTGCGTATCGGATGAATCCACCCAAGGATGTCGAAGTGGTGCGCGTGAGTCGTTGGCTTGCACGCGAATTGGATCTGTCGCCATGGTTCGCGAGGCCCTGTGTGATCGTGATTGGATTTCTTGACAACGCGCCCTGCCCGCTGCCTCTGACGATCGATGGCGCCACGGCTTCAAGCAACGGTGATGTGATGGTTCGATTTATTCTTCCGCTGCCTTGCGAGGCGGCTGGCATCGTCACGCCATTCACCGGCAATGCCGTACCCTAAAGACTTCGCATGGCCATGATTGAAACAGTCAACTTAACCAAGAAGTTCGGCGACCTTACGGCGCTGGACAATTTGAATCTGTCTATTGATACCGGCGAGTGCTTCGGTTTCATCGGTCCCAATGGTGCTGGCAAGACCACCACCATCAAAATTTTGGCGACGCTGCTGAAACCTACATGGGGCGAAGCGCGTGTGGATGGCAAGACGGTGGGCTATCAAAATGATTTGATTCGCCCAGTGATCGGGTATGTACCTGATTTCATGGGCGCATACGAAGACATGGTGGTGCAGGAATATTTGGAATTTTTCGCCGCCTGCTATGGCTTGCATGGCAAAGTGCGCGACAAGGTGGTCGCCGATGTTTTAGAATTGACCGAACTTCGTTACAAACGATTCAACGAGGTGAATGGATTAAGCCGCGGCATGCAGCAGCGCCTGAGTGTGGCGCGCGTGCTGTTGCATGATCCCAAAGTGCTGCTGATGGACGAGCCCAACTCCGGCTTGGATCCACGCGCTCGCATCGAGATGCGCGAACTGCTGAAGGAATTGCTGCGCATGGGCAAGACGATTTTAATTTCAAGTCACATTCTTCCTGAATTGGCGGAGTTGTGCACCAGCGTAGGCATCATCGAGCAGGGAAAATTGATTTACGCGGGACGGATGAAAGATGCGATGGCGCGGGTGCATCAAGGCACGCTGATTCGCATCGCGCTAGAAGATCGACATGCGCAGGCCGTGGAATTGTTGCGCACTGTTTCAGGGGTGCTGAAAGTGGAATTGCTTCCCTACGAAGGGCAGCAACGCTTGCATATCACCCTGGATCCAGCAGCGGGCGTGGTGATAAGCGATCTGCCAAATCGCCTTGTGACAGCGGGTTTTCGTATAACTTCGATGCAACAGGCTGAAGCCGATCTTGAAACTGCATTCCTACAACTAACGAAGGGATTGGTGGCATGACCGATGTTTTACTGGTCGCAGATCGCTCGCGCCAAGGCGTACCCGAAGCACTTGAAGAGGTGCGTCGAGTGGTCTCACGACATGGCCGGATTGTGGAGGAGTTGGATGCCGATCAGCGTCCAGTGCCATTGCGCACGGTCTTTGATCGCGTGGTGGTGCTTGGCGGTGATGGCACGCTGATCGCGCAGTGTCGACGGTTGCTTGATCGCAACGCACCGATGATCGGCGTCAATTTTGGACGACTTGGATTTTTGGCGGAGTTCGATCTTGACGGCCTTCGTACGCATGGAGAAATGATTTTTAGTGACAGCCCCACGGTACGAACGCGCATGGTGCTTGATGCGATCGTGCGCAACGCACATGGTGACTTGGTGCATGAGGGATTGGCGATCAATGAAGCCGCGATCACCGCGGGCGCGCCCTTCCGCATGATTGAACTGACCTTAAAACTTGGTGATCGACCTGGACCCGATCTGGTCGGCGATGGGGTGATCGTGGCAACGCCGATCGGCAGCACCGCCTACAACGTAAGCGCAGGTGGTCCGATTGTGCATGCCGATTTGGAGGCCATCATCGTTACGCCAAATTGCGCGCATAGCCTTGCATTTCGGCCAATTGTGGTGCCCAGCCATCTGGAAATAATGATGGAGATGGTGCGCGCCAACGAGGGCACTTCGCTGGTGCTTGATGGACAGGCGATTGTGCCGCTTTCCAAGGGCGACCGCGTGCTGGTCGGTCGGCATCACACCACCGCGAAGTTTATTGGCAATCCAGATCACAGTTACTGGGAGACCTTGGTCGACAAAATGCGTTGGGCAGCACCACCAAGTTACCGAGATCGTGGCGCCTGATGTCGGCGATTTTTTTTGCAAGGCCACAGGCGCTGCAAAGAATTCGTGTCCTAGAGAAAATGGATGATGATGCGCTTGAATCGGCGCAGCATGATCGGGCGTTGCGTGGACTGGCTCGACTGAACCGCCTGGCACGCAGTCATTCCATTTTGTGGCCGCAGGTCAGGCGATACGCGATGCAAAGTGAAGCGCGTGGAAAAATGTTGCGCATACTTGATGTGGCGACTGCGTCGGCCGATCTTCCTGTGGCGATGGATGCCGCGGCGCGGCGCGAGGGTCTTGGAATTGAATGGGTGTTGTGCGATCGAAGCGAACATGCCTTGCATCGCGCGGTCGAGCGCGCCACAACCGCGGGACTTCGCTTTACAACTGCGTGCATGGATGCACTGAGCGAACCCCTTCCGCGTGGCTGTGATCTGGTGATAAGCAGCCTTTTTCTGCATCATATTGATCCTGCGCAGGTGGTGGAACTGTTGCGCTCGATGCGCCAAGCGGCTGGCGTCGCTGTGGGTGTGGCCGATCTGGATCGAACGCGCCTTGGTCTGTGCTTCGCGGCGCTTGGTGCACATCTGCTTTCGCGATCGCCGATCGTTCACTTTGATGCGGTGGCGAGTGTTCGAGCGGCGCACACGCGCGAGGAAATTTTACGCTTGGCATGCGAAGCTGGATTGTCCAACGCCTCGGTGGGCAAGGCCTGGCCGCAGCGCTGGAGTGTGTGGTGGCAGTGCCAGCACGAAGCGAATCCAATCGAACCGGTGCGGCGATGACCTGTTCCATGCTGAGCGCAACTTCATTCCACTCGCTACCGCAACGGGTGGATGCGTTGGTGGTGGGTGGCGGCGTCGCCGGCGCCGCGGCAGCTATCGAATTAAGTCGAGCAGGAATGCAAACGCTGGTTGTGGATCGCCTGGTGCACCCACGCGAAAAAGTCTGCGGATGTTGCTTGGCGCCCGCGGGTGTTGCGTTGCTGAAATATTTGCAGGTGCCCGAAGTGCTGCGCGACGCCATGCCGCTTGATTCGGTGCGGCTTCGCACTTCGCGTGGCGAAGCGGTGGTGCGGCGAGCAGGTTCCATATCCATCGCGCGAAGTGTGCTGGATGCTGGGCTACTTGCAGAAGCCGCGCGACATGGTGCGCTGCTTGCGTGGCCTGTGCGTGCATCGATCGAAACCACTGGCGCTGTTCGACTTCGCCACGATGGGCACGAACGCATCATTCACGCGGGCATCTGCATCGCGGCGGATGGATTGCAAGGAAGTTCGTTGGTGTCGCACCCACATTTCGCATGGCGAATTCGCCCGAGCAGTTTGATCGGCATCGGCGCCATGCTTCCGCAAGATTCCATGCGCATGAATCCTGGAGAAATTCTCATGTGCGTGCATGCGCAGGGTTATGTGGGTGCGGTGCAACTATCGGATGGACGAATCGATGTCGCCGCGGCGCTGCGGCCCAACGCGATTCGCAGCGCTCGCAATCCTGCGTTGCTGATCGCCCACATACTTGGCGACGCGGTGCGGCATGCGCATGCAATCACCGAAGCATCGTGGATTGGAACACCGCTGCTTACGCGACAGCGCTGGCAACTGGCAGACCGTGGCGTATTGGTGGCGGGAGATGCGGCGAATTATGCCGAGCCTTTCACTGGCGAAGGTATGAGTTGGGCGCTCGCCACCGGCGCGGCTGCGGGTGTTCATGCCACGCGCGTGCTGCGTGGTGAGGCAACCGAAGCGCAGTGGAATCGAATCGGCCGCGGCATCGTGCGTGCGGCGCGCTGGCGCTGCTTGCTCACCGCCACGCTGCTGCGACATCCGATCGCAGTTGCTTTCGCGATGCGTGGATTGCAAACATGGCCCGGTGTTTCTACCCGCATCGCCAACACATTTGGCGCGCGACTTTCGATGCCCACTACACAAGTTGTCGGCACATGAACGAACCTGCTTTACTTTCGATTGCCTGCGCAAATCCCGCGCGAAAGTTGTCGCAGCAGCGATGGATTGAAATCGCCAAGCGCATCGCACCTGCAAGCGTTGCCGAGGGTGTGACCACGCGACTTGCCCAACGAAGCGGCATCGACACGCGTTGGTGCGCGGCTGCCGATGAACAAGATTACCCTGCTTTTTATGCAGTGGATGAGCAGGCCGGAGGACCCACCACCTCCGCGCGCATGCAACTGTGGGCGGCCACGGCGCGACCCTTGGCGCTGCAAGCCGGCGCGCAAGCGCTTGTCGAAGCCAACCTCAACGCCTCGCGAATTACGCATGTGGTCACCGCGTCGTGCACAGGATTCGAGTCACCAGGAGTGGATCAATGGTTAATCGAAGGGCTGTCGCTTTCGCCATCCTGTCGCCGCACACATATTGGTTTCATGGGTTGCCATGCAGCGGTGAACGCGCTGGCTGTCGCCCAGGCATTCGCACGCGCAGATCCGAAGGCCTGCGTGTTGGTGTGTTGCGTCGAAATTTGTTCGGTGCATTTGCACTACGGCGATCGACTTGATCGCTTAATCGCCAACACGCTTTTCGCTGATGGCGTAGCAGCCGCGGTGATCGCCTGCGATGCGCCAACTTCTGCACCTCGACTTACACGCTGCGAAAGTGTTTTGATTCCAGATTCTGTCGGCGAAATGGCGTGGAGCATTGGTGACCATGGATTTGAAATGACACTTGGCGCCGCAGTGCCCGATCTGTTGCGGCAACATGTTGGGCGATGGGTGCGTGAAATGTTGAGCAAGGACCACATCGAAGTTCAGGTGGTGGGCGGATGGGCGATTCATCCTGGCGGTCCCCGCGTGATCGATTCGGTGTTGGCTTCGCTCGATGTGCCAGCGCACGCAGGTCATGAAAGCCGCGAAATACTTCGCGAATATGGCAATATGTCCAGCGCCACGCTGCTTTTTATTCTTCGTCAATTCTGGAAGCGCGGCGTGCCTCGACCCTGGGTTGGACTTGCGTTTGGTCCTGGCCTTGCCGGCGAAATGCTGCTGATTCAATAAGCGTTTTGCAGGCACGATGCTCGCTCTGCGACCGAAGCAGCGAATGCATCGCGGTGAAGTGAACTATGCGGCATCCATCGCATGAAGCATTGCAGCGATGCATGCAGGCTTGCATTCCACAAAGCAATCAGCCGCGTAACAATTCCAACATGGACGCATGCAACGAGGTATGGCATGCCAACGAATCACCACCATGAATCGTGGTGTTGCCAAGCCAGTCGGTGAATACACCACCCGCTTCGCGCACGATCACTTCAAAGGGCGCGCAATCCCACGGATGCATCAAGGGATCCACCGCAACATGACAGCGGCCTGTTGCGAGCAACATCAACGCGTAACAATCGCTCCATCCACGCACGCGTCCAACCTGCTGCTCCAGTCGCGTCAACAGATGCAAGCGATGTGTTTGCAGGTAATACTCCGAGCCAGTGGTGCAGACGATCGCCTGCTTCAGATCGGTGCAGTGGATTACCTTCGCCGCAACGCGTGGCTTGTGTTGTCGATGCCACCACGCGCCGCAGCCTTCGACCGCCCACACACTCTCACCAAGCGCGGGCATGTGGCAGACACCCGCAACCACGCGTCGCGAGCCATCGGCGAATCGCTGTTCCAGAGCGAGCAGCGTTCCAAAGAGCGGAACACCAGCGGCGAAACTGACGGTTCCATCGATCGGATCAATCACCCAGTAAAATTCGCTGCTGCCTGGTTGCGCACCAAACTCCTCGCCAAGCAAACCATCAAGTGGAAATTGCGCATGCACGGCGTGGCGGATCAACTCCTCCGCTTCGCGATCGGCTTGCGTCACTGGTCCCGCCTCGCCTTTGGATTGCACCTGCAGATCTTCACTCTGAAAATATTGCAGCGCAAGTTCGGAGGCGGCACGCGCCGCATGCAGCATGCACGCGACACGATCCGCGAGCGCGGGTGGGAGAGGGATGCCTGTTGTGGGCGACTGCATGAAGGCAGATTACTCAACCGAACGCTTGGGGCGTGGCTCGCCGCTACTCTGCAAAGCTCATGCATGTTCCACAGCGAAATCACCTGCATCGTGCGCCGCGACTCGCAGCGCTGGCCTTGCTTGGTTGCCTGGTGGTTCATGCGCTGGCTGCCCGCGATCAGGCGAGTGTGGAAAGATTTTCGCGCATTGTCGAAAGTGAGAAAAAAAAGTTTGCGCAATCCGAAGCATTACTTGTGGTGCACTACCACCGCGCCGACGGCGACTATGCATCATGGAATCTGTGGTGCTGGCCCAAAGGTGGTGATGGCGCCGCCTACGCCTTCAACAAAAAAGATTCCTTTGGCTGCTATGCCACCGTGGCATTTGCGAAAAATCCCGGCACAGCCGGATTCATCCTGCGCAAAGGCGAGTGGCAAGCGAAGGACATCGACACCGATCGCATTGTTGATTTTGCCAGCAATCCGCTGCAGGAAATCTGGCTCGCGAGCGGCGACGCAAAGATGTACATGCAGCCCACGGCGGTGGATCTAACCACGCGAATCGTGGGTGCGTTTCTGGATGCTCCCTCCACCATCACCCTTGCCACCTCGCAATCTCTCACCGTCGAACAGTTGCAATCGATCCGCGTGTTTGAACGCGGGAAAGAAAAAAATAATCTTGCGATGACCACAACGGTGCCCGTCAACGGCGCGGCTGCACCAAGCCTGCTGTACAAAATAAATTTGGCTAAGCCTGTCGCACCCGACAAGATCGCCGCGTATCTGATCCGCGTGGCAGACATGGAAGCGCAGACGGTGTATGCCCGCGACGCGTTGAATGATCCGCGCTTCACGCCGCTTGAAGCGAAACTTGGCGCCACATGCACAGCGAAAGAAAGCATGCTGTCTACATGGAGCCCGGTGAGCGATAGCGTGGATGTACTGCTGTATGAAAATAATGCTGACACACCAACTCGCACCATCGCACTGAAGCGCAAACCCATGGGACTATGGAGCACCACGATTGCTGGCGATCTGCATGGCACGCGCTATCGATATCGATTTCAAAGTTACGGAGTCGCCCGCGAAGTGCCCGACATCCACGCCGGGGCCGCCACGCCCGATAGCGCCTACAGCGTTTTATGCGAGGCTTCGCGGCTGAATCCTGCGAATTGGGAAAATTCAAAAAGTCCGAAGCTGGCACATCCCACCGACGAAGTGTTGTATGAAATTCATGTCCGCGATTTTTCAATCGCCGATCCCTCCTGCCCTGCTGCGCAACGCGGCACCTATCTGGGGCTGGTACATAAAAATCCCGCCACCGCCACAACCCCATCCACTGGACTTTCGCATCTTCAAGATCTTGGGGTGACCGCGGTGCATTTGCTGCCCATTCAAGATTTCACCGCCGAACCCAAGGAATACAACTGGGGCTACTGGACCGCGCTCTTTAATGTGCCCGAATCAAATTATGCGACCAGCATCAGCAATCCGCTGCAACCACAGATCGAATTGAAACAAGCGATCCAAGCGCTGCACGAAGCGAAGATTCGCGTGGTGATGGATGTTGTCTACAACCACACCAGCAGCACCGGCGAACATTCGCCCTTCGATCAAACAGTGCCATTTTATTTTCATCGCACCGCGCCCGATGGCTCGTTGCTGAATGACACGGGTGTTGGCAACACCCTCGCCGATGAGCGACCCATGGTTCGCAAATACATCGTCGACAGTCTGCTGCATTGGCTGCTTGACTACCGCGTGGATGGATTTCGATTTGATCTGCTTGGAACCATGCATGCCGAAACCGTGCGCGCGATCTGCGAAAAACTGGTCGCGCAACGACCAGACATCACGCTCTACGGTGAACCGTGGACTGGTGGCGGACCGACGCACTTTCCACAAGGCGCGCAAAAAGACCTGCGAATGGCGGTCTTTAACGATCATCTCCGTAACGCCATTCGTGGCGACCTGGATGGAACCGCCACGGGTTTTGCGACTGGCCCAGGCGGCGATCGCGAGGCGGTGAAACGCGGCGTGGTTGGCGCCATCGATGACTTTACAACCGAGCCAAGCGAGTCGGTGAATTATGTCAGCGCGCATGACAACCTAACGCTGTGGGACAAATTATTGAAGGCGCAACCGACAGCGACCGATGCGACGCGCGCGGCGATGCAAAAACTTTCGCTGGGCATCGTGTTGACCAGTCAAGGCATCGCGTTTCTGGATGGTGGCAGCGACTTTGCTCGCACCAAGGGCGGCAACAACAACAGCTATAACGCCGGCGATGCGGTGAATCAATTTGAGTGGTCACGCAAGTCTGCATTCGCATCGATGCATTCCTACATCCGTGGCTTGATCGCCATGCGCCGCGCCCATCCAGCCTTTCGCATGAGCGATGATGCAGATGTGCGGAAAAATCTTCACTTTCTTTCACAGAGCGAGGTGCTTGTATTGTCCCTTCTTGGCGGCGCGGCGGGTGATTCATGGAGAACAATTCTGGTGGCTTACAACGGCGAGCCACATGAAAATATTGTGCGGCTTCCACCTGGGTCGTGGAGCGTTGTGGTGAACTCGGATCGCGCCGGCAATGAAGATCTTGAAGATGCGCAGAACATTTATGCAATGCCAGCCTATTCCATGTTGGTAGCGCACCTGAAGTAATCCAGCAGATTACTCGGGTATTTCACCGATAAACGCCGAGGCTCGATCGAGTGCATCATGCGCTTTCATGCGCGCAATGCTTCCGAGTGATCGACCCTTCACGCTCTTCGCGCCCAACACCACGCTTGTGATCGAACCTCAAGCTGGCTGCGTGGCGACCAGTTGGCTGGTGGAAAATCGCGAGCGCCTTGTGTTACCACAACCTCGCGAGCAGTTTTTACAAACCATGCGCACTGGTGGGATTCCTCTTCTCTATCCATATGCCAATCGATTGCGATGGGATCACTTCACCGTCGCAGGTCGCGAAGTAAATCTTTCTCGTGACAGCAATTTAAAGCGCGACAACAATCAACTGCCTATGCATGGTTTGCTTCTGCGATGGAATGCTTGGCGCGTGGAACGGCTCTCGGAGAGTTGCGCAACTGCGACGCTTGTGTGGAATCAGCATCCTGCGTTGATGCAGGTCTGGCCCTTCGCGCACATCCTGCGTTTGCAGTGGCAACTTTCTTCAGAGGGCAACGACACCATGCTGGTGATCACCACCACAATCGAAGCGGATGGGGGCATGGATGTTCCTGCTGCATGGGGATGGCATCCGTATTTCTTGGTTCAACCAGACACGCCAATTCATCTTCCGCCCCGCGCGCGGATCAATCTCGATGCCCGTGGATTGCCGGTGCTTCCGATCGATCACGGTGCCACGCTACCTGCCTGCGAAATCCAGGCTTGCCGCAACGCCGATGATTTATTTGTGCTTGAAAATCCAGCAAAAGCCCACGCTATGGTCCAGGCTTCTGGCCAGGCGATGCGCATTGAATGTGATCAGAGTTACTCGCACATGCAGGTGTACTCGCCACTGCCAGAGGCCATGACAAAGAGCTTCGCCTGTATCGAACCGATGATGGCGGCGACATCCGCGATCTGTGATGACACGGCAAAAATTGTGCTCGCGGGCCAGACTTTGCAGTCACACTTCACATTGCATCTGACGCTGTAAGCCACGCTGCCTGGTGAATTTTTTTACGCCGAGTGCCGAGAGATTATTTTCACGCCCTGCTGCTTACCGCCTGTTCGACTGTAACCAACATCTATGGTGGCGGTGGCGAGCGTATTTTTTGAATTGATGCGGAGTAAAATCCGCAGCGACAATTTTTAGAATGGAAGGCTCAGGCATGTCGTCGCGGTCGCTGCTCAAGTTCAAATCCTGGCGGAGTGGGTGCGTCGAGATTGGTCGAGCGAATCACTGCGGCCCATCCAGCGCTTTCGATATCGTGGGGTACATAGTTGGTGATGCGCAGCAAGTTCCCCATCGGTGTAGGGCCGCTCGGTTGGAGAGACCAATGCGCACATTGCCGCGATGTCAGCGTTGGTCATCGGCCAACATCCAACGCATCGGTGGCGCACTACGCGGGCTGCAGGGTTCGCGAGGCGTTGGCGAGAATGTTGTTGAAGGTTGCACTTGGACGCATCGCAGCGCCAACAAGTTTTGGATCGGGCTGGTAATAGCCGCCGATCTGCACTGGCTTGCCCTGCACGCTATTGATTTCACAAATGATTTTGGCTTCATGTGCGGTCATCTCCGCAGCCATGGGCGCGAAGTGAGCGGCCAACGCTGCATCCGACTTCTGCGCCGCGAGCGCCTGCGCCCAATACATGCCCAGATAAAAATGACTGCCGCGATTATCAAGTTCACCAACCTTGCGGGCGGGCCCACGATTGTTGGCGAGGTATTTCGCGGTGGCTTGATCCAGCGTGTCGGCGAGAAGTTGCGCGCGCTTGTTGCTTGTGCGCGCGGCGAGATGCTCAAAACTTGCCGCAAGCGCGAGGAACTCTCCAAGGGAATCCCAACGCAGGGAATTTTCCGCCACAAATTGCTGCACATGCTTGGGAGCCGAACCGCCGGCGCCGGTTTCAAATAAGCCGCCACCGTTCATCAACGGAACAATCGAAAGCATCTTGGCGCTGGTGCCAAGTTCGAGTATCGGAAAAAGATCGGTTAGATAATCGCGCAGCACATTGCCGGTAACAGAAATCGTGTCCTGCCCCTGCTTCATACGCTGCAGCGAAAATTGGCAGGCTTCGCGTGGCGGCATAAAGTGCAGGGAAAGACCGGCGCAATCGTGGTCCTTGAGATAGGCATGCACCTTGGTCAACAACTGCCGATCGTGCGGACGATTTTCATCAAGCCAGAAAACCGCGGCAGTCGCGGAAGCGCGCGCGCGTGTGATGGCAAGTTTCACCCAATCGCG
>Ga0105051_10005461_pt1 | contig 14184 bp, 23 predicted proteins | sample FRY02_FD_78383 | JGI IMG/M metagenome (GOLD analysis project Ga0105051, IMG submission 78383) | Freshwater microbial communities from Lake Fryxell liftoff mats and glacier meltwater in Antarctica - FRY-02 (megahit assembly) | ecosystem: Environmental > Aquatic > Freshwater > Ice > Glacier... | reverse complement strand
GTAGCTAAGGGCGAGGCCAATCGTCTTAGCAAGTTCCGGGTTGTCAATGTCCTCGCTCAGTTCATAAACCTGACTCAGGAGAGTAGAGCGCCCCCGCTTCGTGAAACGCTCTCTGGTGATTAGGTGATTGCTCTTTATGACGTTCATGAAGTCGAAGGACTTGACAACTCCGAGGTTAAATCTTGAAATGATTTTGCTATCCCTGACACCAAGGCTCACCCCCTCGTAGCTGACCTCACAGGTATTCTTTCCTATTTCAATCGTTGAGTGATCTATTGATTGATGGATACCCCACAGGAGCACCGCAATCGCCTGCCTCGGGTCACGCATCTCAACAGGAAACAGCCAATCCTGCATCCTTTCGTGCATAGGTATCATCTTGGTTAAGAAGTCCCCGTAGCCGTGCCTACTGGGCTTATCAGGAGTGAAGTATTCGTTAACGAATTCCTCCCAAATACCTCTGAGGAAACTAAAGTCACTTGAAAAACCGAAGTAGGCAAAGTCCCTCATGTGCCGACTACCGACCATCAGATCAGGAACTATCAGGGGAGGGCGCGGCCATTCTATAGGCTCCTCTGGCAGAAGATTAACCGCCTTGACGACAACCCCCGGAGGGAACGCCTCGCGGAGAATCAGCGCTTTAGACTTACTATCCAGTTGCATATTAGGTCCTTGTTGGGGCGAAAAGAAGCCAGCATATGCTGGCCTTGAGGGGAGTTTGGATCAGGCTACAACTTTTCGAGCGCAGCCCTGAGTTCGGGGTCCAAGTTCTCACACTTGGTCAGAAGCCACCGTACATACGGTGAGTCAAGTTCCCTGAGCCGCTTACCCCTGTTCTTGCCAAACTCGATTTTGGTATCCTTCGTCATTTCAATTCTACGGTCTGAAAGTTCAAAGAGGCCCTCCAGATTAAGTTGGAGCTTTTCACCAATCTCGCCGAGCAATTGCAAGCATATGTACGCATCGCCCATCGCATTGTGGGTTTCTCTCTTCTTCATACCCAAATAGAATAACAATGTGGGGAGCTTGTGGTTGGGGGGAGGGGTGTAACCCTCAGCCTGACCCTCAGCATCAAGTGGAAAAGCGATCCTTGCAAGCTTCAAGGTGCATAGCGTGTGTAGTTCCCCGACATACGGGGCTATGTATTTGGCATCAAAGACTGCGTTGTGGGCCACCATCAAAACCTTCTTGTCTCTGAAGGGGTATCCCCGCTCGCTCCAGAATTCTTCTACAGTGGGCGCGTCCTTCACGTCATCTAGTGTGAGACCGTGAACACCTGATGCTCCGGGGTTTATCGCCCCCGGTGGGCAGATTAGGGAACGAACCTCGTCAATGACATTTAGATCGTCATCAATCTCAAGCCACGCATGCTCAACAAGTCCCTCCTCAAGGCTCAGGCCAGCGGTCTCGGTGTCATAAACAATTATGTGATCCATTTCTTTCCCCCACAGGTGCAACTCCGGGGCCGAGGCCCCGGAACTTCTAGCTAGTCGTAATACGGTGTGAACTCAATTCCCGCGTAGTCCTTGGTCTTACCCTTGTTCTTGATCTGGGTCAGCAAGATTGTGTCCGTGGGCTGGAGAACGCCTTGGGAAACCTTCACGCCCTGCTCGATCTGCAGCCGGGTGAATTGCGACACACTTCGCGGAGGAACCTGCACAGAGATGATTGGTTGGCTCGCAGGGTCAATTCCAACCAACGTCTTCTCACCCTCCGCGCACCCTGCGACGAGGAAGCCGTAGATTGCATAGTATTTCTTGCTCTCGGCCTTGGCGTATCCCTCAACTTCCTTCAGATTCTTGATGTAGTCAGCAACAAGCTCTCCTGTCCCATCAATCGTCTTGCCGTCCAGCGAGAAACGAACAAGTGCGTTCGCCTCGTCGTTGTCCTCACCAGCCGTTACCGTCCAGCGTTCGTTCCAGGACATCAAGCGCAACACAATCCGCTTGCCAAACTCGACTTGCTTGTCGTCGGAGAAACCACCCAAACCAACCTTCATCCGTGGGAAGGTGTCAAAGTCCAACGTCGAGGGGTCGATTTGATTCTTGAAGTCCTCGAATGCAGGCTTGTACCTTGCACTCGCCCTCGGCTGACTTCTAACTTCAGCAGGGGGGAACACAAGTGCCTTCTGTTCACTTTGTGCGGATACAATTTGCATCTGCTTCTGGACTACAGGCTCAGAAACTTGCGGTGCCGAATCCTCAGACTCGAAAACTGGTTTGGTTTCTTTCGCCGTATCAGTGGGTTTTCTAAGTGCCATTTTCGTAATTCCTTATCAGGTTAAGTGGGGTGTTACTTTGCTGCCAACTTCTCAATCCGCGCTTCCAACCTTTCGATCTTCGCGGGGTGGGTCTCAACGGCCTTGGTAGCAGCCGTCAAATTCTTCTTGATCTCCTTCAACTCCTGCTTCATTTCTTTCAGTTTTTCTGCTCTCTTTTCCGGGGTTAGTTCCATTTTTAATCCTTCGTGGTTAGAAACGCCGACGCAGCGTTGTGTGTAAATATATACTTCTTTGGAAAAAACGTCAATACAATTTCAGGACATCCCGTCAAACATTTCTGAATACGCCAACTCCCTCCTTGTCAAAGTACGAAATCTTGAAGGCATAAACCTGCATGCTGATTGCAGTCTTGAGCGCGGAGTCTATGCAGACCTTGTCTGAGACCCCCGAGTAGTGATTCATCGCGTTGACGAACGCCTCGTATTTATCGTATAGCACCTCCTCCCCTAATGTTCGTTTGAACCTAACGTACTTGGTATAGCAATTTCTCAGGTGTACCTCAATAACCTTCCTCACTGGGTTGACCACATAATCCGTACCAAACACAAGGGCGCAACGTTCGCTGTCCTGTTTCTGGTGTGACAGGAAGGACATCACATCCAGAACCGCGCTGGCCTCAGACATAGCCTTAATCATGATGTCTTCAGGCACAAACAGAATCGAATCACTTAACTTTTTGAAGCTCTCATTAAAGGTTGTCCCAAACACTTCGGCCAGAACCCTGCGGCCAAACTCCAAACCCGTCAGTACCGTGGCGATGTTGAAAATAGGTCGATCATCGTCATTCGTCTCCCGCAGAGTATCCTCGACCAAACTTATGTGTTTCTGCATAACTTTTCCGAGGCCCCCCAGGTCCAAGTGCGCCTGAACTCTATCCAGACACATCCGTCCCAACCTCGACAGATACTGTCTGTTCTGCATACAGAACAGGAAGTCCCCCGCCTTCCCCGCCTTCCCCGCTTTGTCCAGCGCGACCACTACAGAGCGATCAATAATGGCCTTCTGACTCTCCAGAGCTTCCCCGATAATTACAAGTGGTGCGGAGTTCCTGACAGACCTCAAGTCAAACTTGGCCTGACCTGTGTCCGCTGACCTCCACCCCCTGGACAAGTCCAAGGATGTGTAGTTGCCGCGTATCAGCGTGCGCAACTTGTCCAACTTAATCCGGGACAGGTCTCTGGGTTTGAACTCATCAAGAATCAGAGGTATTGAGGCTGAGGACGAGGCCAGTGTGTCCAGAACAAACGCGGTTGCGTCCGGGGCCGACTGGGTCTTCGGGAAGTTCTTGTAGTAATGAAGGTGGGCCAGCAACTCGTTGGTCTTGGACTTGCCCGACCCTGCGGCCCCGAAAACTTGAAGTGAGGGAAACTGGTTGTAAAGCAACCGCAAGGGTTGATTGTAAAAGCAGGCCAAGTACCACCCCAGCATCCGACCCAGGGCGTCGGGTCTGTTGATTTGCATGAGCTTGGTGAAGAACTCCCCCGCAGGGTCAGTAGCTGAGACCTGCGGGTCGTCGGGGTGTCTCAGCGGCGGGGCTATCCGCAAGTCTGTCTTGTACTCCCCCGTTGAAACCATGCGGCCAACCAACCTGTAACTAATCCCAAGCTTCGAGATTACCCCCTGATTATCTGCCCAGATCACGTCCGTCTCACCCGTAGGAAGGTTGACGATGTCCAACCCTTCCCTACTTGTTGTGTAAACCATAGTACCGCTCCTTTCCGACGTGACCCGCAGGATGTCCGCAATTGCTCCGACCTGAGCGTCCGTCGCGTTGATACTTGACCCTGCTGAAGACAAGGTGAACTGGAGGAATTTGTTGCGCCCCAGAAAGGTATCCATCGTCAGAATCTTTTGACCCTTGGGCTGAGACTTGACGAATACATCCACCTCGTACCCAATCGTGTCCCCTGATTCAGAATCAATCAGTTGTTTCGGATTTGCCAAACCTACCTCAGAGATACGAGATAAGGATTCATCGACTTTCCTGTGTATCCCATCCACTCCCACCGTAAGGCCCTGTGTGATTGATGCGGGTAGCAGGACATCCCCATTCTCATCAAGTATCGCGCTGCTTACATCAAGGTCTGTAGACTTGTAACCCTTGTCCAACAGGGACTTGATCCCCCCTATTCCAAACGAATAGCAAGGGTTCCCCTCGGTGTAACGAAACATCCGCTTCAGTTCGCTGCGACGTTTCTGTGCTGAGTTGTACCGACTCCCATCAGACTGGTGGGACTCACACAGCCCCTCACACATCTCTATAAATTGATCCTCAGTTTTCCCCAAGGCATGGACCGTAATTGCAAGTTGCAGCGAAATCTTCTGAAACCCCGCCCCGTTGGTGACAGGCTCACCCTTCATAATTGCAAGGACTGTTGGGGGAAGGCCGCCGTCAAATTTCTTCAGCAAACTTTCGTCAACCTGTGACTTCTTCTTGTTTTTCGCCGCCCTAACTATTTTGTCGTGGGCTTGGGTGTAGGCTAGACCCAAGTCTGAGTTGTACTCGGGCGGGGCAGGGGGTGCAATGTACCGGGGAGCCGAGCAATACTCCCTGTACTTCTCAACGGTGATCCCCATCGCCTCAGTTGTGGTGAGGGGGACTTTGTACACCCCTGGCTTGTCTGGTCGCTCGACGTTCGGGGTACGAAACATCCGCCCCTTCCGAGACGAGTAAACCCTCAGATCAATCGTATCTACATAGAGGCCGAAAACCATTTCCTTGTAGATTGCAGGAAGGCCCACAACACCATGCACAGGGGTCTTCTCCATAAAGCATGCTGTTGGTATTAAAACGTGAAAACCTTTTTTCCCTGAGGCGAACAGCGAAGCCTGCTCCAGATTGAAACCTTTGCTGTCTTGCAGTTGCTTGAGAAACTGTTGGAACTTTGGGATTACCTCGTCAAGGCTTGAGGCGTCGAAGTCGGCGTAAAAATCACCGTAGTAATGAACCTTGGCAAAATCTTCCGCCCCCATCTCAGGGTCTGAAAAATCATTATCTGCTGCAAGGATTGTGGTGAACGCTGGCTTTCTGGTCTTGACAATGCTGCCTTCCTGACTTGCAAGGAAGACTGACCACGCCTCGTTGCCTCCCACCATTTGCAGGAATTTATACTTCGCCATGTGCAATCTCCAAGGGAGTACACAGGCGTTGAAGCCTGTAGGGGACCAACACGCCTACCTCCTCAGATATATTGAAGGGGTAGGGATTCTTGGGGGTACAGCCTCTCGAAGTCGTTTGGCGTGTCAGCCATCGTAGCGCCCGAGGAGTAGAAATCTGACCGGGTGCGCTGCTTGATTAGGCAACCGAAGGCCAGCGAACGGCGGATTACATCCCCGTCCCTTCGAGCGTCAAAACGAAGGCGCGAGAAAGGGGGTGCGGCTACGAATACATCGTAATTGAATAGTCTTCGCGGGATGTGCCTGACAAGCATAGTCTCGCCGGTAGCCATGTCCTCGAACTCGATCTCGCACCCTGTCCGAATCTTGCAATTGAAGTCAGTGATCTTTACCTGACCATGTATGCATGGGGTGCGGTGGGTGCCATCGGAGTTCAGCCCACTAGGGCTGTAGACCACATAAATTCTGCCGTAAAAGGCAGAATTAACTTTCATGTGTTTGAAACTTTGGTACAACTCCCTGTCTGGGGAGTCCATACGATTCTCTAAATCTTTCAGCGACTCTGAGTCGCCCAAGTAAGCTTCGCTCATTCTTGTCTCTCTCCCAATCTATAAATTTGAACTACCGATATGATCGCTCAGTTCCTGCCTCAAAGCAAAGAAATCTTTTCAAAGCCCGTACAGCGCGTTTTTGAGGTCCTTGAAATTCCGCACGACGGAGTTTATTAGCGAGTCCTTCTCTATCAAAAGCTGTTGCAGGCGAACCTGAATAGTCTCCTCTGCGACAGCTACGCGAACCTGAACCTTGTGCTTCTGCCCGTTACGATAGACGCGGCCTGTGGCCTGCTCAAAGTGCATGGGAACGGTCGGGGTCTCGATGAACAAGATGTCAGAACAACTCTCTTGCAAGTTCAGTCCGTATCCCGCACTCTGCACTTGCGCCACCATCTCCCTGCAGTTCGGGTCCGAGATGAATCGGTCGATATTGATCTGCTTTTGCTTGGGCGTTGTGGCCCCGTAAACAGCGACGGCTCCCCGGCCTTCCAAGTATCTGGAGATCGCTCGTGACGATCTTTGGTAGTAGGTGAAGATGATCAATTTGCGCCCTGCAAGTTCCTCAATCACCTCATCAATCACGTCGTAGCAGGCGGCCCGAAGATTGGAATCCGCTCCAAAATAATCCCACGAAACCACACACTGTTGCAACGCATGGTACAGGGCCGTGACTTGCGTCGCGTCGATCTTCCCTCCGTCCTCCAACTCAAGCAACTGCTCGTCGGCCAACCTCTTGTAGAGCTTCTGGTGTGCCGGGGCCAGATTGTAAAAGATCGGCGTGTAGGTGATCGCAGGCAACTCCTTGAGCACATCCTCCTTGAGAATCCTCACCGAGTTCAATTTCATGTTGTCCGCAAGTAGTTGAAGGTTCTGGTATTCACAAGGGTTTTTGAAGAAATCGTAGCTCAACGTGTGGATATTCTGGAATGCTTTGAAGTTTCTGTAGACGCTAGGGCCCAGAAAGCGAATGTAGGCATAAGCGTCATACACCTTGCTCATCGGCGTACCCGTCAGAAGCATCAAGTGGGCCCCCTGTATCACAATGTCCCTCACTGCCTGGTGCGTCTGGGATTCAATGTTCTTGATCGCCGTAGCCTCGTCACAAATTAGGATCACCTTTGCACAATCCTTTATATTCTTGAGAATCCGCGCCTGATCCCTTTTGAAAATATCATAGGACATCAAGGTGAATTCTGCGTCAAGTGAAATCAACGCCCTCTCCTTGGGCGTCCCTCGGTAGGCCACTGCCGTCACATTTTGAATGGACTCCAACCAGCGTAGCCACGTTGTGATCAGGATTGGAGGCATGAGAACGATGACATGCGTAGCCTGCCCCCTAATCATCTTGTAGAGAGCTACGCAAGTTGATGTGGCTGTCTTACCGACCCCTACCGCAAGGTAGTGGCCAGACCTCTGGAGGTAGCCCAGTTCATTCACGGTTTTTTCTTGGTAGTTGTAAAGCTCAAAGGGAAGCTTGTAGTGAGCTTTGACTACTTGGTAGGGGTCGTAAGTATCCACTCTGCTTTAGCCTGTGGTCAGCATTCCGGCTGCGGCCCTGCACGCTTGGCTCACGTCCTTGGGGAAGTGTGACCACACCTCGCTGGCCATGCTCCAGCATTCCCCACGGGTGTCCCGCTCCGCCTCAAGTTCCGCTGTTTCAGCGTCAGGGTAAATAGCGAGACTCGCCACATTCTCCCAGTTGCCGTGTGACCAATGCAATACGGCAAGTTGCTTCTCTACCGCTTCTTTGATTTGTTGGCGGCTAACTTCTTCGCCTTCGATAGTGTAATAGCTCATTTTTTTGTCTCCGTTGGGTTAGGCAATAGTCTTGCCGGTACTGGTGCTCCATGCGCCAATTAGTCGGCCCTCCTGCTTCATTCTCTCGATTAGCCCGTACCCGCCGAGGCGTAATACCACGCCCCTTTTAGTGCGGTAGGCTACCCGACACGGCGCTGAATAATAGGATTTTTTCATTTTGCCTCCTCAAGAAAAATCAATATAAGCATCGCTGTCGCCGTTGATGAGGTCTTCTTCGCAATGCCTTTCATACGCCGCTGCGAGTTGCCAGACTCCCTGAAACTGAGGGTTTTGATAGACGTGCAGGAAAGCGCCATCTTTCTGTTTGAGAAATAGATGGTTCCCCTCTGCACGGTAGGTGCCTCTACAGGTTGTGGTTGTGGTAGTTTTCATTTTTGTCGCCCAAAATTCACATGCAAAACATTCCCGACGGCCCACACTTCCCTGCCCTTCAAATCAGGGATGAAGTCGTCCTTGTCGTTCTGACTCTCCCACAGTCGGGTGGCCTGCCGAAGCACACGCTCCGCCCAAGTGCCGTCAAACAAACATGCAGACGGCAGACTAGCGGAGGGTCCAGACTTGAAGCGATGAATGAAAAGTGGCAGGGGGCCTACAAGTGCTTGGCGAATCCCAGGAAAAGATATTTCTTCAATTATCGTACTTGCCGAAGCCATCACCTTTCCGTAATCCTCGGGGGGCATCTCCTTAGAGAACTCGTTCATGTTTATCAGCTTGGCTCGAAACCTCTCAAGTGCTTCTTCGTAGGTGAGCCACACCAAGTTCCATGCAGCCATATCCCCGCCTACCCAATCCCTCGTTTTGCTTACTGCATAGGCTGTTGGCATTGCCGGGCTGTAGCACCACGCCCCGTTGTTTAATCTAAGCATGTGTCACCTTTCGTTTGAAGGGACTTTCAATTAGCGGTTTGCTCCTGTATCCCGTCCGAATGTGCTCGATAAAGAACGCATCAGGGTTTGCTGAACAAACAAAGTTTTGGAAAACGTGGGTCTGCACCTCGTAGTAGGCGCAGAAATTGCCGACCCGAAACTCGACGTACAGAATCCCCGCCTTGTATCCAACAGACTTGATGTCTGGCGACTCAATATGCGTCAGTTCCATCTAATGATTCCCCCCATCAGCATAAAACTCGTGATTATTTTCAAGAATTGACTCATCCACGGCCTCGTCACTATTCCGATAGTTGTACTCATCTTCCAATGATCGGTAGAGCCAACGGGCAAGGTTCTTGGCTTCATCAAGAACCGCACATTCCAGGTCATCGCAGGCGTCCCTCAACTCAAGATCATCGTCGGGGTACTTGTCCCCCATGGCGTAGGAAACATCGTTCAGGAGTTCACCGGAGGAGAACATCGTATTCTCATGGCAATACCTCGAACTTGATTGCTTAATCTTCACGGCGCTGTCAAGCATATAGTCGCCCGTTTCCGCAATGAATTTCTGGCACGCTTCGGCAAGTGTTCCCGCAATCCCGATCAACTTCTCGTCGTTGCAGTATTCGAGTATGCGCTGGGGTGCCCTCAGACCATCCCTGATTCGGAAGATCGCTGAGAAACTTGCGCCCGAGCCTTGCGTCGAGAAGCCTTGCCAATTGATCATTAGAGCTTGCCTTGATTCTCCCCTGCTGTATGTTTTTAAGCGCATGGAAATCTCAAACCCCAAGCATTCGGTAATAGCCGTAAAGTCCTCAAAGTCCCACCACTCATCGTCCATACTCCAATCACGATACCACTGACGAGCCTTCTCTTTCGCCTCGTCAGACAACTCGCCAAACGTGTAGATACCTATTTTTTCAGTTCGCATTTTCTTTTCCTTTTCCGTAGTTGATCCGCCCGTTAGGGCGGGGGACAGTTACTCAGCCCAAATCCAGTGGGTGTCTGGCAAAGCTATGACAAGTGACCTCACGACCCCGTCCATTGAGATATTCTGGCCTGTCGCCGTCCGCCCCCAGACCGTCATATTGCAGAACTCGAACACCGTCTCACCCTGCGCTTCCAAGAGCGAGGCGAAATACCTGTCTACAATCCAATGCTCATATATGTCTATCTCATCTGGCTCCAAGTCAAAGTTACGGCACACCCACTCATAATCAGTCGTCATGGACATGGCCTCGGCCCTGATCTCTTTCTCAACTTCAGGCTGTACCTCGATCCACTCGTCTGCCTCAATGAGTACCTCGCCTACGCCGGTGATGGTACATTCCGGGTTGGTATCCAAAAACTTGCTTCTCGCATCTTCTTCGTCCAACGCAAAGCGCTCAAGCGAGTCATAGAATTCTTCGGTCGTTATCTCAAACTTGCGCAGGGCCCCAGGAAACGTGGTTTGCACCTTCTCAAGAACATCCGACCAATTCCCCTCATTTTCCACAATCTCCTCAAGTTGTTCCATGTCCGCCTCTCGGATGAACTGGTCGGCGGCCTCCTCGTAATCAGGCCGCGAGAACCAACCCAGCATGTCATCGTAATCCTCGCCGAACATCTCGGCAGCCATTTCCAAGTCTTGGGAGAGGCCGGAGAACAGCGAGGACACACAGTAAATAACATTCTTGGTGACGATAGCTGAGCAAACACGGGAAAACCTGCTGTCATCAGCTATGACAGCGGCCTTGCGTTCGGCGTAATTTTGCATTTTATTTCTCCTCTACTGATGCGATTTGGGTAATGTCTTTGATGCGGAATGTTGCTTCCGACATGTGTCCAACACCCTCACGTCGGCCTAACCCTCGGGTGTCTTCAATCGTTACCACTTCATCATTCAGAAAGACAACTTTCCCCCAGAACAGTGACGTTCCGAAGGGGAGCGCAACCCTACCCTCGGAAGCTTGGGCTACGGATAACAACTTGTGAATCGGGTCTTGTGTTTTCATTTTTTAATTAGATGGAATATAAATTGTGATGGTTATCAGCGTACAACCCTACCTCTCGAAACAACTTTGACGCTCTTCCTAATCTTTCCCCGTCGGGCAGTCCCCTATCCCAGAACCCGGCCCCGTGGCCGTTCCTCGTGAGCCAGAAATCATGACCCACTTGGGAGGCCGTCCAACCCTCCCCCACAGGCCAAACCAACTTGAGGAAGGATTCACAGGCATAGCGCATTTCGCCGAGTACCCTTGGCGGAATATCTCCAACTTGGAACGTGTCGTCCAAAGGTTCCTGGTCGGGCCCCACGGATGACCACAGGGCACAAGTAGCGTAAGCCAGGACAACATCTGAAATGTAGCCTGGGGTTAGGCCGGTCTCGATAATGCCAAGGGCACTGAGAGCGTCCTTGCGATTTTTGGCCCGAGCGAAGTGGAGATAGGCTCCCCCGGCATCTCGCGCACAGAATAAAGGGCGGTTCTTCAAGTCTCCCCAATAAGCCCCTCCGTCGTCGTAATCCCCGTCAACGGGGGTAACTTGGAATACTTCAACTTGCCCCTCGGCTTCCACAAGGTCTCCGAGGTCACGACGCCCCCTCGGTGAACCATAAATCTTGGTAACTTCACTAAATTGTTTCAATTTGATACCCTCGCAATGACGTGGTTACGTATATTTTCTGGAAGTTCAAGCCAACGGATGCGCTGATGGTGAGGCCGGAAACCCGCTGACCATTCGTCCCACTGCGACACACCCTGGGGGTGCCAAGGGGCGGAATCCATAATCAGGCAATGCACCAAGCGATCCTTGAGGAGGTGTGGGTCGAGCAGGTCCCCGCCCAACAGCACGAGGTAGCGATCAGTCGTTTTACCTCCGTTGTCGAACACATCGAGGATGTACTTTGGTGCGCCATCAAGCCACTTGCTGGAAGCCTTGCGTGGTCTGTAATTCACGATTTGCTCCCAACCACGAAGTCAGCCACCCAAGGTTTTTCTGGAAGGTCCATACCGTATTTGACAATCCAACCCCGACGCTTGATCTCGTCCCGAAACCACGCTTGATAAGGGGCACCGACTTCTGCAAGTGTATTGAAGTCAAACCCCATGTCGGGGCCGATGTAGTATCTGTACCGGAGTATTCCTCCCTTGAGGCGAGTCAATCTTTCTTTTGACATTCCAACTCCTCTCGCTTGAATTTCGCAAGGCTCTCTTTGCGCGAGTATCCGTAGTACACCTTAGTGACCAAATGGCCACTTACAAGGCCGCTTACACACCACGCCCCTGACGGGAAAACCCTCTCTATGATCATTTCAACTCCGAAACGCAGGACACAAGTGTTTCAAAACAAAGGTTGGATTCGTCAATGCACGACACATACCTCTCCACAATTTCTTCTGCATCTCCTTGTAAATTAAGTCAATCTTTGACGCGCCAATCGGACGGCACGTCATAACCCTCGTATCCTTCGGGATTGGGTGAATCCAAATCGCATGCGTTTGGGACACAAGGCGAGCAACGGTTGAACCGGCCAATGTGAGGTGAATGGAACAAAAAAAGCAGCCCTGCCCCTCCCAAGTGGGATATGGAATACGTCACCCCATCCTTCACCCCCTCGATACAAGGTTCTTCGATCTGAAAATCAGACCGACCCTCAACTTCCCTCTCAACAAAGTCCTCTCTGGAGTCATAACCAAGGCGGTCATAGGCCGCCTCAATCGCCGCTTCCAAAGCAGAGTCAAAATCTGGACGATTCGGATCAACCTCCATCATGGCGATGTACGCTTCTTCTTCAAGTCCTTCCGCTTCTGCCTCGACCTCTTTCTGCAAGTCCTTCATTGCGTCGGCCACAGACACATTCGTGCCGTCCATCCAAAGCTCGCTCGCCACGTCTTGATTCAAATTGTTCAAGTAGATCGTGCCGTAGCGAATACCTGTTTCAGGGTTCGTGTTTGTCATGCTAGTCTCCTGTCACTTTGAAAACTTGGAGCGCACGCCCCGTACATATCAGACAAAAAGTTCTCCTTGAAAGAATCCTGCTGCGTCCTTCGTGTCTCCGTGAAGCTCCAACCTCCTATCGCGTTCTTGGTCGTAGTAGTAGTCCGCCCTGTCCGACTCCAGGTCGCAACATGCTTGGTTCGACGCACACGCCCAAAAGTCATCGTCGTTCATGAGCGGATCGTGGAGCCACATCATATCGACACCGTTACGGGTGATTGAGTTGATCTCGATCTCGGCGCTTTCAGGGGGATCGCCGGGGTCGCCGTTAGGGGCGTACATAGTGCCGGGTACGCTGAACTTGTAATCAAGCTCTATCTCTAGCGCGATGTAGCCTGCAATGCCCAGGTAGGCGTCGTATGTGATTTTCATTTTTCGTCCTCAATTATTTGCCATCCGAGTTCAATGCTTCGTTCTTCTATGCTAGAGGGATTAACCTCGCCAAGTTCCTCTGGCGTCCAAATGATTACGGCATACCCTTCGTGGCCGAGTTCGGCGATAACTCTCTGCTGTTCAGCGGTCATGCTCAATCCCCAAATGTTGGAAGTACGGGATGGAAAGCCCCATCAGCATCAAACTGGATCAGGGAAGCCTGGTTGAGCTTCGCGTATTCCATGACTTTCCGAAGATCGTCAGGAACATCGGGGTGAATCTCCATAGGGGGAACGGTCAGAAAAAACCCATAGTCATAGGCCGCAACAGTGACCAATATGGCGTTAGTGTCTGAGATGAACTCCAGGAACTCTGAAGTATCCGGTGAGATGTGTTGCATTGAAACGTCTAAGTACCTTGGCATAACTTTCTCCTAAGTGGCGGGGGCGGGTTCTCGTCGAACCAATCCTGAAACAGTGGAAAGGGTTCTCCCACCCCCATTGAAACTCTAGTCCGATTTGCGCGCAAAAGGGTCAATCTTTTTGAAACGATCTGACGGCAAGGTACGACTCAACTTGCAAGCCGTTCAGGAAATTATCCAAGGTCGTCCCCTTCGGCAAGATGGGTTGCAATTCCAAGAATCTCCGAACTTCTTGGACGGCCTCCAACTTACCCTGAGCCCTGTGGTATGCGTCGTGATTACGAACGGCGTTGGCAAGGTTCACGTTGAGCGTACCAAATAGCTTATGCCGTTGAACTCCACTTCAGAGTAGTCCATCTTCAACTCTCTGGCCGCGAAATCCCAGTCGATGCAATTGAGGGGCCAACCGATATTCTTCGGTACCATGTTGCACTCCTCTGCAAGTTCCAGTGCATATTCCTTGAAATTCTCAAGGGGTATGAGTTGGGCACCGTCGTCCCACTCACTGGTCGCGTCCTTCACATCCTCGCGGAGCCTTGCAAGTGCTATCAGTTCATTGACATTCTCAATGTCGCTCCCAATGAGCCATTCTTTGGGGGTCTTGCTCAAAATTTTATAGAGTAAGTCCGCTCCGTAATCCCCGCCGAACGGTGTGGAATAAAATTCCTCTTGCAGTTCTTCAATGCGTTTTTCAAGGTCTCGCGTATCAAGTGTTTTCATGGTTTTCTCCTAAAATTTGGTGTTTAACAGGTTGGCCCCTTCCAGGTTCGCCAGG
>Ga0105051_10005458_pt1 | contig 14189 bp, 7 predicted proteins | sample FRY02_FD_78383 | JGI IMG/M metagenome (GOLD analysis project Ga0105051, IMG submission 78383) | Freshwater microbial communities from Lake Fryxell liftoff mats and glacier meltwater in Antarctica - FRY-02 (megahit assembly) | ecosystem: Environmental > Aquatic > Freshwater > Ice > Glacier... | reverse complement strand
TGCATCGCCGTGTCGCTTTAATCGAGGGTGACCGCAGCATTGGCCTGGTCGAGTCTGCTGCGTGCAAGCGCCGCTGGGAGTCAGCACCTTGGCAAGACCTGGAACAAGCCGCCCTGCGCGACTGGCTGCTGGCCCGGCTGGAAGCCCCGGCCTATTTCCCCCGTGCACAGGCCGACAGCGCCAACCAGCCGCCCCAACTCACCAGCACCAGCCGCCTGGCCGACGCCGTATCGCACGACGCCGAGTTCATGCAGATCGCAGCGCTGTATGCACAAAGTACCGGCGGCCAAACCGACTTCGATCTGCCGCAACTCGTTGCCGAGCTGGTCGCAGCCGAATCTGTGCCCGCCTTGCCGGTACAGCGCTACACCGATACCGGCCTGCGCAAGCGCGCCCAGTGGCAAGACACCTGGGCCTTGCAACGCCGCGAAGACGCCATCGACGCCGAGGTCGACGCGCAGGCGCCCGTCCGCCGCCAGGCATTGCTGGAGGTCGTCAAAGAAGCCGCGGCGTGCCAAGAGCCCGATGCCGATGCGCTCGCGTGGGTGCAGAACGCGCTGGACAAAGAATTGGCACTGCTCAAAAAAGAGCGCAAGGCAGCCGAGGTGGGCGCCATCCCCGTGCCGCCCAAGTACCAAAGCAAAGACTTCCTGAAAACAGACGTTTGGCGCCTGCGCGGTGGCCTGGACGTGCCCAAAGAGCGCTGGGTCAGCTACCCCGGCTGCGAGCGCGGCTCAGACGGCAGCCTGCCCATCGCCTGGGCCGGCTGGAACCACCTGCAACAAGCAACGGCCCTGGCCGGCTACTTCCTCGACATGAAAGACAGCGAAGGCTGGGAACCCACCCGCCTGCAACCCCTGCTGGCCAGCCTGCTGGAGCTGGTGCCGTGGTTGGAGCAATGGCACAACGAAATCGACCCCGCCTTCGGCGAACGCATGGGCGACTACTACCGCAGCTTCGTCACCGAAGAAGCGCGTTCGTTGGGCTTCACGCTGGATGACTTGCGGACGTGGAAGCCGGTGGTGGTGGCGGCGAAGCGCGGGCGCAAGAAAGCCGCAGTGGCAAACGAAAATGACTGAACAACAACCCAACATCCAAAGGAGCCGCTCATGGCCGTGTTCAAGTCACTGACTGTCGAGAACTTTGTGGCCTTTCAGCAACGTCTGGAATGGAACGCTCACACGTCGCTCAATGTGATCATTGGCGAGAACGACACGGGGAAGACCCACTTGTTGAAGTTGCTCTATGCAATGGCGCGTGCCATTGAGGATTACAGCAAGAAGAAGGCTGGGCCTGAGCCCAAGGAATTGTCGGAACTGCTGGCGCACAAGCTGCGCTGGACGTTTCTTCCGCAAAAGCTGGAACTGGGCAGGCTGGTCACGCGCGGCACGGGAAATCGACTCAGTGTCGATCTTTGCTGGAACAGTGGCGGGCACCTCAGATTTTCCTTTGGCAAGGACACCACCAGCAAGATCATCGAGATCAATACCAACGGCCTACCGGAACTGGAGGGAAACAAGGCCAGTTTTCTGCCGCCAAAGGAGATCCTTTCGATATTCGATGCCATCGTTGCGACACGCGAGACTGTCGAGATAGCCGCGTTCGACGATACCTATTACGACTTGGTTCAGGACTACCGCCAGCCGACAACGGCTGGCAACCTGCAAGCGAATATCAAAAGGGCTTTGGTTCATCTGGAGAACGTCACAGGCGGTGGCGAAGTCGAAATGGAGAGCAACGGCAACATCGTCTTCAAACGTGGAAAAGAGGTGTTCAACATGCACCAGACTGCCGAGGGCATCAAGAAGATTGGAATCCTTTCACGCCTGATGCGCAATCGACGGCTGACGCCCGCTGGCGGATGCATGCTGTTTGTGGATGAGCCAGAGGTCAATCTCCACCCGAAGGCCATCGTTCTTTTTGCCGAGATGCTGCATGAGTTTGCGCAGTCTGGTATTCAGGTTTACCTGACGACCCACAGTTATTTTTTACTGAAGCGGCTGGAACAACTGGCGCGAGAGAAGAACACCGACTATTCGCTGCTGGACCTGCGCAAGCTTGACGGTGCAGGCGTCAGCGGGACAGTCACCAGACTGCGCGATGGTTTGCCGCAGAACCCGATCGTTGAGGAGTCGTTGAAGCTGTTTGATCGCGACGTGCAGTTGGACTTGGCCGACTGAACACCATGCCACCCTACATTGAATCCGGGCTGAGCCTGAATCTCCCGACTGGTTTGCATTTCCGCTTTGCCGACACGGCTGCCTACAACGCTGTCAAAGGCCAGTCCGTGAAAGAAATGGATTTCGCATGGGTCGACTCTGGTAAGTTGTTTCTTCTTGAGGTTCGAAGTTACACGCAGGTCTCTAAAACGCTTTCACTTACCGACTTTGTACCCGTCAAAGGTCAACCTGAACCGCTCCGATTCAGCACGCTGATTGACAAGGTCACTGACTCGGTTCTGATGATACTGGCCACATGGGCAAATACAGACTGGGGTCAGCAACTGAAGACTGAATTGCCCGCTGCAGCGCAATCAAGAATGCCGCTGAAACTTGTCATCGCCGTCGAGTTGCCGCCGGCGCTCACGATCCACCTTCAGGGACTTCGCGACAGTTTGAATGCACGATTGCGTGGCCGTGCAGCGCTGGCCGATGTGGGCAGAGTCGTGCTGATCGACTATGCGCGCCTGACTTCTGACCCGGTCTTCAAAGGCTTTGTGGCCTTGCATCCTTGACGGTCTGCAAATCTCCCTTCACAGCAGCGCACATGTTTGACCGCGAACAACCCTTTAACGATCTGCCACCCCTGCCGCCTGCCACGGAGGTGGAAACGGCAGCGGTGCTGAAAAAGGCGATTGCGGCCAGCCGTGCGTTGGCCGAGCTGAAGGGCATGGCCGAGCGCATGCCCAACCAGGCCATGCTGATCGACAGCCTGGTGCTGCAGGAAGCGCGTGCGTCGTCGGAGATTGAAAACATCCTGACGACCAACGATGAGCTGTTCAAGGCAGCGTCGGACGAAGCCTTGCCGGCAAGCGCTGAAGCGAAGGAAGTGCTGCGCTACCGACAGGCGCTGAACCATGGCTTTCGGCAGATCAAGGAACGGCCCCAACGCCCACTTGCCACCGGCCTGTTCATCGAGATCGCGCAGCTGATCAAGCAGACCGACTTCAGCGTGCGGCGCACCCCTGGCACGCGCATCGCCAGCAGCCGTGGCGAGACGATTTACACACCGCCCGAGGGCGAGACCGTCATCCGCGACAAGCTGCGCGAGCTTGAGAACTTCATGCATGCCGACGATGGTCTGGACGTGCTGGTGAAGATGGCGCTGGTGCACTACCAGTTCGAGGCCATCCACCCCTTTCCCGATGGCAACGGGCGGGCGGGGCGCATCTTGAACATCCTGTACCTGGTGGACCAGGGTCTGTTGAATTTGCCTGTGCTCTACCTGTCGCGCCACATCATCGACAACAAGGCGGCCTACTACGACGGCCTGCGCCGCGTGACCGAAGAAGGCGCCTGGGGTGACTGGGTGGTGTACATGCTGGACGCGGTTGAGCAAACCTCGCTGCGCACCCGCCAGCAGATCACCGACATCTTGGCGTTGATGGAAGCGGTGCGCGAGCGCGTGCAGCGCGATGCGCCAAGCATTTACAGCAAAGACCTGATCGAGCAAATTTTCCGGCAGCCCTACTGCAAGATTCAGTTTCTTGAATGCGCCGGCATGGGCACCCGCCAGACTTGCGCCAAGTATTTGCGCGAGCTGGAGCGCCTGGGTGTGCTCAATGGCCAGAAGATCGGCCGCGAGGTCTACTTCATCAACCAGGCGCTGTTTGAGCTGCTGACCCGATGAACACATTCATCTGCGCTGGCTTTCAACGTGTTAAAAATACAAGACGTTTTTTAACACGTTATGGTCATATGTTCGTTTGGGCAACATGTCCGCACCGAACATCGCTGCCCGCAGCATCGCCGCTGGCCAAGCACTCAATTTATCATCAAGATAAATTTTTAAAAATTGCTCGCCGACGCAGCGATCAACCTGCACCTATGTCCGACCCAACCTCTCTGCCTCTGTGCCCTGCCTGCAAGGCGGGACGACTGCGGTCGGTCACCCGGTCGAAAGTCTTTCGACCGAACGGCAAGCCAGTATCGGTTGAACTGCTGGCTTCGCGCTGCGACGACTGTGGCGTGGAAAGCACGCGCGCTGGGCAGCACGATGAGAACCTGCGACGCCTGGCCGCTCGAAAGGAGCACTACGGTGACCTGCTGATGGGCGAGGAGATCGTGGCGCTGCGCAAGCGCTATGGCCTGACGCAGCAGGCCGCGTCGCGCATCTTCGGCAAGGGAAAGATCGCGTTCTCGCGCTACGAGCACGAGGTGACCTACCCGGACATGAGCATCACACTGATGTTGACCATGGCGATCGAAAAGCCGGACAGCCTCAAGTGGTTGGCGGACAAGGCGGGTGTCGATATTGCGCTGTGGCGTGAGCGGTGCGAAGACTTGAAGGCTGATGACACGAAGTACAGCGCAGACAAGCTGGCCGGTGGCGAAATTGAAGCGTCCGAGGAATTGCCTGTGGCCACAAAGACCGCGCAGCCCAAACCAGCCCTGCCTGCCCGCAACTGATACCCAAGAACACGTTCGCCCCAAGAGGGGAACCGCATGCAAGGAACTTGACCGTGACGCTGTTGAAAGATCTCATTTCCATCCCCGAGCGGGTGCACCAGGGCGACTTCGTTCTGCAACTGTCCAAGGGTGTTACCGAGCCCGAGCAGACCCTGCGGGACTACGTCGTCACGCCGCAGCTGGTCGATGCGTTTGCCAATGCGATGGGCTTCATCCAGCAGGCGGTGCAGACCGGCGGCAGCAAAGCAGCCTATCTGCACGGCAGCTTTGGTTCCGGCAAGAGCCACTTCATGGCGGTGTTGAACCTGCTGCTGGCCGGCAACACCCAGGCCCGCGCGACACCCGAGCTGGCCGAGGTGGTGGCCCGCCACAGCTGGACGCAAGGGCGCAGGTTCTTGCTGGTGCCGTACCACATGATCGGCGCGCGAGACATGGAGTCGGCCATCCTCGGGCAATACGCTGAGTTCGTTCGCAAGAAGCACCCCGATGCCCCGGTGCCGGGTTTTTACTTGGCTGAGGGCATGTTCAAGGACGCCGTCGAACTGCGACACAAGCTGGGTGATGAGGTCTTTTTCGCTAAGCTGAACTCAGTCCAGGCAGCAGACAAGACAGATTTGTCTTGGGGCGATATGGAGGGAGGCTGGGATGCGGTCAGCTTCGAGGCAGCAATGCAAGAAGCCCCTCAGAGAGAAGGTGAAAACAAGTCGGTCTCAGGCGAGCGAGCCAATCTTGTGGGTGCACTGATTGGGACCTTTTTTACCTCTTATCGCAGCCTGGCTGGCACCCATGAGTCTTATGTGTCGCTCGACAACGGCCTGAGCATCATGAGCCGTCACGCCAAGGCGCTGGGCTACGACGCTGTGATCCTGTTTCTGGACGAGCTCGTCTTGTGGCTGGCCAGCCATGCCGCCGACGTCAACTTCGTCAGCCGTGAGGGCACCAAGCTGGTCAAGCTGGTGGAGGCCACCAACGCCGACCGGCCCATTCCGCTGGTCAGCTTCGTGGCGCGGCAGCGGGACCTGCGCGACCTGGTGGGCGAAAACCTCGCTGGCTCGGTGCAGATGCAGTTCAGCGATGTGCTGAAGCATTGGGAGGCGCGCTTTCACAAGATCACGCTGGAAGACCGCAACCTGCCTGCTATTGCCGAGAAGCGCGTGCTGCGCCCGGTGGATGAGGCGGCGCGGCAGATGCTGCACAGCGCTTTTGACGACTTTTTGAAAACCCGCAAGGACGTGCTCGACACCTTGCTCACCACCACCGCCGACCGGGACATGTTCCGCAAGGTGTATCCGTTCTCGCCGGCCCTGGTGCAGACCTTGATCGCCGTCTCAGCTGCCTTGCAGCGCGAGCGCACAGCGCTCAAGCTGATGCTGCAGTTGCTGGTAGACAGGCGGGCCGATCTGGAGCTCGGCCAGCTGATTCCCGTGGGCGACCTGTACGACGCCATCGCCGAGGGCGACGAGCCGTTCAGCGAGGGCATGCGGCTGCACTTTGACAATGCCAAGCGCCTTTACGGCCAGCGGCTGCTGCCGATGTTGGAGCGCCAGCACAACGTGACCTGGGAGGCCATCAAGCTGGGGCAAGCCGACCCAGCGGCGGCCAAGAATCTGCGCAACGACGCCCGCTTGCTCAAGACGCTGTTGCTGAGCGCATTGGTGCCGGAAGTCGAGGCGCTGAAAGCGTTGACCGGCCCGCGACTGGCGGCGCTGAACCACGGCACCTTCAAGTCGCCGATTCAAGGGCGTGAGGGTGCAGACATCATTCGCAAGTGCCGCGACTGGGCCAGCGAAATCGGTGAAATCAAGATCACCGAAGACCTGCAGCCTGTGATCTCGTTGCAGGTGACCGGCATTGACATCGAGCCGATCCTGCGGGCGGCCGAAGCCAATGACAACCCTGGCAATCGCCGCAAGCGAATTCGCGAGGCGCTGTTCAAGGAACTCGAGATCGAGGACCGCAGCGACCTGTTCACCACCTATGCATTCAACTGGCGCGGCACGCGGCGCGAGGTAGAGCTGCTGTACGAGAACGTGCGCGAGATGACCGACGACCGGCTGCGTGGCCGCTCGGGTACGTGGACCGTGGTGCTCGACTTTCCGTTTGACGATGCGAACTTCGGCCCGGCCGATGACTTGGCGCGGCTCGCGGCCTACCGGGGTGGGGACACCAAGACCCTGGTGTGGATTCCCTCTTTCCTGAGCAACAAGGCCTTGGCCGATCTGGGCCGCCTGGTGGTGCTGGACTACATCTTGCAGGGCGAACGGTTCGATACCTATGCGGCTCATCTGTCGTTCGTGGACCGCGTGCAGGCCAAGGCGCTGGCCCGCAACCAGCTGGACCAGTTGCGCATCAAGCTGCGCTCCCAACTGGAAGTGGCTTACGGGGTGAGCACCGAACCTCGGGATGCTGTGAGCAGCCTTCTCACCGCTGACCAGCAGTTCCGTTCGATGGACCCGACCTTGTCACCGCGTCCGCCGGTGGGCGCCGATTTTCGGTTGGCCTTCGAGAGCCTGCTGGGGCAGTTGTTTGCCCACCAGTATCCGGCCCACCCGGCGTTCGATACCGAGATCAAGCCCGCTGTGATCCGCAAGATCTGGCCCGAAGTGCAGAAGGCGATTGAGGCGCCAGGGCAGCGCGGGCTGGTGCAAGACGCGGCCCTGCGCAAGCTGGTGCGCTCGGTGGTCAACCCCTGCCAGCTGGGGCAGATGGGCGAAACCCACTTGTTGATGGAGCCGAATTGGCAGTCTCGCTTTTTGCAAAGCCATGCGCGCGATGGCGGCGGTCCGATCACGGTGGCCAAGCTGCGGCAGTGGATCGACATGCCGACCCCCATGGGGCTGCCACTGGAGCTGCAGAGCCTGATCATTTTGGCCTTTGCAGCTTCTACCAACCGCCGTTTCACGATGCGTGGTGGACCCCATGAGCCGACCGTGGACAGCCTGCCAGACGAGCTGGAGTTGCGCGAGCAGTCGCTGCCCAATGCCAGCGACTGGCAGGTGGCGCTGCAGCGGGCCTCTGCTTTGTTTGGCGCGACATTGGGCCAGACGCTCAACGCCGCCAACGTGGGCAAGCTGGTCGATGAGGTGAAGCAGAAGGCTGCTGAGAAGCGCGATGCAGTGACGCGCCTGGTGGTACAGGTGCGGGATCGGGCGGGCCGCTATGCGGCAGGCGTGGAGGGTGCTCGCCAGCGTACGGCTGAGTCTGCGCAGGCGTTGTTGGCAGCGCTGGCGTCTGCGGCTGACTCTGAGGTGGTCGCCGCGCTTGCAGCAGCAGACCTGCAGACGTCGGAGGCTGCAGTTGGCCGCGCTCTGGGTCAAGCCAAAACCTGTGCCGATGCACTGGAGACCGGCAGCCACTGGCAGCTCTTTGACGTGGTGCGCGAACTCAGTGACCACCGCGCTGAAGCTGCTCAGATCATCGGGCGGCGCCTGACTGAGGTGCTGACCAGTGATGAGCACGTGGTGGCCTTGAAGGGTCGCCTAGATGAATTGCAGCGCGACGCCATGCGTCTGCTGGCGACAGCTTCACCCACGCCGGCATCCGTGCCAGAGCCTGCCTCGGTGCCAGTGCCTGGTGTGTCGGTACCTGCGCTTGCCCCAGTGACGATGCCACCGGTGCCCGCCAGCCTGGTGCCCGAAGTGGTGGCCGAGAAGCAGCAACTGCATCTGAGCGGCGCAGAGGCCATGGCTGCGTTGGATGATCTGAAGGCCCGTATGGCCAGCGAACGGGATTTGGAGCTGACCCTCAGCTGGCGTTTGCAGCGCAAAGGCACCCAGCTGTGAGTTTGTCAACGCCACAGATCAAGGCGCAGCTGGAGCGCGTGCTGGACAGCGATCCGACAGCGCAGGCGGTTGCGATTCGCGCGGGCACCAAGCAGGTCTGGCCGGAGATGGTCAGCCCGCACGGGAAGCCATTTCTGTTGCGGTGGTGCGAATCCTCGTTGGCTATCCGTGAGGCCCTGTGCGAGCTGGAGCAGCTCGCACCGCCGACATCGGGCATCGTGGTGATAACGCCTTTGTCGACGCATGAGGTCGCAGAGGACATTGCCGCGAGGCTGGCCCGTGCGCGGGTGTTTCAGCCAGAAGGATGGGACATTGTCCGCCTGATGTTTCAGGCCAAAGAGACCGACGCCCGCTTGGGTCGTTTTGCCTGGATGCCACAGGCCTTGATTGATGGTGTGTCGCAAGGTGACTACCAGCCCGTTGCCAACGGATTCCTGGACATGGAGACCGCTTGGCGTGAAGTGCTGGCGCGTTTCTTGGGGATTGAGGTGGCCCGACCGGACGCGGTGATGCTGCTGCGCTGGTCAATGTCGTCAGATGTGGACCCTCGGCTGCAGCCCTTGCCGAGTGCCATGCGTGCGGACATTCTGTCTTGGCTGGCAGAGACTTCTGGTGCTGTGGGCGCCATGGCGCTGGGCTGCATAGAGGCTGGCCGAACTGGCGATGCCGTGCCATTGGGCTTGGTCGCTGGCGTGATCTTCTCTGTCGATGGAGAGGGGCAGGCCGCTCTCGGCCAGGCCGCGATCCGCCTGGAGCGCTTTGTCAACGACCGCCATGTGGGTGTGGCCGAGGGGCGGGCCTGGGCAGCGGCGGCAGAACAGGTGGTTCGCAGCATGGGTGTGCAAGCATGCCGGGCGGTGCTCGACCGTGCTGACGCTTTGCTGCGCGATCTGCGCATCGCGGCGTTTGCGCAACTGAGCGAGGTGCTGCCGTCGGCGCTGGACCAGCGTCTGATCGACTTTGCTTTGGCGCTGAGCGCCCATGTGGCAGAGCCCAGTGAAACCAAACTCCAGCATGTGGAGCTGCAGGCGGACCGTGCCCTCAAGCACGCGCTGATGAACGACCAGCTGACGCGCATGGAGCGCGTCGAAATGGCGCGGCGCATGGCCCGCTGGCTGCTCAGCCCAATGGCATCCGGCGCATCGCTGCCAGACTCGGTGGAATGGCAGGCCGACGAAGGTGCCTATGTGGATTGGGCCCGGTTCAGGCTGCTGGGGGGCGATGAGCTGGCTGAGTTGTCGAACGCCTATGCAGCCTGTCGCCAGGCTGCCATCGCCCGACGCAACGCCTTCGCTAAACCGTTTGCCCAGGCGCTGGTGCACTGGAATGCCCAGACGCCTGCAGACACGGGCCGGGTCGTTCCGCTCGAACACGTGTTGGACCGGGTGGTGGCCCCGATTGCGGCGGTGCAACCGACGCTGCTGTTGGTGATGGATGGCCTGAGCAACAGCATCTTCCGAGAACTGTTTGCACGGGCTGCCAGCCACGGATGGACCGAAAGGGTGCCCGGCGCGCAGGGCAAGCCCTATGTTGGTGTCGCCGCTGTGCCCACGATCACCGAGGTGAGTCGGACCAGCTTGCTGTGCGGCCGGCTAACCACAGGTGCGCAGGCGCAAGAGAGGCCTGGCTTTGCGGGCCACCCCGCCTTGATGGCGACGAGTCGAGCGGAGCACGCGCCCAGGCTTTTCCACAAAGGTGACTTGGCCGATGCTGGCAATCTGGCGCCGCAAGTGCGCGCTGCGATCGCCAACCCCAAACAGCAGGTGGTGGGCGTGGTCTACAACGCTGTGGACGACCACCTCAGTGGGCCGGATCAACTGAACCAGCGCTGGGCACTGGAAGACCTGCGCCTGTTGCTGCCCTTGCTGAGGGAAGCACGCGAGGCGCGCCGCGTGGTGATCATCACGGCCGACCATGGCCATTTGCTGGAGGATGGGACCACGCAGATCCCAGGTGGCGAAAGCGATCGCTGGCGACTTGGACGGACTGCGACATCCCCGCAGGAATTGGCGGTGAGTGGTGGCCGGGTGGTCACCAGCGATGGCACCCATGCGGTGGTTTGCCTGTGGGGCGAGAGCAGCCGTTTTGCGGGCCGCAAGAATGGCTACCACGGTGGCCTGTCACCCCAGGAGGTCACGGTGCCACTGAGCGTGTTCGTGCCTTTGGGAACCAGTCTTGCAGGGTGGGTCCTCGCACCGCCCAATCAGCCGCAATGGTGGGAGCTTGCCCCTCTCCTGCAATCAAGGAAGCCCGCGGGTGTTGCACCGCAAGCAAAGCCTGCCCGCAAGCAACCGGTACAGACTGATGCACAGCCTGCGCTCTTCGCGCCTGTTGATTTGCCGCCACCCGCCGTGACCGCTGGGGCCGGGGTATCCCAAGACTGGATTGCCAGCCTGCTGGCCAGCCCGATTTATGCATCTCAACGGCAACTGGCAGCGCGTGTGGCTTTGCCTGATGACAAGATGAGGTTGTTGCTGGAGGCGCTGGCTGAACGCGGCGGGAAGTTGTCCCGGGCGGCTTTGGCCAATCGACTGTCTCTGGCCGAGGTTCGCATGGGCGGCATGCTGAGCGCGGTGCGCCGCATGCTGAACGTGGACCAGGCAGCGGTGCTCACGGTCGATGAGGCGGCAGGGGCGGTCGAGCTCAACATCACCTTGTTGCAACAGCAGTTCCAGCTGCCCAAGCAAGGGAGCCCACGATGATCAGTGTGGCTCGCAGGGAAGACATCGTCAGTGCGTTGCGCCGAGGCACTGTTCCGAGCAGTGGCCTGGACGCTCTGGCGGTTGGCATTGAGACATTTGCGCCCACGCTCAGCGAAGAGCTTGAGTCGGTAGCGTCTGGCCGTGGCGGCTTCAAGGCGGTTCGCGGTGAATACGGTACCGGCAAAACCTTCTTTGGACGATGGCTCCAGGAGCGAGCGCGATCCCGGGGTTTTGCGGCGACCGAAGTCCAGATCAACGAGACCGAGACGCCACTGCATCGGCTGGAAACCGTCTACAGGCGTCTTGTTGAGCATCTGGGCACGGCGGACATGGCCAGTGGCGCCTTCAGGAGCGTGATTGACGGGTGGTTCTACGCGCTGGAGCAGGATGTGCTGGCCGACCCATCGGTGGATCCGGACGACGCGCAAGGGCTGCTGCAGCGAACGGACGCGCTGATGGAAGCCCGGCTCGGTGTCATCAGCAAAACGGCGCCCGCCTTCTCTGCCGTGCTGCGCACCTACCGGCAGGCCCTGTCCGCCAAGGATGGCATGTTGGCCGAGGGGTTGATCAGCTGGTTGGCCGGGCAGCCCAACGTCGCTGCAAGCGTGAAGCGTGCTGCTGGCATCAAAGGCGATCTGGATCACTTCGGCGCCAGCAATTTTTTGGTGGGCTTGCTCACCATCTTGCGAGACAGTGGCTTTGCGGGTCTGGTGCTGGTGCTCGACGAGGTAGAGACGCTGCAGCGCATGCGCACCGACACGCGCGAGAAGGGTCTCAACGCCCTGCGGCAGTGGATCGACGAAATCGATGCTGGCCGCTACCCCGGGCTGTACTTGGTCATCACCGGCACGCCTGCATTCTTTGATGGCCCACAGGGCGTGCAACGCCTGGCGCCGCTGGCCCAACGGCTGCATGTGGACTTTGGAACCGATCGCAGGTTCGACAACCCCAGAGCTGTCCAGATCCGCTTGGCGCCGTTTGACCACAGTGCGCTGCTTTCAGTCGGGCGGCGTGTGCGCGACATCTACTCAGAGCGACGAGAGCACGAGCAGCGCCTGCGCGCCGTTGTCGACGACAGCTACTTGGACACCTTGGCCCGGGCAGTGGCGGGCGGTCTCGGGGGCAAGGTGGGTGTGGCGCCTCGTTTGTTCTTGAAGAAGCTCGTCGCAGACGTTCTGGATCGCGTGGACCTACATGCCGATTTCGACCCTCGACAGCATTACGCCCTGACCATTTCGGAGACCGAAATGTCCGCCACTGAGCGGGCGGCAGCCAGCGCGAACTCTGTGGACGACATCGAGCTGTGAGCACGCTGGGCCGCCCCAACTGCGAGAGCGCAGCGCCAAGCGCGTAGCGGGACAAGATGCTCGAATTCGAGGAGCTGCATCCTTCCCTCCAGTACCACGTGGTCAACACCTTGGGCTGGAGTACGCTGCGCCCGACGCAGCTGGCTGCCATTGCGCCGATTCATGCTGGGGCGCATTGCTTGTTGTTGGCTCCAACGGCAGGTGGCAAGACCGAGGCAGCTGCTATTCCCATTCTCTCCAGGATGCTGAAAGAGTCCTGGCCTGGTACCAGCGTTCTGTACATCTGCCCCATCAAGGCGCTGCTGAACAACCTTGAGCACCGGCTGACCCACTACGCAGGGCTCGTCGGCCGCACGGTGGAGGTCTGGCATGGCGACGTGTCGCAGTCGCGCAAGAAAAAGGCCCTGAAAGAACCACCCGACATTTTGCTCACCACACCGGAGTCGATCGAGGCGATGTTGATCTCCGTCCGGGTGGACCGTCCCGCCTGGTTCGGCAACTTGCGAACGGTGGTCGTGGATGAATTGCACGCCTTCGCTGCGGACGACCGCGGATGGCTCATGCGCTCCGTGCTGCAACGGCTTGAACACTATCTGCCACAGCCGCTGCAGCGCATTGGGCTGTCGGCGACGGTCAGCAACCCGACGGAACTGCTGGACTGGTTTGCGCCAGTCGGCGATAGGCAGGTGGTGGGCAGCGCTGCGGTCAGCACCGAGGCCGATGTCACCATCGATCACGTTGGCAGCCTCAAGAACGCAGCGACGATCATCTCGCGTCTGCATCGGGGCGAGAAACGCTTGGTGTTTTGCGACTCACGCAGCAGTGCCGAGCAGCTAAGCAGCATGCTGCGCGCCAAGGACGTTCGGACCTTCGTTAGCCATGCGTCGCTGAGCGCGTCCGAGCGCCGACAAGCGGAGACGGCATTCGGTGAAGAGAAGGATTGCGTGATCGTTGCCACGTCGACGCTGGAGCTCGGCATCGATGTCGGCGACCTGGATCGCGTCATTCAGATCGATTCGCCTTCGACGGTTTCGTCTTTCTTGCAGCGCATGGGGCGTACCGGCAGGCGTTCAGGCAGCCTGCGGAACTGCCTGTTTTTGACGACCAACCAGGATGCCTTCATGTTGGCACTGGGTGTCACCCATCTCTGGTCACAGGCTTGGGTCGAAGCGGCACGACCGCCTGACGAGCCTTGGCCGATCGTGGGTCAGCAGTTTCTGGTGGCCACGCTGGAGAGGGGTGAATGGCCTGTCCACGAGGTTATCTCGCTGCTGGCCCGCTGCTTCCCAGAGCTGCCATCAGTCGGTTTCAGGTTGATCGTCGAGCACATGATCCAGGAGGCGTACCTCGACAGTGCCCAAGGGCTTGTGCGCATTGGTCCACGTACAGAGCGTGAGTTTGGTCGCGGGCACTACCGGGATTTGTTGGCGTCGTTCAGCGGTGCTCAACTTTTAACGGGGCGATGTGGGAGCGCCGAGGTCGGGTACATCGACCCAACCATGCTGACTGGTGAAGAGCCCCACCGGCTGCTTCTTTTGGCTGGCCGCAGTTGGCTGGTCAAAGAAATCGAGTGGTCCAAGCGGACAGTCTGGCTTGAGCCCGCGAAAGAAGGTGGCAAGGCCAGGTGGATGGGTGGAGCACGCAGCTTGAGCAGAGAAGTCTGTCAGGGCATTCGTGCAGCTCTGGTTGAGGGGCCAACGTCCGCCATGCATCTATCCCTGCGTGGAAAAAACGAACTTGCAGCTTTGCAGGAGGAGCTGGACCTGTCTC
>Ga0105051_10005455_pt1 | contig 14192 bp, 14 predicted proteins | sample FRY02_FD_78383 | JGI IMG/M metagenome (GOLD analysis project Ga0105051, IMG submission 78383) | Freshwater microbial communities from Lake Fryxell liftoff mats and glacier meltwater in Antarctica - FRY-02 (megahit assembly) | ecosystem: Environmental > Aquatic > Freshwater > Ice > Glacier... | reverse complement strand
TTTTCTATCTCCCTGAAGTCTAGACATTGGCTGATTTCTTCAAAAAATGGCGAATTGCGATGTGCGGAGTGCGATATGAGGGGATTCCTGGCAGGTTGTGGGTTTGCAACTCGTGTCAGCTCATGTCAGATACCCTCTTGACAGATCTATCAATTCACATTCATGATAACACCCTTGGTCAAGACATACTAACGTGTACAAATCTCGGGTCTCTCACTGAAAAGAGACCACGAAAGGTGGGGTACATGCTGTTCTTTGCAGGAAACTCGAGCGTGCATTGTGCATATAGTATGTTCACTTTGCACGTTTTCCGCATCTTCTGGAGACGGCTGAACTTGTGAAAGACAAGAGCGAGGCCGAGATTGGCAACGCCCGAAAGCGCAAATACTTCTGCGTGACGTGTGTTGGTGGAAAACACCCAGTTTCTCTAAAAACCCGCCGTACATTCGATCATATTGACAAGAAAACACGGAAATTTACGGCGCTGGCATGTTTCTTGCACCACGGAGGCGGGAATCGTAAAAACTCGAAATTATACAACAACAAAGTATGCTCTGAAACCGCCACACACTGGCAAGCCAAACACATTCTGTGTGAGCACGTTGGAGCCTACCGCTTCGAGACTTCAAAGTGCAGTGGATGTGCAAAACACACGAATATCGAGGACGGAACTGGAGCTGTGGGTCGTGTAGAGTACACCGAGAAAATATTAGAGGGGAAAACATATCGCTTCGACGCCGTGCTCATGTGCAACAAAGCAGTGAACAGCGTGCTTGAGGATTGGGCCACACACGAGACCTCGGAACAGAAACGCGAATACTGTCTCGAGCAGGGGTACACCTTTGCAGAATTCCACGCACTGCATGTGGTGGAGGCGCACAAGAAAGCCGCTCCTGGCGTCGTGTTCATGCTCGAGAACCTCAAGACCCGTGTTTTCGAGTGCCAGGGGTGCGCACAGGCGAGGCGAAAACTCGAGCAACTAAGGATCATTCAAGCCGCAGAACAAAATCGATTGAAGAGTTTGGAAGTTGAAAGGCAGAAGAAACTGTATACACAAGAGCTGGAAAATCAAATAGCTTTACTGATAGAGGCTAGACACAATGAAATTGAATTGCAAGAAACTAAAACGGAGGAGAGGCTGCTGGCGATAGAGTCTGAGAAACTACGGGTCGCGCAAGCCGCAGAAAAACGTTGTTTGGCGATTTTGGAAGTTGACAAACAGAAGAAACTGCAGGCACAGAAATTGGAAAATCAAAGAGCGTTGGAGATGGAGGCTCGAGACAATGAACTTAAATTGCGGATAATTCGCTTGGAGGAGGAGCGAAAAGCACTGGAACTAGAAAAAATGCGGCAGGAAGAAATGTACACGGAGTACTACAACAAAACAAGTGCAGGCCAAGAAACACACATTCTCCAGCTGCAGGACACGCTGCACTGCAACTACCTGTACACTGTATGAATTAAAACAAACTCGACAATGTGTAAGGATTTCCGTCCCCACGAACTATACTGTGACCCTCGGGATAGTTTCATAAAATCTTACGGGGCATTTCCTTGCAGTGCATCTAGCCGCTTGGCGACGATCCATGACACACAAGCATGGTATGATTTTTACAAGGCACGAGATATGAAATCTGCACAGTCTCGTATACAAATGTTCAAAAATGGTTGCGCATCGCGTCCGTATATTGAATACGAGAAGGGTGTGTCTTTCAAGTGCATATGCGGGAAATGGGCGCACCCAAGATTCAGCCAATTCGGATGCACGAAAATTTATCATAACAGCATGCCACACACAGTGTTTGAAAAACTTGTCAAGACAACCAAGGTATGGGTGCATGGCCGTGCTCGTGCTCGCTGTGTTGACCCGTCTGATCGCACATATGATTTCGAAGAGGAATCCGATGCTTACTGCATGGCGTGTGGATTCTGCACCATCCCCTGTGTTTTTTGCAACAAAATTTTCCTGCTGAGCTGTGCTGCAGAAAATGGCTGCTGTTTGTCTGCCGTAATCTACGGATTGCGAAGAAGATGTCGGTCTCGGCGCATATCAAGATTACAATCACACAATTGAAGGCAGAGATCGCCAAAATCTGCTTCGGAGGGGTCTTGTGAACTATTTCATTCAATAAACAATATTAAACATGTTTTTGTCGCCTCTTATATCCATACTATGCACCCAGGCGCTCTTGATGTGTGCAAAGTGTGCATTGACCCTAGCTAAATTCAGCGACATCAGATTCGATCCACTCCACTTTCTTCAGGCAGTTTTTTGAACACACCACGTCAGCTTCACGCTCAACATCCTGCTCACGTACTTCGGGTTCATTTTCAAATGACCGTCAGCAGATTTGCCATGTTATACACACCACCAACTCCAGCAAAGTAAGCCCGCACTTGGAAAATCAAGCGTTTCTCTCTTCAAACGTAAGAAGTTTGTTGTCATGAGTGATGCTCCATAATTTCCAGCGATGTTCATTCAGATATCTCAAGTTGGGGACTGAATTGGTAAAGACAATGACGCTGGGCTCGTCGAAATATACTTCATTGCTCTTGTTGTTGTGTATGTCATACATGTATCCGTTCTTGAGATCCTCGATTGTCATATACAACTGCTTTATCTCCGACTTTTTAGGGGTGTGATGTAGGTCAATCACATAGCATTTTGAGGGAGGAAACGACATACACCACACCATAATCTTCTTGGCTTTATTCATGAGTGAGGGGACGTTTTGACAGATCTTGTGGCGACGCATCCATTTCGAAAGCGAGCCCCCATTTGTATGCTTTTGGTTGTTGATAATAACATGAATCACACTTCTATCCTCTCATACAAGCTGGTCTGTGATTTCTTTTTTTTGCCACTCATTAACACGTAACACATGACCTTCTGGTTTGCGCTCTAGAGGGGGCGTTGCCTTCAACACTCATTTTTGTTGTTTCTCCTCTTGCAAGTATTGGGCACGTAACCGACGGCAATCACGGCATATACAGCGCCACCTACAGTCTTCGGCGGCACACTTTTCTGCTGTACCATTACACACACCACAGGCCGAAAACATGCACTTTTCATTCTCCTCGTATTTGGGCTCTATAATATTTCCCGACCGCAGACCCGATTGATGAATTTCCCTATTGTCTCTGCACTCATGACATTCACGAGTGTTTTCACAGTCACATGATGGATCAAGTTCACCAGCACACCACCCTCATGTTGGACATTCACTTAGCAGACACCCTTGCCCGCCGTATCGTCTAGATACTGCACATTCCTTACACAAGCAGAGCCACTTGTAAATGCATTTGTTGTGCAAATCTGACTCTTCTTTACAGCACATACCACAAATCGCATGACGACAGCATTGTGACATAGCGGCGCGGGCAATGTTGTTATTGTATTCCCAGCATGCCAAACATTCGCAAGTGTGTTGGCAATCACAAATGCCCTCGCTTGGAAGTCTTTGGCATGTGCTACATCTTGCATACCGACGACCTCCTTGTTTTTCCTTTGCGTGGCCATCACACACGCCGTCATCTCGCGAAATAAAATCTGTCAAAGGGACACATATTCTGCATTTCACACACAGACGCACCCCATCTATGGATTTCTGCATGGATGACATTCGCAGATGTGTTGCTGCCTTCCATGCGTGTTGTACAGACGATGTTATATGCACTCGCTTTCTTTTTTATTGTAACGTTTTTTCAAAGATGGATGTTTCTTCGAAATAAATTGCACGTGAGTTCCCAGTATATGCACATGCATGCGCTTGGATGAGTGGGTATGAAAAAATAAAATAAAACCATGGGCAACAAAATCGAGAGACGATGATTTAATTTGTGATACTAGAATTTATTAAATCTGACCATGACTCACTGCATAGGGACCTTATTGAATACTAGGGGACCTTCTTGAAAAGGGTCCCCATGAATTTCATTCAAGTTTTTGCCACTTTATACACATTTTATGCGTATATTTCCATATATCCATTTATATGGGGACCTGGGGACCCTTTCACACGTTTTTTTATATTTTATTAATAAAATTGCAGCATGCAATTTCAAAGATGCCTCAACACGACTTTTATCAACCAGTTCTGAAACAGCCTCGAGGGTCCCCAGTTCCCCATGACCATGACTCACTGCATGGGGACTTTCTTGAATACAAGAGGACCTTCTTGAAAAGGGCCCCCATGAATTTCATTCAAGTTTTCCCACTTTATACACATTTTATGCGTATATTTAACATTCATCTATTTATATAGGACCTGAGGACCCTTTCACACGTTTTTGTATATGTTATTTTATAATTTGCAGCATGGCATTTCGAAGATGCTTCGACACAACTTTTATCAACCGGTTCTGAAATAGCCTCGAGGGTCTCCAGGTCCCCATGACCATGACTCATTTTTTACAGAGTGCTGTGTGCCATTCAGTGACACACATTTTGATGGAGGTCTGAAGACTGCTTTCTTGCGGTCAAGACAAGATAGAGTGAAATCGTATGAATTTTTATTCAAATTATCAAAGAGGCATGAGCGGGCTGCAAGAGTGCCTGTGTCGGTGAGAGAGATGATACTCAGTTTAACTCATGGGACTTTGGACTCAGCTGCTTTTTTACGACGCACTTTATAAAGACATTCTTTGCAAAATGTCGAGTTGCAAGAATGGGTTGCATGGGGTTCCTTGCGTTTCATGGAAGAATGGGTCTCAATGTCCTCTTCGGCATCGTTTTGCTTGAATTCAAAGCCATTTAAATGGTTGAAGTATCGGACGAATTCACTGAAGTAGAGCGTGGTTGTACTGTGTTTGCCATCCTTTTTGACACATGCGAATCCTCCCGTGTTCAGCTGTTTGGTCGCCAGTACGGCGAGATTCATGCCGAAACTGATTTTGGTGTAGTTCATCTGCACCAACGAGCTGTCGCACCATGTTATGTACATGTTGAAAAGCGCGTCATTGGCGTATTTGACAGCATCATTCCCCTTCGAATCTATATTTACCCTTACCCAATCCTCGAAGAATCAAATCATCTTGTCGCGGTTTTGCTGTCGAACACGAACCTCGACAATGGTTGTAGGTTTGTAGCGAATGTCTTGGAAATTCAGAGAGGGTACCACGGCCTTGTAGTCGAAGTTTATCAGACCATGGTATATTTGCCGCAAAGCAACAGGATTATTCTCGATATTAACAAGAAAGTCATTGAAGAATGCCACGTTGTTCCGATAGTACGAAGTAGTTTCAATCTGCAAAAACCGGCGTCGACTGTCATCCGTCAGTTTGACAACATTCTGGTTGTTTGTCATCATATCATAGTCGCAAAAGTTATCGATATAGTACATATTGACGCCTTTGGGGTTGATATGTAGCGTGGGTTCTGTTACGCGCGTTTTCAGAATCTCGCTGTTTTCAAAATTAGCAATCCCACCTGCCTCGCTGACCATAATAAAGAGCTTCTGCGACTCGCACGTGGAATGCTTCTCATATAGCTGTTTTGCACTTGAAAGCGCGCACGTATATCCTTTCATGATATTGTAGAGCGGAGCCAGCATCCTGTTCTTACCATCGCCTTCGAGTCCGCTAATAATAAGGACAGCATGGGTGCGTAGAGCGGGATTGCCAAGCCTGAAGACATATCTGGCCAGCACATAATTAACAATTTTTTCGTCATCAAGTAGATTGTTGAGATACTGACAGTACTCTTTCCAATAATTTCTCTTTGTTTCAACAAGTGGCTCATTTGCAATTTTGAAAGGAACCCATATATTGAAGTTGTGCTTATTGCACACCATAGGCGGCGGCGCAAATTTAAGGCTGTCAAATACTCGGATGTGTTTGTCCTTGAGCCAAATATTTATAAACTGCTTGGTTTCCCATTCACCCTTGATCATTGTTTTGCACTGCATGTGCCCGTGCGAGTCTTTACAACCTCTCACACTCGACTGGACACATTCCCCCTCCCTATTCAGATGCACAATCATTGCCGGATACAGTATCTTGCAGCTGGTTAACTCGAATTCCTGCTTGATTTCCTCGTACGTCTCCATAGTGTCCGGAAGATAATGTTCCAAACCCGTGAAATCAACGAAGGATTCCGGGATTTCTCCCAAGTCAACCTTTCCATTGCACGTGTTGGCATGACACCAGTACGAGACCCGTCCATTTGAACACATCAGATACGCGTGATTCTGCGTATGTGTTTCGCCTGGGGTGACGACGTAATTTGAGAACATGTTTTCTCAGATTCGCGTGGGCTTCACCGACGACAACCGTGTCGGCGAACAGATTTCCGTATCCAAACTGAAGGCCCGCCTTTAATTCACGGCCAACGCCGATTGCCCTGCGTTGTCGTACCGTATCATCGTGTACATGACCCCCAACTCTCTCCCGACATCCGCCGGAGAGCCTACACTACTGCACACGAACAGCGACGCCGTGTCAGGGTACAACCATCTATTGCGTTCTGTCGATCCTCGTTCGAACCACGTTGTGTATGAGAAGCTCATTTCTCCCAACCAAATGGGTGGACTCACGTTGTGGCCACCTCGTACATCGAAGAGGTGAATGTTTCCATTAACAAGACCATCACCTACCAATCCCCGGCGCACACCTACGGCGCCAAGGGTGGGTGGACCAATCTCCACATTGCCATACTGGCATACGACCCAACCATTCAAAGGCACACGCTTGCAGGCACCGGCACCCCGCCGGTGGAACCCACGGGTTATGATGCTGGAGATTTGTCGAATGCAACATTTACTGCATTCACTGCGGCGCTGGCCGCATTCACCGCCGCCAACAACATGTACCGGGACGTCATGACCGAAGACCTTGGTCTTGGCATCAAGGGCACTGCTATTGTATCGTACCCTCGTGTGGCTGAGGTGGCCTGTGAATACTGTATCTATTTCAAAGAGCTGTTAGGGTCGGGAGGGGCAGCTTACAAGCGACGCTTTATCCAAGCTGCGCCCGGCCAAGTTTTAGACCCCACAGAGTTCAACACCCGCACCGACGCCCAGTGTGTGGTCGTGTATGAAGACGTGGACTTAGACGGCGATATCGACGCACAGGACCGCAAACGCTCTTTTGACGACGCCTTTGACGACGGCAGCCCGCCACCCGACCCCGGGGCGTCTTCTGCTGTTTTAACCGCGCCCGCCGACACCCCTGTATTTCCACCTGCGCCGGTGGACCCTCTGCCCGTCACGCCTTCACTAGGCGAGGAAGTTGCCGTCACTGCGGAATCGCTCATCCTGCTGATGAACCCTCTCGTCGCCAGTGTGATTGCCGATAACATGCAGACGTGCCACTTCCACCGCATGGACGAGCGGGCCTCGAAGATTGCCGCGATATGGAACGCTCTGACCGGCAATCAAAACTCCGACGGCTCCGTGCGTATCCCCTTATCCCAGACCATTGTCGATGGCCTCGCTGTTGCCCAGCACGCCATCGAATTCGCTGCCATTGCCGTGCGCCGCGATTTGGCCGGCGATGATTACCACGACCAAACAGGCCTGCGTCTGTGGACCCAGCCGCGCCACGACGCGTTGTATTTGTATCCCTCGTTGGGTTCCAATACCGAAGTCATTGTGCATTTGGCCACCATTGTGAATCTCAAAGCAGCGCTCAAACAACAAGTTGATGATGCAACACTCATCACATCTTCCTATGAAGCGAAGCTTCAATATTTACAAGGAGTCAAAACTCAGTTTGACGGTCACGTACAGCTGGCTGGGGAGATGTATGATAATACTCCCACTGCAGTTAGGCAGGACTATCTCAATGCATATTTACAATATAGCAGTTCTCTACTTGTTGCTACGAATTACCACATTGGAACTATCGAAACATGGCGTCCTACTGCGATGCCAGATATCATAACTATACCGCTGGGATTTGACGGTCCTGCCTACACCCGCTCACTAGAGCGAATGGTACACTACAAACTACGCATAGCTCCGTGTCAACTGCCAGTATTCTCGCAGTTGACACGGAAGTAGTATTTACCGTCGGTAACGCAAGTGTGCTTTAATACACGCCCCTCTTTCTGCTTGGCCTCAAGCAAAGTTTTCAGATCTGCCACCACATTTTCTGGCAAAGCAATCTCATATGTACCAGATGTGGATTTCAAACGCGGGCGTTTTTCAACTGGACCATTTTCCCCCCTCACCTTTTTGTCTTCGTCCTTTTCTTTTCCACCATCTGGTACCCATGCGCAATCTTCCCAGGACACGAAGATATTCTCGACAACGCTTGTCCAGAATTCGATGATCTTGTCACCGAGCACTTCATCATACTCGTCTCGTTTCATTGTCATCTGTCCACAACCGTTTTCGTCGAGTAAATTGACCAACACAGGCCAGAGTCCAGTGCTTTGGTGCTGGAATAAATCAGTCTTAAGTCCGAGGCCAGGAGTATACGTGACCTTGTCAATGTCCCACAGTTTCTGAATCTTTGCATGGCACTCGTCTCCCAGATATTCTTTCAAGAATACTGAAACAATCCTGGGCCCTAATTTCAGCGAGGTTGGTTCCTTGTCTGTTTTGTTCAGATATTTCAGATAACAGCGCGGATCTGTACACACCACACGGTATCCTTTGCCACCCGTAAACCAGCTACATGCATCAAACCCCATTTCTTTCAGCCTAGAGCAAAACAATTGCGCAGCCTTTGTTGCATCACCAAACGCCGGACACTTTGCACACAACTCAGACAGAGTCGCGCCACTACTGATAATTCCATTGATCGAATTCTTCAACAGGTCGCCGCCCATTTCCTTGCTGTTACAGTCAAGGTCTGCTGCGCCCACATACATCATCATATTTGCCCCTACCGGCAGTTTCTGGTGAATCTCCGGAAAAACATGGAACGTAGACGGCATCACAAGCCCGACGTTTGCAACTCCAATTCCATTCTTCGCACGATCCTTTTTCAACAGTTCCAAAACACCCCGTGCAGTGTCTTCTTTTCGGATGCCCTTGAAATCTTTAGGACTGTACGTGCACCGCCACTCCGTTGCCCAACCATTCACAAAACATTCTGCCATTATACAAAATCAACAAAAAGTTTTTTGATTCGCCATGGCACATGGACTAGTGCTCTGTAGATGATTTCTGTTTTAAAGTCGACGACACTCTCGATGATATTACACACAAAAACCACATGAAAACTCAATTTTATTACAACATTAGTACTATGTGTATGAGCTTTGTATGTCTTCCACGACCGGCTTGTATTTTCCCAGGTCTCCAGAGTCGAATAGTTTTAATAAGCCTTTTCTCTGACCATGTGTTACCACAACTGCATTCTCGGAACTGGTTGTGATATTTACATCGACTGGCATCACAGAATATTTTTCCGTGTCTTTCGAGATGACCTTTCGGATTTCTATTTCTATCTCAGCCTGACCCATGCTGGGCAAACTGTGTTTAAAATTTTTCCCATCCCCGTAACACCTATGCCACTGCTGTGTGCGGTGTTTTGTTTCTGGATTTCCCATTTGTTTTCTTTTGGATTCCTTTACACCACCAAACATACCCATGTGTTTTCTACAGGCAAACTGTTTGTATCCCGTTGGAAACAGGTCCAGCGCCACAAAATCTTCGCAGCCCCGGCAGTATCGCAACCCCTTCTTGGCTGGCTCGTGCCGATTGCACAACGTCAGGTCGTCGGTGCCATCTTCCAACAGGAAGCAGGCCACGGGGAAATACTCCCTGCATTTGGTGCAAAGCCGGTGCGGGGGAGAAGAGCTCTTCTCCGCAGCGACTTCACCCGACATGACACTGGTGTTGCTTTTTTGGTCTTTGGATGCAGCCGTGATCTGAAATCAGAGTTTTTATACCTCGGATTGCTGCAAGGTAAAGCCCCCCACCGTGTGTGCATGTGTATGTCATTTACCAAAACTCCCACTTAAAAGCACCATTTTATCATACTGACAGTTTGTAGGGAATCTCTGGAACGACACTCGCAAGTCATTTCTTGGGGTTGCGAGCACGACGGTCAAAGGCACCCTTGTAGAGAGTTTGGCATTGCCTGCACACCTGGGAGTCTGTGTTTGGGCCATGAATGATACTGCACAGCTGATTCAGGTCGTATCGCGAGCGGCAGGCGATCTTGAGCCTGTTGTACCTGTTCTTGTGGAGAAACGAGAGCGTCTTGCAAATCTGCACCTGGACGTCGAAATTTTTGGTATCGAGTGACTTGAAAAGAGCCTGGATGGCGCCAGTCTTGGTGACGTCGCGGGGATGGTTATTGAGACACAACAGCATGCCAATGCAACAGAAAGCCTGCTCCTTGTTGTGGTCATTGAGTTCGCCATACTTGAGCTGCGTCGAAATTCTGTCAATACACATGCTGTCAAGCATCTGGAGCTTACACTGTTTGTAGACAAAGCACACTTTGTTGATAATGTCCAGGATCAGCTTGAAAACGCTCTGGCAAGTCGTCACTGCGATGATTCTGACGAGCTTGGGCATGACACCACGCTGAACGATGTCGGCGATGTTGGAGCTATTTTGGCAGCTCTTGCGGCACAGCAGCCATAGCTTGTACACGGGGAGAAAGGTAGTATTCCCAAATTTCCACTCGTGCTCATTTGCCACAAAGTAGTTGTTGATGAGCTGAATCGTATTCGTAGACACCACTTCGTCGGACCGGACTCTTTTTTCCTTGAAAACACGGACGAGGTACTGGAGGCCGAGCTTGGCAATCTCGTTACTGAACTGATAGGCTTCGATGGCCTCCAACAGTCCGCCCACATCCCTCACACGAAACATTGCTGTAAGCCCGACATTGAAGCACATTTTTGCCCGGGCCAAAAACGCCAGCTTCCAGCGCTGCGACTCTACCCTCCAGAGCCGGTTCACGCATTTCATAACGTCGTAGCGATGTATCATGATGTTCGTAGCAGGCACAGCCCCTAGGATGAGCGACAGAACATCTTGCTGGTCCATGCCACACAACATCCGAGGAATACGTGCCGCGACACGCGTGCAAACAGCACTGAGCATCCTCGTGCCGCGGCGCGGTATTTATAGAAGATTTTCGCCGGAAATAGGGCGTGTGCAAATGCAATTTTTTCGCCCGTGTCTGGTTGCTTGGACAAACCCATTTGCTGCGACAGCCACTGTGTAAAATGTGCCACAATGATGTCGTGTTTTCTCCGGCGAGGTCGTTTGTCCACACGGTCAATTGCATACAATTCAGTATTTTTTGCCTGATATTCACAATTTCCTATGGCGATATTTTTTTTGTGCTTCTGACATTCTGACCAACAAGATAGTATACGTTTCATATATAAGGCTGGTATGTATAGGGTTTCACACGATGGCGTCTGCGCGGAAGTTGTTGCGGTCCGAGTCAGAGGAAAGGGAGGATGCAATGCACTTGCATGAACCCAACTTGTCGTTGTTACTCTGTCCCGAAATCCTGGAACGTATTGGCAAAAAACTTGATTCACTGCCAGCGGCAGGACGATGGAACTCTGTTTTCGCCAGGCGATACCACGGGTTAATGCGCCTGATGCATGATTATCCAGACATGCAATATGCGAATGTAATACCAATGATAAACATAGACCTGATTCACGGAAAAAAGATATATTCAGTTGCAAAGCCCGGAACAAAATAACAATGGTACCGACCCACTGTTGTTAGACATATTCAAGAGCTCAGAAAAACGCTTTCAGGACCTTGAATATGCTCCTGACGCACGCGACATATGCTGACATTTTCCCGAGGCCATGAACTGGATTGGTGTTGACGGGGAATTGGTCCTTCATTTGGCCACAACATCAATATGGGATGGTATGATACTTTCGCAGTTGCTTCCTGACGGCGTGGACCGTTTTGACGACGGCTTGTTGTGCAAGGTAAATATTTGCTTGGATACGCCGCTCTCACACTATCTGCGCTATCAATCAGATCCCCTCGTAGTCGACCTCATGATGGACACAAAAGGCGTAGTTCTGACAATGCAAAATGAAGATGGGCAATCACCTCTTCAGCGTATCATGGAACTGTGCGCAGAAAGATTCAATCTCGACTCATTTCATAAGATGAAACAAAAAATGCGAGAAAATGGTATCGAGACGAGGGTGCTCAAGTTGAGAGACGACTTTAATGAAACGGCGCTGCACTTTGCGCTCAAAGCCACAACTTCGCTGTTATCTTAATTGTACGCCATAAACTACCTGATTCCCCAACTTATCGACGAGAAGCAGGATGTGCTTCGTATGAGAAATAAACGCGACATGTTACCTCCCGAGAATGACATGGAAGGGTTGCAACGTGACACGCCGTTGCATATGGCCCTTGCTGCTGCGCACAAACGAGTTGCAAGACACTCCTCTCTTCTGTGCCTTGCGGCATAGTAAAAAAGCACACCTGAAGGATAGTGTCAATTTTCAAAAAGTCTTGACGTATTTGATCAAGAAATGTAAAGCCCTGGATCCAAATCATTTCATGATCACAGGTTATGGCGCAACAACGCCACTATACTTTGCAGTGGCATTGGATGCACCCATATATGTCATAAAAATGCTCGTGCAATGTGACGCACGAAAAATATCTCATGTTGTCAATATGTCTGATGCTGACGAATCCGATCCTGATTTCGGGGGGTTTATAGATGACGACACCCCTTTACACGCAGAGATAAGAGGACAGTGTCGACTTGACGTGATCAAACTTCTAGTCAATTCATGTAGTCAAGTACTAAAAAAGAAAACTCTCGATGTACGTACTCCATTGCACTCGGCACTGCAGTGCAAACGACCACTTGAAATAATCGAATATTTAGTCAGGAAGGACAGCAGTGTCCTCTTGGTCGATACATTGCCAGAGGATGATGACGATGATGAAGTAGATGGTTATATCCCTCTAATCTATGGCATCAAATACTTTGCCGAGGTTGAGGTCCTCAAGCTGCTGGTCGATTCTGATTTGAAAGTGTTGAATTACAACTGGCAGGGTGCCTGTGGTCGCACTCCTTTGCATTATCTATTGGAGGTGCATTACCGGAAAAACAAGGTATCAAAAAGCCAGGAGGATGCTTATGTTAACAAGGTAATGGAATTCCTGCTCCCGTACTGGACTCTTGTGAGTCAAGACATGCAACTGACTCTAGACTCTGATGGAATTTCCACGCCGTTGTCTATATACCTGAAAGACAAATTCCGATGCCCGGGACTCCTGGATTATCTCATTGACACGGACGAAAAAGTGTTATGCCTCAAAAATTTAAAGGGCGAGTATCCGTTTATGAGAGCAGTCAAAAAAAAGCTTCCGTATGAAATTATTGTGAAGCTTTTTCCCAGAAAGAAACTGATGCAATTGTTGAATTTGACAGACATAGGCCAGCACAAGGGCACATTTCTACACTACATTGTTGAGCACTGCAATGACATCCGTGTTTTCGAAATGGTGATCAACACTGGAATCATATTCCTCGATTTCCTGGATCGGCGCGGCATGAGTGCGCTTCACATTGCTCTCACGAAAATACAAGACCACGATATTCTCAAGTTATTATGCGATAATCTGAAATATCCGATGTTAAAGTACACGCCGATGAAAATCACCGAGTACAACAGATGCACTGCAACGCCGTTGCATCTCGCACTGCATGGAGAATACCATTCGAATGTTGTGAGATTTCTGATCGACGCGAAGTGTCATATTTTGCAGACGACGGACGAAAGTCGCCGAACTCCTCTGCATGTTTCTGTAAGAGGCATAAATGGAATATCAACACACTACCTACTCTTGAGAGGAGGACAGGCCTCTGGAAAACAGATTGAGTGTGACATTTGGGGAATGACGCCATTGATGTATGGAATTTGTCAAAAGCTGCCGGGAGCTGTGTTGAAACTAATGATTGACACAGAGCATCATGTTCTGTCGACAGTTGGATGTTTTTAATTTGAGAGTGTTATTAAGGAGTAACCTCAGCAAGAGAAGTAAGAAACATTAAATTCGAAAGACACCCAGTTTTCAGCTGTTAAGCTCCCCAAATGTCTAGAGTTGGATATACAAAACCCCGCCAAAATGGCAGGAAAATGGCCTCGTTTGGGGGGGCCATGGGCTGGCATGGCCAAGCTGGGAGCTGGCGTGGACAATGAACTGGGTGGATCGGCTCCGCACCAGTGCAGATAAGCGGATGTGGTCTGGACGGCGCGCTGTCGTGATGCGGAC
>Ga0105051_10005454_pt1 | contig 14195 bp, 10 predicted proteins | sample FRY02_FD_78383 | JGI IMG/M metagenome (GOLD analysis project Ga0105051, IMG submission 78383) | Freshwater microbial communities from Lake Fryxell liftoff mats and glacier meltwater in Antarctica - FRY-02 (megahit assembly) | ecosystem: Environmental > Aquatic > Freshwater > Ice > Glacier... | reverse complement strand
GCGACGCCTGGAACGCCCTCGCCGGAATGCCCGACACCATACGATCAATCGCAACCCGGGAATGGGCGAAAGAAGTCAGCACATAGGGCGGTTGGTATTAGTGACACGGAGGATGGTGATTGGGCCGTCACTTTCGGTCGTGATGGTGGTTTTCGGGGCATCCGCCTACCCCGTCATAGGTGCGGGCATCGCGGATGCGCAGCAGCGTTTCGGCGGGCAGCGGTTTTGTGGGGCGGTACAGCCATTCGGGCGCGCCCGATAAAAATGCAACCTCGTCTTGCTCAAGAATTGCTGTGGCAAGCCCGGCGCGCGACCATGTATCTTGCAAGGGCCGGGATCGCCGCTGATGGTGCCGATGGCATAATGGCGGTCATTCTCGCCGCACAAGGCGGCTTGGAAATAGGGGCGATAGCTGAAATTGCGGCCCACAGGGTTCGTATCGGTCTGAAAGTTGGAGGCGGCAAGCGTGGTGCCATCGGGGGCCATCAAGAACAGCAGCGATACGCCCGAGAGCGTGCCGACATTGGCCAGTTAGCGGATGGCGGCGTCGATATTTCCGGCGATATCTGGCGCATTTATGGCGGCGAGGATGCAGGCATCTTGCGCCGCAATCGCGGGAAGGGTGCCAAAGCGCGCCACTTCAGTTTCCACCGCGCGGGCTGCCAGGATAAGGAATTGATTTTATTGGGTATTCAGCGCCGTGGTGCTGGTCCGAGAGGTGAAATGATAGACCAACATGGCGGCGTAAAGCGCGAAGGTGATCGTTGCAAGCAGGGTACGCGCGCCGGTCATGGCGTGCCCAGCAGGCGGTCTGCGATATGGGCTGCGATGGGGATTGCAGAGGTGGCGGCAGGTGAGGGCGCGTTGCAGACATGCAGGCTGTGGGCGGTGTCGACGAACAAAAAGTCATCGATGATCTTGCCATCAGGGGCCACGGCCTGAGCGCGCACCCCGGATTTATAAGGGGCAAGATCGCGCAATGTAATCCGGGCGCAGTATCTTTGCACCTTTTTCAAGTAGCGCTGTTTGATCAGGCTGGCGCTGAGTTCATCCACGGCTGAGCCTGCATTGCGCGCCAGTAGCCGCCAGAAACCGGGGTAGCTGAGGCTGTCCGCGAGATCGCGGGCGTTGAGGCTGAAGCGGCCGTACCCTTCGCGCGCCCCTGCCAGCACCGCCGAAGGGCCAACGGTAAAGCCGCTGTTCATTTTGCGGGTCAGATGCACGCCAAGAAAAGGGCGCTCGGGGTCGGGGATGGGGTAGATGAGGTGTTGGACAAGATCTGCAGGCTGGTTTTGGATTGCGAAATAATCGCCGCGAAACGGAATGATGCGGAACTGGACATCAGCCCCGAAAGCGCGTGCCATACGGTCGGCATGCAACCCCGCGCAAAACACCGCCTTGCCGGCCGAAAGCTGGCCTTGGGTGGTTTGCAGGGTAAGGCCTGCGGCGGATTCCGCCCCGCCTGTGACGCGGGTGTTTAGCTGGATCTCGCCACCCCGTGCGCGGAAAATATCGCTCATTTTCAGGGCCATGATCCCGTAATCCACAATCCCGGTGGAGGGTGACAAAAGCGCGCCCACAGCCGAGATATTGGGCTCCAGCTTGCGCGCCTCCTCGCCCGACAGGCGTTCGATCTGGATGCCATTGGCGCGGGCGCGGGTTTCGAGATTGGCCATGCGGGAAAGTTCATCAGTATCAGTCGCCACGATCAGCTTGCCGCAGGTTTGGGTGGGTATGGCGTGTTCAGCACAAAATGCCTTGGTCGCTTTGACGCCTTTGGCACAGAACTGTGCCTTGAGGCTGCCCGGTGCGTAGTAGACGCCTGCGTGGATCACGCCGGAATTGTGGCCGGTTTGGTGGCGGGCGGGTGCTGGTTCCTTTTCCAGCAGGGTGATTTTGGCGTTTGGATCGCGCGATTGCAGGTTTAGCGCCGTAGCCAAGCCGATGATGCCGCCGCCGATAATTGCGAAGTCTGTGGTTTGGGGCATCTTGGTTCCTGTCTGGCGGTCGGTGGGGGAGGGGTGGCCCCCCTTGCCTTGCGGCAATTTTCCCCAAGGTATTTAAGCCAAGATGAAAGGGGAAGGGGGCTTAGGCGCAGGGTTTTATCGTGATGGGTTGGCCGGGGGATTGGCCGAGGGTTTGGCATTCGGGGGTGCAAAGCTGCCAGCCTGCGCCTGTCGCTCCGGAGGCGGCGAGGGTGAGGCTGGGGATTTCGGTCATGGGGTGCCAGACCCACCAGCCGTTCTCGAATTTTGCGCTATCGGCGGGCTCCATCCCCGCGCCCGAGCCTTTGATGGCCGCTCCGGTGAGGGTGAGGGTTTGCCCCGTGATTGCATAGCTTTCAACCCAGTCGATCTTTTCGACCGAATGGGCCCAGCGCAGGGTAAATTCGGGGTTGGCGAGGGCGAGCATTGTCGCCCCCACCATCAGGCAAGCGGTCATGCAATGACCCTGCGGCGATACCAGATATTTGCGGCAAAGAGGGCGACGAGGGCGAAGCCAATCTCGTCCGTGATGGGCAGTGCCGCGATCAGGGTGCCTGCGGCGGCGACGGCCAGCACCCGCTCCCACACTGCCAGGGGGCGGCCGAGCCAACCGATGACGGCGGCCCCCCAGAGGGCAATTGCGATGCCTGCTTTCAACACGATGTAGCCGACCGCAGGGATGAAGCCGATGGCATCGGCCAAGGGGCCGCCGGGTTGTAGCATCAGCGCAGGGGTATAGACTGCCATGAAGGGGATGACGAAACCCGCAGCGGCGATCTTGACTGCTTGCATCGATATCCGCAGCCCGCTTTCCTTGGCAATGGGGGCGGCGGCAAAGCAGGCGAGTGCTACGGGGGGGGTGAGGTCGGCCAGAATCCCGAAGTAGAACACGAACATATGGCTGACGATCAGTGGCACGCCGAGTTCCAACAGGGCGGGCCCCGCGATGGCCGATGTAATGATATAATTGGGGATGGTGGGGATGCCCATGCCAAGGATGATGCAGGTGATCATGGTCAGGATCAGCGACAGGATCAGGCTGTCCTGACCGACCGAGACGATGAAACTGCCGAAAGTGTTGGCCACGCCGGTCAGGGTCATGGTGCCGATGATGATGCCGACCAGCGCGCAGGCGATGCCGACGGGCAGGGCGGTTTTGGCCCCGTCGGCCAGCGCATTGCGGCAAATGCCAAGGGTTTCGCGCCCACCTTTGGTCGCGGCATTCCAGGCGATGAGGCCAAAGATGGCCGACATTACGACCCAGATGCCATATTCAAAAAACGCAGCGGCGATGAGGCCGAGGCCGACCCAGAAGATGACGCGGACCACACCTTGGGGCAGGTTCAGCGAGGCTGCGGCCCCGAGGATGAGCATCACGGTGAGGGCAAGGCCGATGGTGCCGGAGAACAGCGGCGTGTAGCCGGTGAAAAGCAGGTAAACGAGGACGGCCAGCGGCAAAATGAGGTGCCAGCCTTCGCGGATGGCCTTGCGCGGTGAGGGCAGATCGGCGACCGCCATGCCGACGAGATTGGCGCGCCCAGCCTCCAGATGCACCATCCAGAAGGCGGAGGCGAAGTAGAGAATGGCGGGAATGAGGGCGGCTGTGACCACCTCAAAATACTCCACACCAAGCGTTTCGGCCATGATGAAGGCGACAGCACCCATAACGGGGGGCATAAGCTGGCCACCCATGGAGGCGGTGGCTTCGACCCCGCCCGCGAATGCCGGGCGGTAGCCGAAGGATTTCATCAGGGGAATGGTAAATTGCCCGGTGGTGACGACATTGGCCACACCAGAGCCGGAAATGGTACCCATCAGACCGGAGGAGAGGACGGAAACCTTGGCCGGACCACCTTGTTTATGGCCGACAAGCCCTAAGGAAACATCTGTGAACAGCTTGATCATGCCCGCTTTTTCAAGGAACGAACCGAACAGGATGAACAGGAAAATGAAGGTGGAGGAGACATAGGTGGGGATGCCGTAAATCCCTTCGGTGCCAAAGGCCATGTGATCGACGACTTGGGCAAAGTCATAGCCGCGATGGTTGAAGGGGCGGGGCAGGTATTCGCCAAACAGACAATAGGATAGGAAAAGCCCCGCGATGATGGGCAATGCGGGCCCCATCAGCGCCCAAGCAGCGGCAAAAACGGTGAAAAGAGCGATGCAGCCGATGATGATGTCGGCTGTAACGGGGTCGCCTGCGCGCATGATCAGTGGAACATATTCCCACCATTGGTAAACGGCTACGGTGACGCCGAGCATCGCCATGATCCAACCGATGATACGGGCGTTTCGAGACCCGCCTTTGAGGATGGCCAGCAGGGGAAAGCCAAGCAGCGCCAGAAAGCCCACATGGAAGGCGCGCGTGATCTGGCTTGCAAAATCAATGAGATGTGCTGCTGTGGCGATTTGGAAGGCGGAAAAGGCAACGGCGATCCAGAACAGGATGCGCCCTTCCGTACCGGGGGGAAACCCGGAGGAGAGGGGATCATGATGACCCGTTTCTTCGACTTGTTTGATTTGCATTGTCCCACCCCTCCACAATGGTCAAAAAAAGGGCGGCGCCGGGTGTTCCGGGCCGCCCTTCGGTTTGCAGTTGCGCTTTACTTGATCACGCCAACTTCGCGGTAATAGCGTTCTGCGCCCGAATGCAGCGGGATGGGCATCCCGGACAAGGCGGTTTCCAGCGAAATTGCCGAGGCGGAATTATGCGCGGCAACCAACAAAGGCAGGTTTTCAAACATCAGCTTGGTCATCTGGTAGGCCGTCTCGTCCGACACATCCTCATGCGTGACGAAAAAGTTCATCACGGCGGCGGTGGGGACATCTTCGGTCTGGCCCTCATAGGTGCCGGCCGGAATCATGCCGGTGACGAAAGGCGCGCCAAGTTTTTCCACCACATCGGCAGGGATTGCCACGATCTGGGTGGGCATCGCGGTGGCCAGATCCTTGATCGAGGCGACACCCATGCCCGCCGATTGCAACGTGGCGTCAAGCTGGCGGTTTTTCTGCAACTCCACCGATTCCGCGAAGGGCAGATATTCCACCTTGGTCATGTCGGTATAGCTCATGCCCGCCGCTTCCAGAATGGCGCGGGCGTTGAGTTCGGTCCCCGATTTCGGCGCGCCCACCGACAGGCTTTTGCCTTTCAGATCGGCCAGCGTCTTGATGCCGCTGTCCACGGTCGCAGCGATCTGGATGAAGTTCGGGTAGGCTGCCGCAATGCCGCGCAGCTTGGATAAGGGCTGTGCAAAGCCCACATCGGCATTGCCTTCCCAGGCGAATTTCACCGAATCTCCCAACGCCAGCGCCAATTCGCCCTTGCCTTGTTGCAACAGGTTCAGGTTTTCGACCGATGCTTTTGTCGATTGCACCTGGGCCTGAACATTCGGAATATTGGCACCGTAAAGCGTGGCGAGTGCGGAGCCTACGGGATAATAGACGCCCGATGTGCCGCCCGTCAGTACGTTGATGAAATCTTGTGCGGATGCGGCAACAGGGGCTGCGGCAATCGCGGCCCCGGCCAGAAGCGCACGCAGGTTTGCGGTCATGGTGATCATTGTTTCCTCCTCAGGGTTTTTAAGCTGTCATGCTTTTCGTGCATAATCGTGTTGTAGTTTGAGGGCAATGGCTCCACCGCTCAACCATTTTTCGGGAGATTCGGATATTTCTTGTGTGGCGCGGTGCCAAAGCGGTGGCGAAACTCCGCCAAGGCGGCCTAATCGGTCTGTTTGGCCAGAAAATCCATGACTGCCGGGCGCACGGTTTCCACGCCCCGCGCGCATTCGGCGTCCAGCACGGCGCGCAATGCGGCCAGATCAGTGCGGCGGATCAGGCTTTTTACCGGCCCGATAGAGGCGGGGCGCATCGACAGCGTTTGCAGGCCCATGGCGGCAAGGCACACTGCCTCGACGGGGCGGCCCGCATCCTCGCCGCAAAACGACAAGGGTGTATTGCTTGCCACACAGCGCGCCACAATATCGCCGATAAACCCAAGGAAGGACGCGTTCAGCGTGTCATAGCGGCGGCGCACCCGTTCGTTCTCGCGGTCTGCAGCAAAGAAGAATTGCTTGAGGTCATTGCCACCGATGGAAATGAAATCGGCTGCTTCAAAGAACGCTTTTGGTGCGAAGGCAAGGCTGGGGGTTTCCAGCATCGCGCCAATCTCAACGGTTTTGGGAATGGGGTGGCCCATCGCCTCTTCGCGCTCCAATTGGCCCAGAACGTGGGTGCGGGCGGTGATGAATTCGGCATGTTCGGCGATGAAAGGGAACATGATGGACAAATCCCGACCATTTGCCGCGCGGATCAGGGCCTGTGCTTGCATTCGCAACACGCCGGGTTTGTCCAGCCCCACGCGGATCGCGCGCCAGCCCATCGCGGGGTTCGGCTCATCTTGCGGCTTCATATAGGGCAGCACCTTGTCGGACCCGATATCGAGGGTGCGAAACGCCACGCGGCGGCCTTTTGCGGCATCCATCACACGGGCGTAAAGGCGCGCCAACTCATCCCGTTTGGGCATCTTGTTGCGGATCAGGAATTGAAGTTCGGTGCGAAACAGCCCCACACCTTCTGCGCCCGACCCCTCCAAGCTTGGCAAATCCGCCATCAGCCCCGCGTTCATCTGCAAGCTGATGTCGCGGCCATCGCGCGACAGGGCCGGCAAATCACGCAAGCCCGCATAGCGTTGCTGCGCCTGGGTTTGCATGGCGATCTTGTCGCGAAAGGCGGCCGCAACCGATTCCTCGGGGCGCAGATGCACGATGCCCTGATCGCCGTCCACCAGAATCGCATCGCCGTTCAGCGCCTGTTCGATCACGCCTTTGGCGTTGATCACCAGCGGGATCACCAAAGCCCGCGCCACAATCGCCGCATGCGAGCCGACCGATCCCTCCGAAAGCACAACCCCCCGCAATTTGCGCCCGTATTCCAGCAATTCGGCGGGGCCGATATTGCGCGCCACCAGCACCGGGTTTTCCGGCATTTCCGCGCCCGTATCATGGCCTTGCCCGGTCAAAATGCGCAAAAGCCGGTTCGACAGGTCATCAAGGTCGTGCAAACGCTCGCGCAAGTAAGCATCGGGCACACGGCTCAGACGCGCGCGGGCGACGGATTGTTCCTTTTCCACCGCAGCTTCTGCTGATAGCCCCGATTGAATATCCTCTTCCATACGGCGCAGCCAGCCGCGCGAATGGGCGAACATGCGGTACGCCTCCAGCACTTGCTTTTGGTCCTTGTCAAGGCTTTGCGCGCCCAACAGATCATCCACCGACACGCGCAATTCGCCCACGGCGGCGCGGATGCGTTCGGTTTCGGCCACCGGATCATCTGCCACTGGATTGGTCACGACCACCCGCGCCTCATGCAGCCAGACATTGCCTTCAGCGCTGCCTTCCTGCCCGGTCGCCCCCCGGAACATCACGGGTTGCTTGTGCAGCGCACCAAGCGCTTCCCCCTCCCCGATGAACGCGCCAAGCTCCGTCATCTCGGCCAAGACCATGGCGACCACTTCCAGCGCGTAAACCTCATCATCAGAAAACTGTCGTGCTGCGCGTGACTGCACCACCAACACGCCCAGCTTTTCCCCAACCCGCTGGATCGGCACCCCAAGGAAGGACGAAAAAACCTCCTCCCCCGTCTCGGGCATGAAGCGAAACCCCTTCTCGGACGGCGCATCCGCCGCGTTTACCGGAATGCCGGTGCGCGCCACGCGCCCCACAAGGCCTTCTCCCAGCCGCAGCCGGGTTTGGTGGACGGCTTCAGGCAAAAGCCCCTCTGTCGCGCAAAGTTCCAGCGTGTCGCTGTCGCGGAACAGATAGATGGAACACACCTCGGTCTCCATCGAATCCGCAATAAGGCTTGTCACCCGGTCAAGCCGCTCCTGCCCTTGGCCCGGTTCGGCCAAACTGTCACGCAAACGCTTCAGCAGCTTGCGACTGTCGCTTTCGTTACGGTTCGGCATGTTTCCCCAGATGGAATCGGCAGGTCAGTCCGCTTTTTCCAATTCAAAGGCATCATGAAGCGCTTGGACCGCAAGTTCCATATATTTCCGGTCAATCAAGACCGAGATTTTGATCTCGGAGGTGGAAATGACCTTAATATTAACATTCTCCCGCGAAAGTGCCTTAAACATGGTCGCTGCAACCCCTGCGTGTGACCGCATGCCAATGCCTACAACCGAAACCTTGGCCACATCGGCGTCCACGTTCAACTCGTCATAGTTAATATGGCCCGCGGCCTTGGCATCTTCCATCGCCTTGCGCGCGCGACCGATCTGGTTGACCGGGCAAGAAAAGGTCATATCGGTGACGGCACCGACGTCGGCTTTTTCGGATATGTTCTGCACGATCATGTCCACATTCACCCCCGCTTCGGACAAAGGCCCAAAGATGGCCGCAGCAATGCCAGGGCGATCTTCCACCGTCACAAGGGTAATCTTCGCCTCATCCCGGCTATAAGCCACGCCGGATACAACTTTCGATTCCATGATTTCATCCTCGTCACAGACTATAGTGCCAGAATTTTCATCGGTATCCCCAAAGGAGGACAAGACCCGCAACCGCACCTTGTAGCGCATCGCAAGTTCGACCGAGCGGGTTTGCAGAACCTTCGCACCAAGCGACGCCAGTTCAAGCATCTCCTCAAACGCAATCCGGTCCAGCTTGCGGGCCTTGTCGGTGATGCGCGGGTCGGTGGTGTAAATCCCATCGACATCGGTATAAATGTCGCAACGTTCTGCGCCAAAAGCGGCGGCAAAGGCAACGGCGGTGGTGTCAGACCCACCGCGCCCCAGGGTGGTGATACGGCCCTCTGCACTTACCCCTTGAAATCCCGCAACGACAGCGGCCTTGAACCCTTCAGCAAATTTCGCATTGATATTGTCCGGCGGGATCGACATGAAGCGCGCAGAAGCATGGGCGGAGGTGGTGTTGATCGGCACCTGCCAGCCTTGCCAGGACCGCGCCGGCACCTCCATCTCCTGCAAGGTCAGCGCCATAAGCCCCGCCGTCACATTCTCACCCGATGACACCACCGCATCGTACTCGCGCGCATCATACATTGGCGAGGTGCTTTCTACCCAGCCCACCAATTCGTTGGTTTTGCCCGACATTGCGCTGACGATGACGATCACGTCATAGCCGCGCTCCACCTCACGCTTCACTTTGGCTGCCGCATTCCTGATGCGCGCCAGATCGGCCACCGAGGTGCCGCCAAATTTCATCACGAGAAGCGGCATGGTCCCTCCCACGGCCCCGAAATATCACCGGGCTCGCCCGAACTACCGAGCGCTTTTATGCGCCAAACCTTGCCTGCGCAAGGGGCGCATCCTGCTTCAAATGCCGCTGGTTTCATCTCGGCTCAAATACCTCCTTTAGGCCTTCACAGCGCGCGCCAGCCAATGTCGCGGCGGCAAAACCCACCCGGCCAATCAATTGCGTCCACCATGCCATAAGCCCGCGCGCGTGCCTGCGCCAGGCTGTCGCCACGCGCGGTTACGTTCAGCACCCGCCCGCCGCTGGCGACCAGCGCCCCGTCAAGCATGGCGGTTCCGGCGTGAAACACCATATGCGCGCTGTCCACGGCCAAACCGTCCAGCCCCTTGATCTTGCTACCCTTCTTGGCTGTTCCGGGATAACCGTTGGCCGCCATTACCACGCACAGCGCATGGTCATCAGCCCAATTCACGCTGTATTCCGCCAATTCGCCCCTGGCACAGGCCAAAAGCAAGTCCAGTGCCTGCGCGCCCAGGCGCATCATCAAAACCTGGGCCTCAGGGTCGCCAAAGCGCACGTTGTATTCGACAAGGCGCGCCTTCCCGTCCTTGATCATCAACCCCGCGTACAAAACCCCTTCAAAGGGCGTGCCGCGCCGCGCCATTTCTATGACCGTGGGGCGCACGATCTGCGCCATGACATCGTCCAAAATCGCATCACTCAACACCGGTGCGGGGGAATAGGCCCCCATCCCGCCGGTGTTCGGGCCAGTATCGCCGTCCCCCACGCGCTTGTGGTCTTGCGCGGTGCCAATCGGCAAACAGGTCACGCCGTCTGACAGGATGAACAGGCTGGCCTCCTCACCTTCCATGAACTCCTCAATCACCACCTCCGTACCCGCCACGCCAAAGGCCCCACCGAAAATCTCGTCAATCCCGGCCAGTGCCAGCGCATCGGTCATCCCCATGAACACGCCCTTGCCCGCGGCCAAGCCATCGGCCTTGATCACCAAAGGTGCGCCATGGGCAGTGACATAATCCCGCGCGGTCTGCGCATCGGTGAACCGAGCATAGGCGGCAGTGGGGGCTGCACATGCATCACAGATTTCCTTGGTGAAAGCCTTGGACGCCTCCAGCCTCGCTGCCGCAGCCGAAGGCCCAAAGGTCAAAATCCCGGCCGCCCGCGTAGCATCTGCAACCCCTGCGGCCAAGGGGGCTTCTGGCCCGACCATGACAAAATCGACGGCATTTTCTTCGCAAAACGCCACAACCGCTGCCCCATCCATCACGTCAAAATCAGCGCATTCCGCCAGTTGCGCAATCCCTGCATTGCCCGGTGCCACGATCAGCCGGTCGCATTTCGGGTTTTGCTTGAAGGCCCAGGCCAGGCTGTGTTCCCGCCCGCCGCCACCCAAAATCAGAATATTCATCCAGCGCCCCCTTTGGCCCCGCTTGGCCTTTGTTGCCAAATGTCTTAGTCTGCCGCGATGCCCCCGGCAACCGGGCAAGCAGGATAAAAGGATCGATATGCCGCTGACCGACCCCGCGCTGTGGAACCGTTTGCAAACCTGGCCGGGGCCACGCGAAAGCCTGCACCCTTTGGTCAAGACCATGATGCAGGTGCATATGGTGCCGCGAAAGCGTGCCCGCGCCTTGGTCGAGGGCTTTGCCCGGTTCATCTATCTGGCGGCAGTCTCGGATCAGCCCCTTGTACCACCCCGCTTGATTGATGCGGTTTGGCACGAACATCTGGCCGATCATCGTGAAGGGCAAAACGGGCTGGTCACAAGGGCGATTGTACTGTTCGGAGTGTTTCTTTTACCGCTCGCGGTGACGTCACCGTGGAGCCTTTACGACCACCAAACCAGAACCTGAGCCGGGGATACCGATGAGCGACATGTTTGAAGACAGCCCCGCGATCCCCGGCAATTCCCCGGAATTTACCGTCTCGGAACTGTCTGGCGCGGTGAAACGGGTGATTGAGGGCGAATTTGGCCTTGTCCGCGTACGCGGTGAGGTGGGGCGCGTCTCAAAGCCCGCATCTGGCCATATGTATTTTGATCTGAAAGACGACCGAAGCGTGATCGCCGCGATCAGTTGGAAAGGCCAGGTCGCTAAAATGCAGGTCCGGCCCGAGGAGGGGATGGAAGTGATCGCCACCGGCCGCATGACCACCTTTCCCGGCCAATCAAAATACCAGTTGATTGTCGAGGATGTGTCGCCCGCAGGGGCCGGCGCTTTGATGGCAATGCTGGAGGCGCGGCGCAAGGCGCTGGCGGCGGAAGGGTTGTTTGACGTCGACCGAAAGCGCGCTTTGCCCTATCTGCCAAAGGTGATCGGGGTTGTCACCTCGCCGTCCGGGGCCGTGATCCGCGACATCCTGCACCGGCTGCGCGACCGTTTTCCGCGCCATGTGCTGATCTGGCCCGTGGCTGTGCAAGGCCAGGCCTGTGCTGCTGAAGTGGCTGCCGCGATCCGTGGCTTTAACGCGATTGCGCCCGGTGGGGCGGTCCCGCGCCCGGACCTTCTCATCGTGGCGCGCGGTGGCGGTTCGCTGGAGGATTTGTGGGGCTTTAACGAAGAAATCGTGGTGCGCGCGGCGGCAGAAAGTGACATCCCGCTGATCTCGGCTGTGGGGCACGAAACCGACACCACGCTGATTGATTACGCCAGCGACAAGCGTGCGCCCACCCCAACGGCTGCCGCAGAAATGGCGGTGCCGGTGCGGATGGAGTTGATTGCGGGGCTGGACAGCCAAGGCGCGCGGCTGTCGCGGGCAATCGTGCAAGGCGTGACGTCACGCGGCCAGCGCTTGCGCGATTTGGGCCGCGCGCTGCCCCGGCTGGACACGCTGACCCAAGCGGGCGCACAGCGGTTCGATCTTTGGTCCGGGCGGCTGGGCGGCGCCTTGAGCCTTGCCACCAGCGCCAAGCGCAGCGCGCTGGACAGGGTGGCCGCCCCGATGCGGCCACGCTTGCTGCTGGATCTGGTAGCGCGCAGGCGCGACCGGCTGGAGGAACGGGCCCGCGCGCTGTCGCTTGCGCAGGGGCGCAAGCTGGAGCGGTTGGGCGAACGTTTGGCGGTTTTGTCGTCGCGCCTTACCCCCGCCCTTGGCCGCGCCTTTGCCGATGCCGGACGCGAGATTGCCCGGTCGTATGACAGGCTTTTCGCCCTTGATGCGCGCTTGCAAGCCGCCCCCGGTTTGCGGCTGACTGATCTGTCAAAACGCCTCGAAGCGCTTGACCGCACCCGCCAAACCCTTGGCTATCACGAGACGCTTTTGCGTGGTTATGCCGTGGTGCGGGGCGAGGGCGGCGTGGTTACCAGCCGCGCTGCCGCCGAAGCGGCGAATGCTTTGGAGATTGAATTCCATGATGGCCGTTTGCCCTTGGCGCCGCGCGCAGCGAGGCCCGCCAAAGCCACACCTCCGAAACCCGGCGACAGCCAAGGCAGCCTTTTCTGAAAATGTTCGATTTGTGCAATTACCAGACTAAAACTGTATGTCATGAAGCCAAATTAATTCGATTTTGGCAGATCAAACGCCCACATCCGGCCCTGTGCAAGCCAAAGGTTCGGTGGTTTGGTTTACCTCCTTCAACTCTGTCTCCGGCGGGTCAGAAATGAAGCGGGCCAGCAATTTTCCCTCGCTCAGATGGAAGGTCCAGCATTGCGGGGTGGCGTCATGCTCATAAACAAAACAGATCTCACCCGCATCTTCATACCAATGCCCAATGCGGCAGGTATCATCGACAAACGCCCAGCGTACGCGCCGATTGGAAAGATATTGCTCCACTCCGTAAATCTGACCGTTTGACGCATAGGTCAGGGTTTTGCCTGTTGAATAGACTTCAAACTCTTTACCCGTCAGTTGGGTTTCGGCCCCGGCGGTTGTGGCCGTGGCAAGAACAAAGGCAAGGGCAAACAGACGCATCGGTGGGGGCTTTCCTTTGGGATGTTAAGCTAATCATGTCTCAGAATGCCGGGGTTTGCCAATCACGCTTATGCCAACACCGTTTAGGCCTGCGCTGCTTGTGCTTGGGCTGTGGTCTTGCGCCAACGGTCCAGCCTGCGCCCCATCATCCGCCGCCACACCCCGGGGGCAAGCGCAAGCGTGCAGCAGACTGGCAGCGGATAGGGCAGGTAGGGTGCCGCCCCTCGCGCAGGCAGGCGCAGCGCCGGGTAGGGGCGGCTGGGGTGCGCATGATGGTCTGAATGGCGCGGCGCGTTCAGCATCAGGGCTGAGGAAAACCACTGCGGCGCGTTCCAACTGTGGCGTTCTGACACGGGTTCCAACTTGCCACCGGGCAGCGTGTCGCGCATCAGGCCGTAGTGCTGCACATAATCGGCCAGCAACAGTTGGCTGTGGCCGTAAACCGCGAGGACAAGCCACACCACAGCACCGGGCAAGCCTGCGATCCCAAACCCCGCGCCCAGCGAAGCGCCTGAAATCAGGGCATAAATCCAATAGGGATGCAGGCCTTTGCCCGCCCGGCGTAGCTGCTCCGCCTGCCAGCCGCCCCGAAAGGATCCCGCCCAGGCGCGGGGCCAAAACTGGTAAAACGTCTCCCCCTCGCGCGCGGTGTTGGGGTCCTCCAGACTGGCGGCATGGCGGTGATGCACAAGGCGGTGCGCCGAGGCGTGATGCCCAAACAGCATCGTGGCATAGACTGTCACGCCCAGCCAATAAAGCGCGCGGTGCCCCCTATGGATCAATTCATGCGCTACGGGGTTTGAAACCTGGCCAAACCATTGCCCTGCCGCCAGCCCCAGCAATATCTTTTGCCCCAGTGACAAATTAGGCCCCGCAAGCGCCCAAACCACCAGCGGAAAGGCCGCCAGATGCGCCATTCCCAAGGCCACCAGCAGCGCGTCTGCGGCCGGAAATTCCGCCCCTTCGGGCGCATCTGGCAGCGGTCGCCGCACCATCTGGTCCAAAACGGCAGTCAGAAGGCCCATGTACAAGACGGCCGCCCAGACCCAAACCCCACCAAAGCCTG
>Ga0105051_10005450_pt1 | contig 14202 bp, 30 predicted proteins | sample FRY02_FD_78383 | JGI IMG/M metagenome (GOLD analysis project Ga0105051, IMG submission 78383) | Freshwater microbial communities from Lake Fryxell liftoff mats and glacier meltwater in Antarctica - FRY-02 (megahit assembly) | ecosystem: Environmental > Aquatic > Freshwater > Ice > Glacier... | reverse complement strand
TTGTCGAGGGGTTATCGCGGGCGTTTCTGGACGACGGCAAACTAACTGCGGCGGAAATAAATAACGTCTTCAGCAAAGTTGACCGAAAATCATCTAAAAAAGAGAGTAACTAAAAAGGGTTAGATATATGCCCGACGACGGAAACTGGATTCTTGGGTTGATGTCCCAAGACGAAGCATCGTCAATGGATGCCGACGGGAAGTAGCCCATGAAGACAAATATTGACACATGTCAAGGGCCAAAGGTCTTCAGTCTCTACATTCATTATTGCGCCTGCCAACCAGCCGTCGTCCGCTACGTTGGCGCCACCGGGTTTACTCCGGAAAAGCGCCTCATGAGACATTCCCAAGCATCCAATGGCGGTTCGAGGACTAAGCATCACAACTGGTTGCGCAAACACCACAGGCTTGGCCACATGGTCACTCCGCTTCTTGTTGCGACATTCACAACATGGAGAGAAGCGTGTATGGCGGAAATAGTGCTAATCGATAAATATAAGGCAATCGATGACCGTCTCACCAACACGGCTGTCGGCGGAAGTGGCTCAGTGGGGTACGTCTGGACTGTCGAACAGAGCGCGGCACAGAGCGCTAGGAAAAAGGGAATCAAACTTGGACCAAGTCCGAGAAAGGGAATACCAAGTGGACGAAAAGGAATCAAACTTGGCCCGTATGGCCCAACCGGCCCGCATAAAAACCCTCGACGAAAAGGAATACCCAGTGCGCAAAAAGGTAAACCGACCGGGAAGCCCGCTTGGAATAGCGGAATCAAGACTGGCCCAATTGGGCAAAAGGGGATACCCCGTCCCAGAATACAGAGACAACCACCAACACCACAACAGGTGCAGTCATCCATTGCTCCCCATGAATGAGGGTAATGCGTGAAAGTTTGGATTGACCAAGATTTATGCACTGGCGACGGAATCTGTGCTGAAATTTGCCCAGATGTTTTTATGATGCACAGCGATGGGCTAGCTTATGTCAAAGAATTTGATTGGAAGACACTATATGGAGCGGAGGGAAAAGGCAATGACCCCGCCTACAAAATGGCAGAGGGAATGGCGGAAGTCCCAGATAATCTCCTTGAAGCAACGATTGAATCAGCCGAGGTGTGCCCTGGGGAATGTATTTTCATCGAGCCGTAAAGAGTCTTGTTGCCGGGTCCTGAACGCTGAGCCCCTAGCAGCCTAGAAATCCCCGTCGGCGACCTGCAAACAGGTTAGCCCAAGAGTCATAATAAGTTGAGTCATCAATTACTGTCCTCACTTTGGGAAAAGAATGGGACGTGAACTTCTGGTCGTATCCGCGCCCATATGAATTTTTCAAGCTTTGCTTCTTGTTTGTCGAGTTTCATGTAGAGCGACTTAGAAAACGCCCATGTTTTGCCGAGTTCGGTTACGGCCATCGCAAAATCACGACGGCTAGCAGGCGCTAATGGATGATCCCGCTCATATCCGTACATGCGGATTCCCAGCGACTCGCAGAGGTGTTCATATTCGCCATCAATGTTCTCTGCAATCACCCTATAGCGTTCTTGAAGTTTTGCAATAGTCGTAGTCACGAAAGAATAAAACTCGTCTGGGACATTCTCCAGCCACTCATCTGTAGATAGTCCCTCGCTGAGCGCCTCCCAGATACGACGCTCCGACAGCCCGGTGACGAGACGATGCAAGCGAACGTAGTCCTCCTGCTTCAGCTTAATTCGCAAATCAGCATCAATGAAGTGAATCACTATACCTTCTGCGTTGGGACGAGGCAAAGCAACTAACGCTTCCTCAAGCGTTTTGTATGGAAAATATTCAGTAATCAATAATCCCAATGTGTCACCGTACTCAAAGGCTTCACTAAACAAAATGCTCCGGCCGGTTTGGATGTCAATTGTCCCAATCCAAACTAAAACCTCATCGCCCTCATAGTCAACCACGATGCGGTTGCCTGGGTAAATGATTTCAAACAAATAAGTCCACGCTGGGTTGGGTATAAAACGACGCTCATACTTCGTTTTCCAAATTTCAGTGCCGCGTATTGCTTGGTCGGATGTAAAACTACCCCTAGTTGCTATGGCGTGGCCATTGTTAATTGGGTACAAAATCCCCAAAGAACCGTCCATTTTATCGGTGCAGTAAATCTCCCCTAGTGGCAGGGGGGTACGGAAAGGCTCATCCCTGATGGTGCCATTTGGCATGTACTCGCCGTAGTTAAAAAACTTCTTAAAGGGCCTCGCAAGGACATTCCATTCCCCGTCGACAACGAGGCCCCTGCATTGAGTCGTGACGTTATTCCAAATTTCGCCATACGCCGCAGCCGCCGTGTAATTCAAAATCTTTAAGCCGGCCGTTGGGTGCTCTGTGATTTTGACATATCCTTGTTCAGTCATCTCTTGAAGCAGGTCGGCGTCCAGCATATCGCGGATTTTAAGCGTGCTTATCATGGTGCAATCTACGCTACAGGGGCTAGCCCCAAAACCAACATCCAAACTGTTAGACTTAACACGACCGAATCGGAGAATAAGAATGCCAAAATTGACCACGGAAGAGCGTTTCAAAGAAGAGCTCAGGAAAGCGCATCTGGTAGCCGGACTCGCTCAGGCGACCCCATCCACGGACGTAACAAGCGCGCGCGTTAAGCCCGCAGAATCACCAAAGAAAAAGTCTGTTAAGAGCCCCCAGGTTGTTTCTAGCCCGATGGTTGTGGAATCATTTGAAGTTAATGATGAGATGCCAGCATCTAGCGAAGACGCTGTTGTGGAAGAAGTGGCTCTCGTTGTTGAAATGACGGAAGATACGCCAAGCGAATTCTAGGCCACACATGCGGCATAGCTTGTTTATTGGGCGTTGACGCGCTCCGCCTCAAACCGCTGATAATGCTGTTTCATCCAGTCATTGTGCCATTCTCCACCACTCTCGTAGCGATCGATTGACCGCAGGACGAACATGTGAAAGAGGGATATGGCCACGGCGGATACTATTAAGAAAATGAGCATTCGGTTAGTATAACCCGCCATCTTTGCGATAGATGACATATCGCCCTATATCTCTAAATTAGATATATCGCATCGTAGATGTAGATAACCGGCGATATCGGATGGCTATAATAGACGGATGACACGTTTAACGAAATACACCAGCGGACCGATGTTATTTATTCTGTCGTTATTTATTAGCGTTATCGTATTTTATAAGGCGGCCGTAATGAGTGTGATAAAAACCCGTAGCCACAAGGATATGTGGGAGTGAAGGAGCCGGATGTGTTTTTTGACCCCGAGAACCCGGATGTCAATCCGATCGACCTAGAGAACCTTACCAACGTGGCAACACTGAAAATCCCGCCGGTTTCGTCGTTTACTATTCTTGAACGGACGGATCTAACGGCAGTAGAGTTTCTACAGCGCTCACGTTATTAATCTTGTGGATTAGGTCTAGGTGGGCGTCGTTGGGAGTGTCTCCAATTCCAATGACATTCGCAGGGTTGTCAAAGAAGTCCCACGCAGAGTGATCGTCGCCCTTAAGATATTCCATTAAATCTTCGCTAGGGGCCAACTCGCAACTGGCCATTGCGAACCACTTGCCCCCCTCGTAGACACCGCCATAGCGGCTCTGCCGTATGACTATCGGGTACATCTCAAGCGGGGTCGCTTACGTGGTGCCCTGCTTGCCTCGTGTTCTGAACACAGTGTCTTGTACCAGTATCCCCTGGGGTTACATAGAACCCCAGGCTCTCCACACGCCTCGCAAGTTACGGCTGACATCTTTTCGTGCTTCGTAACAATCGCCTGCATTTTGTCCCAAAGGCCCTCTTTGGTGTCAAAATAGAAACGCAATGTGCCGAATTTCTCTTTGATTTGGGCAGGTCTGTAATCCGGGTCCAATGCAATCAGTTCGTTATGACATTGCAGTATTAGCGGATACCAACCCTCGCCGCACTCCGTGTGTATTCCATGTATGTCCATAAGTTTATCTTATCGGGTATACCTCTGTTGCGCAACTACCCATATAGTAGGATCCTGGTATGGAATCGCCGAAATTGTCCTACGACCGACATGATCAAATTATCCATTGGCTAAAGGCGATCCACGAAGAGCTACAAATCATTAATGGTTCTGGGGTGGTGCAATTTCAGCGTTCTATTCCGGTTTCCCTTTTTGAGTTTGAAGAAAATGAACAAGCCGAAATAGAGGTGCTTTCAGCTGCCCGCCATCCTGGGGGATGTTTGGTGCGGTGGGATTTCGTCAACGTCCCACATCAGCCGTTTTATCAATATCAAATACGGCTTTCTGTTGACGAAATGGAATCGTACTCCCTTGATCAATTTGAGTTGAACGAGCTCGACTCCAACTTCAATGAGTTTTTCACGGTGGATGAATCGCTGAATACGAGCCAGGATGTTTGGGTCCAAATTCGTGTGGCCCAGGGGATTATAGAGGGGCCATGGAGCCCAGTCTGCAAGGTTGGCTGACCGTGTCCTACCACATATTCTGTTACGGTGGCGAAAACGACATTGGTATAAAATGGCGTAAGCGTGCCCGTGTCAAGAGATATGTCACTTATTTCTAATTTATCTGAGGAGTAAAATTGGCCGAATCAATAATGACATGGCATAACGACGGGCATTCGTTTATGTTGGTTCTTGATAAATCGCTGATTATTACATCTTTGTTTCACTGCCCGCACAGGAATGACGATGCCCAGCCATGTCGGGTGGGCGAAACGTGCATAGTTGAAACGTTTATTGACAGGTTTGGTCTTGATTGTAATGTCGGGGTAACGGAGGTTGCCGGGGCGATAGAAATTGCCTGGACCCTGGTAGGCGACAAGTCCGATGAAGATGAGTGCCAAGTTTGGGTAATCCCCGTAAACGATGAGTTCTTTTCAGCATGGTCAGCCGGCCAAATGAACGAAGAGACGCCCGTTCACGATTGACACATTCGCTCTTGATAGGATGCGGGTATGAACAAATCCAAACAAAAGTGGGATTCCTATATTGACGCGCTGAAGCTATTTATAGAATCCAACGGACACTCAAATGTTCCATCTAGCTACATTGTTCGCTATAATAACAAGTCGTTAAAGCTGGGGCCATGGGTTGGATATATGCGCTCGCGCGGTAGGGCGAATAATTTGTCCACGCTTCAAAAATCAGAACTCAATAGCTTGCCGGGGTGGTCGTGGCGTGCCCGTAAACCCGGACCAGCAGGAGACCGTGAGCGGGATGCACAGATATTAAAGCTACGGAAAGAGGGCGTTAGCCTACAGAAGATTGCCGACAGGTGGGAATTATCCCGTCAGAGGGTCCATCAGATAGTCGGACGGTCTGGGAAATGAAGCTGTTTGTTGGGTGTATATCTTTTTTTGTAATTTCTGGAATATATAACGGCGCCGCCCACCTATTTTTATTTTTGGGGGATAAAGCCGATTTATTTGATATACAAGTCGATTGGGGTCTGTCGTATCTGATGATAGTCGTGATCCAACTGATCAGAATTTTAGATTACTCGACGTATGGCCGGCTAAAAACAGGCGCTTCTCGCGATAAATGAAAAACGGCGCTGATGCCCATGGGGTGGACACCAGCGCCTAACCGTCTCAACCGGAATTGAGGTAACGGGAGACGGAAACTTTAACCAATCGCTACAAAAAACACGATTACGAAAAACAGGGCAAGATAGTCCATTATTCGGCCTCCTTGGTGAGTGGTTGTGATATACATACCGAGATGACTTCCTTGACCGCTGTTGCCCTGTCCGCTGTCTGTTGTTTGATGTGACCTAAACGAATTGCGTTGTTCAGCAAATCGGCGTCTACGACTGACTGAACAATTTTTTTCATCTGGCTTGGCTTAAGTAGTTTCTGCAATTTTGCAAAGTTGTATGTTTTGCGAAAAGAGCGCCGGATGTAAACCTTTGCATTCAATTCAGCTTTGGCGTTGAAGATGTTAATCGACTCAATTCCCTCTCGGCCACAAGCGTCGATAAAGGCCTTTTCGTGACGGCGTTTTTCTTCAAGTGCGTTCTCTGCCTCAATTTTCGCTAGCAGGTAGCTAATAGCGGCCTCCGCGGCGCATATTTGCTTGTTTTGTTTGGTAATGGTCATTTTTCCCCTTTTTGTATGTAGTAACTATGGAGACTCAATATAGCAAGGTCCCATTTAAAAGACAACTATTTTAAGAGTTTTTAAATCCTTATGGGGTAAGGGTTTTAGGGCATGTATATCATTAGAACAAAGGATGGGGCTTTTCCGGGGAGCCATTAAGCAGTTTATAGAGCTCATTGAAGCGTGTTATATCAGGCAGTAATTTGAGCTTTTCATGGTTGATTAGGAGTGTATTTTTGCCTTTGACTTTTGTCTTTGCTACGACCCCCGCAGAAACCAATTGGGCTATGCACTTCTGGACGGCGCCCTCGCTAACGCCAAGGTAAATGGCCAGGACCCTCTGTGTAATATTTGGGTTTTCCGAGATTGCTATGAGTGTGCGGCCAATGGCATTGAGCAAGCCGAGCTCGGTTGGAGATGAATAGGCAATCATATGATGCTTGTTTAGCTCTGTCATGACCGCCTGCCGAACATCCTCTGCGATCTTGGGATCCTTGATCTTGCCGGCTAAGGATTCCGAGAGTGCACCAGATATTGTATGTTGCCGATATTTTTCTTTCTCAATTTTCACTGAACCACCCCTGACGCATATGTTGGTGGTAACAGCCTAGCCGCAGAAGCTGTCGCTTTTGGGGGTCGGATTAGTTTATTTGGGCTTGACAAACCCACATGAGGTGGGTTAAAATACACGACCTAGGGAAAAAAGGGTGGTAGTGTGACCTCACATCAATTCAGGCATGCCAGCAGAACACGAAAGTTGGGTAAATAAAATGTCACAGAGTAGCTTTATTGAGGACCTAAAGGTCGTCCTTATTCCCGCTAAACAGTGCGGTGTTGAAAAGATCAGATCCCAAATGGGTGAAGATGAGCGAGCCGCTCTTGATGATGCCTTTGAGAAAATCAGGACCAAAAATGTGTCCTATAAAGCCGTACAGACATCTGGATATACCTACAAATGGCTGTACGAGGTGCTGAATAAGCACGGTCATATTGTCTCCTTCAGAGTGGTGGAGAAACATACCAGAAAGATGTGTGCTTGCAATGTCAATTAAACAAGAGCTACAAGTCGGTCCCCCACAAAATGCAAAAGAAGTCCTTGGGAAGCTCGCCGATCTACTAAAACGGCAAAACATTGACATCAATGAGATCGGAGAGATAACACGGGTTTCGTTGTATCAAAGTCTCACCAAGAACGAGGCCGGCGAAGCGGAGATTCACGACCTTACTGGTATGCAGTTTAAGTTCAGCCCCAAATGGGAAACCGGCCCGACGTGGCCTGTTATGGAGCGTGCTCCGAAAGCTGGGAAGCTTAAACGATCAAAAGCCGCAGTCAAATCTAGTCTCCCCAAGGGCTGGGAAACAGCCGTAATCCTTCCTGATATACAGATCGGCTACTACAACAGCTCGCTCGATCCCCATCAGGTGAAATTGGAACCAACCCACGACGAGAGGGCAATTGCTGTTGCCCTGGCCGTTATAAAGGATCTGAACCCAGATCAGGTAGTAATGGTCGGGGATAACTTGGACTTTTCCGAGTTTGGGAAATTCGTGACATCGGCGCCATTCAAGACGATGATACAAGCCGCGATCGATAGAGCGTCTGAGCTTTGCTATGAGGTTAGGAAGGCGGCCCCGCGGGCAAAAATCTCATGGATTGCTGGAAACCACGAATACCGTATGGCTAAGTACATCCAACTCAATGCCGAAGCGGCGTTTGGTATCACTAGGGGAAAGCTCAACGGGGAACTGCGCGATGACTGGCCGGTTATGTCGGTGCCGTATGTGACCCGGATGGAAGATTTTGATATTGAGTACCACCCTGGCTATCCGGAATCATACGTGAGCATCAACGAGAACCTCATGATTATCCATGGCCACAAGGTGAACTCCAGTGGGAGCACGACAACCAAGTACATGAACGATGCGCACCAATCAGTGATATATGGGCATATCCATAGAGTTGAGTACGCCTATAAGACCAGGAAATCCGAGAAGGGCCCGCGAACGATAATGGCCGCAAGCCCTGGATGTCTATGTCGGATCGACGGAGCAGTGCCGTCAACAAAATCTGGGATGGATGAATTCGGCCGGCCCATTCTGAGGGGTATAGAAAACTGGCAACAGGGGCTCGCCGTAGTGCAGTATCAGCCGCCGGGGGTGGGCGAGGAACATTTCAATTACGAGCCAATGTGGATATTTGATGGTCAAGGCTGGTTCAGGGGTAAGCAGTACAAGGTATAAAGACGACATCTGGACAATGTATAAATGCTATACTCTATCTAGATAACCCTTATTCCATTTGGGCGGGATAGCCCCTAGTGACTAAAGTGCGCATGATTCCTCTGCGTTTCATAAGCCCTGCTCTGCTAGAGTCTCCTAAACATAGAGAGAAAAGAACAGGTGAATAGAAATGACAACAATCTTAGGAATTCAGGGGGACGGATTCTGTGTTGTTGGTTGTGATTCCCGGATAGCTGATATTTATGAGGGTGGATCTGTAACTGTATCCGTGATGGGGGATTCAACTAGGAAGATCTTTCCGAATCACCAGTACATTCTAGGAGCAGCTGGAGATGTGAGAGCAGTTAATATCCTCGCTCATACATTTGTTCCTCCTGTTCCGAAGATGAATGTTAAGGGTTTTTCTATTGATGCATTTATCACCACTGAGTTCATTCCGGCTCTTAGGACGTGTTTTGAGCTTACGGGCTATGCAACATCGGAAAAAGAGTCTAGTAGATTGGCTCAGTTTGATTCTGAAATACTCGTAGCTCTTAATGGGCAGATATATGTAATTGGTGGAGATTACTCGTGGTCCAGTGACTCCCATGGGCTTTACGCTATGGGTACTGGTGCGTCCTATGCAATGGGGGCACTATTAGCGACAGTTCCGATCGTACGAACCATGATTAGCGCTCGCAAGGCGATACTTAAAGCTTTATCTATAGCGGCTAGATGTGATCCCTTTACCGGAGCTCCGTACCACACAATGTCCCAGGACAATAAGACGCGTTCGCGCAAGGCGAACTGATTAACCTTAGGAAAACTACCTGAGGAGAACTACATGAATGAAGATACCGTCCTGTCTGAGAAGGAGAAAAAGAGTAGGAGTATAAGTACACGACAAAATTATGATGATGTCGTTTCGTCTGGTGTTATACAAAGGTACAGATGGATGGACATGGCGCGATGCAAGGGGGAGACCGACAAGATGTTCCCCAAAGGCCATAAGGATATTAGCTACATAAAAGACGCAAGAGAGATGTGTGCCAATTGCACCGTAAGACCGCACTGTCTTGAGTACGCAATACAGTTTCCGCCGGCGGACATGCACGGAGTATGGGCCGGATTAACAAGTAGACAGCTGGCGGCTGAACAAAGAAGAAGAGGAACTGGGCCTACGCGACCAACACTGTCGCAGATGTGGGGAGACTGATGAAAATTATAATTCAGGCGCTTATGGTGTGCGTGCTGTTTATGTTGCTGGCGTACAACAGAGGACGGGATAACTGGGAGTAGAACAACTAGGGATAGAACACAACAGAGATGGATAATCATAAAAACAACAAAAGGGGGCGCCCGAGTCTCTTTTTATTAGTTTTGCCCCGATTTTGTAGTTGCTTTTGACGTTTATTCTTTTCCTCTGGTTGTTTTCTTCTTGTAGTTTTTCTCTACGATTTTCGGCCTGTCGTTTTCTTCTTGTAGTTTTTATCCGGCCATAAAGTACACGACAAATTATCTAGTACGAATTCCGCATGTCGTACAAAATTCTAATGAACCAGTTTTTTCAAGTATCATGTTGCATTTCTGTTTGCCGCACGGCATCAGCATTCTTTCTCCGGTGACATAGGCGCGTATTTGCTCTAAGGTCCCGGGCGGCGCTCGTGTTGCTGGGGGGGCTGCCGGCAGTCCCTTGCCGGCTCTTACAGCAGTTTGAATAACTGTCAATGCCCAATCATTCAGCGAACAGTTTTCTCTTAGGCAGAGGTCGATTATAGAATTCTTAAGCTTGCCCGTCATTCTTACGACGAACTGATACTCCCCATCATCGGAGCCGGCCCTAGTCGGTTTGAGCGGCATTATTCTCAACCAGGCTCACGAGGTATTCAGTGAGCGTCATATCGTAACCGTCAGCAACATCTATCACGTGATTTTTAAATTTAGCCGGCACGCGTATTGTGATTAGCGCCCATTCCCCATAAGATTTCGCCGGCGGGCGCCCATTTCTTTTCTGCATATTGAGAAGTCTACTTCACCTTGTATTCCCGGACTTCCCACTTGCTCATCTCGGAGGTGTAAGCCTGGACGAACCACTGGCGATCTCCGTTTGTATTCAGAGAGTAAGCCTGTGCACCTCCCAGGCTCGCTATGGTGGCCCGTAGGACATCGTGTACCTCTGTGTGCGTCACATGACCGCTCATAGTGCCCTCGGAAAGAGTCCTAAGCTGGTTCCAGGCCTCCCAGGCGGTCGGGGGAGCTCCAACTCGGTCTTTCATAGCCCACCGTCGTAATGTCGCGGGCCGAGGCATCCTGTCGCCGTCCATCGCGATTAAGGCTGTCGCGGCTTCAAGGGCTTCTTCGTTCGTTAGGTCTTTGAGGACTGACTCCCATGCGTCTAGTAGCTCCCTATAGCGTCTGTCTACAGAGGGGAGACGTTCATTCCAGCAGTTGTAAACGCGGATGATTATTGCGGCCACTTCATCACGAGTCATAGTGTCCCCTTCTCATCCGCCACCGTCACGCAAAATTAGAACACACGCGCGGCGTCCGGCAGTCCCGCTGGATCGTTTCATTTGCACAGCTTACTTTCCTCCCGGGCGATTGTCAAGCCCTGGGCGCTCATTTAAAGCTAATTGGACGAAGCGCTCGATTCGTTTTGCGTCTCGCAGAATCAGCTCGATATCGTCGTAGCGCTTCCCGTCAGGGTTTTCGCCCATATGCCAAGCCGAGAAGCTGCAGCCTTCTACGGCCAGCAGACAAGACTCTAGGCCGAAGTCGTGAATCCCAACGCCAATTAGAATCTTACGTTCGTCGCTCAGATTCGGCGGCGGGCCCAGATTTGACGTCTTGCACCACCGTCGCCAAGTTTGGAATACTAAATCAATGTCGGCGGGACTGACGCGTTCTGCCTTGGCCTTCTTTGACAGCTTTTTTGCTGAGATGCGCGCCGGCTTAACCGGGCCATCAAAACCGAAAAGGTTATTCTGTGTCATGAGCAAAATATTCCAGCTTTCTCGAGCCTTGGAAACCCAAAACCCTTTATCGAGAGTACGTTCTGTAGTTGTATTCGGAGCCTCTAGGAAGAGTAGATTACTAATCCCGAGGGTAGAGCACGCAGATGTCTAATAAATCAGTGCTTTCTAGGGATATCTACCCATTTACTACTGCAACTTCTTTTTAGCGGTGAACCGTAGCGCGTAATTTGTGCTCGGTCAGGGATGTCTCGGAAATATTTTGAATATTTCCACGAACCTGATATATCTGTGTGTATACTGCATTGTGTTGGAACCCCCTTTCCAGCTGCTGGGTTTGGGCTCCTGGGAATTGCCGCCGTAGGTCGGCTTTTCTGGTTGAGCCCATTCCTAGCGTAATTTCGCGTCGCATCATCCGCCACCGTTAGCGAAATTGGTAGATTGAAAAGCAGCGGATTGGTAGATTCAAATGCGTTCTCCCACATCAACTGGGCGCCCGGGAGCGCGGGTTGGTAAATGAAATGCGATGTTCGCCGGCGTTCGGTACCCAAAACAAGGGATTCGGGACTGTAGAACACTTAAAACGTCTTTACGCTGTTCATTGCAACCCATTTTGATCCAGATCCTTGTGCGGGCTCGATTAAGACATCGCGGCGGCCGTAATTAAAACGTTCGTTTATAATATTCACCGTAAAAGTCAATTCATCACGTGTATATAAAGCCATGGAGCCGATGTGCGATCGTCGCTCAGTAGCCTTGCCCAGGTTGAAACAGCCTTGACACACCCTTTCGCCGTCATCAGGATCGGGGTAATAACCTTCTCCATCAGGGACATCGGCGTTACAGCGGTCACAATATTCTTGGATAAAGTTCATTTAGTTCTCCCTAATTAGATTTATGCCCTATTGGGTCTACCGGTGGGTCGTCGACCCATTTCCCGTTTTCTGGGTGGCGTGTTAATACGCCAGCGATGCCAGTTCCGTATAAACCGGTGCCCTGCCATGCCCATTCGCAACACGGTTTGTCCTCATCGCAATAATGCGAGTTCAATGGGATTTTTTTGGCGAGGAGAGGAAGTGCGCCCAGGAGAATAACGACGCAGTCATGACACAAAACCCATGTTTTAGATGGCAGCGTATTGTAAAGCACCTCAATGTTGTCGCTAAAGCCGTTGTAATAACCAAAATCCTCATATGGCACTATCCAGCCACATGGAAGCAAACCCCCGTTGGAGAAGTCGCCGCGTTGCGTTCGTTCGCATCCGCTACAGGTAACCAAGTCATATTCGGCCGGGTCACCAAAGGTTGTTACTACGGGCATGACCTTACCAACTCGCCTGGTAGTAGATTTCGCAGTCATCCGGTAAATTATTTAGGATGTTGTTCAGCCCATCTACCGTTGCCTCAAGATCGTCGTAATAAAAATCGGTGTACTTTGTTATGTCCTTGTAGATAAGTGCATCCAAGGTCGGCAATAGAGTGTTGGATATATCCGTGTCGCGATTGCGCAGAATAACAGTGCAGGCATCCACGAGCTCGACTAGTTGCTCGCGGGGAATGAAGGTTTTGCGGCAATCGTCCACATTGTCCTGGCAATTCTTGACGAACCAGCTGTGGATAGCGGTTGACTTGCACCATTGGAAGGCGAGGATTGAGATTGTTGCGCTTGGGAACATCGCGCTGCTGCGGAATGCTTGTGCATCAAGAACATCCAATAGCGCATTCCACTCTATGCCCTCTGCAACGCCGCGGATCGGCGAAATGAATTTTTCTATGTATAGGTATTGGTCTAGTCCCATGTCTGCCTCTCGTTTATAGTTGAATTGTCCAGTTGATGCCGATTGCAATGCTCCATAGATACAAAGCGATTATTCCGGCGATCCCGGTGATGAAATATTTGTTATGCACCGAGCGCCGCCCAGAGAAACACGATGACGAAAAATAACGCGAGGTTGTCCATCATGCGTGCGATCCTTTAGACACCCGTAAATCTAATAACACATTGCCGCTATGGCGTCGGCGCGAGCTGTGCCACTCGACAATGGAAAAAGTATCCTCTTCCCCTACATATACCGGTAGTGGATTGGAGATGTGTGCGGCCATGCGGCTTTCATAGACGATTAATTCCGCATCTGTTAAAAGTTTGTCGGTCGTGAATGATACGCGTATTTGGTATTCGTGTCGTTCTGTGCTCATATGGGTTCCCCTTTGGAATTATTGATTAGGCCTGTAGATTATCGGTAGCTACTTTAAAAAACAACCTCACATTATATAAATACCGGAAGACGAAGGTCATCCGCCACCGTCGCTTAATTTTCCAGGTATAAAACGCGGCGGCGGAGGCGGGGCTCCATTGCTCATGCATTGAAATTCGCCGGCGTATTAAATTTGCCGCGCTCGATTAGATCTGTGATGGCCAGGCCGATCGCTAAAAGTAAATTCTCTAGATCCGTCTCGAGCAGGCTCAGCTGTTCTTCGGTAAAGCCCCCGGCATAATAATCGCCAAGCATCGCATCAATAGCCTCACGTCCGGTCGATCCGTTCTGATAGTAATTCTCGGCAAGTATCTTCTTTACCGCAAGCGCGACTTTGTGGTTCTTATTCATGTCGCCCCATCACTTTCGCATGGCCTTTATCGGCGCATTTCTTGCACGACACATTTGCAAAGTAGCCAAATGCATCTTCGTGCCCGCATGGGGCGATGAATGTCTCCCATGGGATAGCGGGGGCCTCGTCGTGGTTCTCGCTCATATCCGTGAGGCCACTTCTAGTAAGGCCAAGGCATATTCGGCTTCACGCTTCCATCGTTCTGGCAGGTTGGCATTTTTGCAAACGTAGTGCCATGCAGTTACCGGATCGGTATTGCGTGGCCTCACCGCGGCGATCCCACAAAGAACGATTGCTTCGGCTTTTGCAACCCGTA
>Ga0105051_10005448_pt1 | contig 14205 bp, 12 predicted proteins | sample FRY02_FD_78383 | JGI IMG/M metagenome (GOLD analysis project Ga0105051, IMG submission 78383) | Freshwater microbial communities from Lake Fryxell liftoff mats and glacier meltwater in Antarctica - FRY-02 (megahit assembly) | ecosystem: Environmental > Aquatic > Freshwater > Ice > Glacier... | reverse complement strand
CGGAGGCGATGGCATGCCTGGAATATCTGGCACACTGGGAGGTAGACTTGGTGCCGGAGGCGATGGCATGCCTGGAATATCTGGCACACTGGGAGGTAGACTTGGTGCCGGAGGCGATGGCAGGGCTGGAATACCGTTTGATGGGGGGTTTTTGGGGGGCAATTGCTCTGTATACGGCGGTGTTGTGTTGGGGAGTTGAGAAATATATCGCTGTATTACTTGAGTCGTCTTGAAATAATCTACAGCAGCTTTCTGTTGCAATGGTAGCACTATGTTGTCGTGTTTCATGGTGGTCTTGTCGACACACGGGGTCGGCAAGTTTGGCAATGCGGCAACACTAGAACGACGCGCGCTATGCACAGCATCCGCCGACAGTGCTGTCTCGTGGCAGTACAAGATATTCGGGGCTGCATATATGCCCGAGAACTTTCCGGGCGGGCATTTTTCACACCGCTGCTCTACCTGTGCACCTCGTATAAAAATCAAAGCCGGAAACACCTCGCAAGCCGAATGTTGGTTGGAACTCGCCACGCTGTCGACGCAACGCAAGTCCGAAACGTGCACCGACATCACCATGCCCGCGTATTTTTCGTGCACCTGCACACTGAGGGAATGCCCGCTAGCAAATTGATCAATGTTTTCGCCCCCACACTCGATGCGCAATATTGTAAAGAGGGGCATGCGGCGGTCCGTGTTATACGGCTGGTCGACTGTTATGCTGAGAACACCACCGACGTCCACCACAGCATCCGCCTGCATTTGTTGGGGTGTTGCCACGCCAGGCTTCCGAGCTGCCGATATAAAAAACCGGCTACTGCGTCGATGTACCCCTAAAAGGCCGTCGAACCCGGTCTGGAAACTGTTGTGCATGTACATGACCTGCGGCCTAGACATGGCGACCACCGGCACCAGCCTCTCTGCATAATATGTGTTGATGCCACACGGCACGCACTCGATTTTCTGCACCGCATTGTCCGCAGTGCGTCGCGTGTTGGAGAATCCTGAAGGTTGTGCGTTCTTGGGGCATCTCCGGTTGCCATTCAGATACCGTGTCATGGTGTCACCGTACATGTGCTGCAACACAAACCACCGCACACGCACATCAAAGGCGTTGAGCGCGCGCGTGCTTTTTTCTGCGCCAATGTACACCATAGCGCCGTCGGGCACGCGCAGCACGAATTGCAGCCCGGCAACGACTTTTCGGGCATAATACTCTGCCTGCGCACTAGAGCACGCCTGGCCGCTCTCGTTAGTGCACGCACATTGCAGCGACAACAGCACCCCTGTCGTGTTCATATGTTGAATCACGCGGTTTTCGGGGGGTGTCGACTGCATCCACTGCATGTCCTTGATTTGCATCATGCCAGAGTCAGACCCGAGCATCGACATGGTGGTGCGCATCCAGTGCATACGCTGGGTGTGTGTATTCGGTAACACATGCCTCACAAACAGCGAATTTGTGCACCCTGCATTCTTCAGTAGCAACATGCACGATGAGTTGTCGCACTGCAACACATGCACCTTGGTGTTGCGTCGGTTCGGCCGCATCAAGAAATTGAAGTTGGTTGTTTTTGGCATGTGTGTCGAAACCCCAGGAATATCGATCGTGTGCCCGGTATCACACCGCACATATAGAAGACGATCGTTTGGCGACAGCGCCTGTGTATGAACATCCCACATATTTTCAAACACGTTTGCAGTAGTGCTGCCGTTCACATTGCGTCTGCCAATGGGCAGCAAATCGTGGTAATACATCAAGTCCCCAGTTCTGTCTTCAACATCAAAGAACACATGCCTGACAATACATGTAGAAAATGGTATTCGAAAGCTCCTGTCGAGTTTTATCACATTGTCACTTTTCACCCCACTTATGCGCCGTCCAGCCACCAAATCCACCATGTTCGGACACCTTGTGGAGTCCACAAGCATTGGTTTGACTGACATTCGAGCACTACATTGCAAACACGCGAAACAAACCAGCATGCACGTCCGGATCTTCATGTAATAATACAGCGGCATTTTCCACAAGTCTCCTAACAATATGCGTTGTGTGTGATGGTACTAGAATACACTGCCGCACTTTCTTATATACATCGTACACGTAGAACACGCGAGTTTCAGGTTTATGTAGTTTTCAGATTAAAATGTGTATTTCAATACCAGGCATAGGTGAAAAAAACCCTCAATTGTAATCAACTTGTGGTATATAAGGTTGTGGACATGACTTGACTTGATTGTCAAGAGATCACTGAGGTGCAAAATTGTTCCGCACAGGAGTAGCATATCCAATGTACAATAATGCATTCGCTGATAGAAACAATACTCACACGAATTTTCAAATAATAGCTCTACAACATGAGAATACAGCTCTACAACATCAAATGAACGAACTTCGCAACATGTTGCTTAAAATGCAACACGACATCACAACGAAAGAGCATGAGCAACGTGTGATAAATATAGAAAAACGAGAATATGACTGCATGCAGTATTCAATGCAATCAATCCCTGTTACATTTGATAGAATATTCGACGAAAATTTTTCAGGATGTGGCATATATAGTAGGAAATTGACTTTAGACCAACGCGAATCTCTTTGCCGTGATCGCGAAAATTCCCTCAAAATGAATTTTTTAATCGATAACAAGCTGAACCTGGAAACGTATACAGGACCACTTCCCCCAGGCTGCGGTAGGCCGCTTCAATTGTTAAAATAAAGTGATATCAATAATGTTTGTGGTCTCGACATTAGCCACACATGGTGCCCGTGTTGCATGCCACCGACCACACGCTGCAAAGACACAGACTATTGCGTCAAGCCTGTGGTGCATGGCAAGGCTCGGAGATGAAAAACCAGCCGCGCGACGCGCTTTGTACATATTTGCACCACAAGTACGCCAGACTCGTCGTGTATTTTTTGTTGTCTATGGTATTGCCAAGCATTTCTTTGATGAAGCACTTGGTTTTTTGGAAAAGAGTGACGACACGTTTTCGGTCTGCCGAGTCCAGCACGCACTCGATGCCATATGGACTGTGCACGATGCGGCGAAAGGCGTCGTTGTTGGCAAGACTTGGCAGCAAGCTGTTCTTGTCAAAGGACGCCAGGCCCGCGTATTCCGTCGTCTCGCAGCCGTAGCACCGTGCGTAAATGTCCATCCTGCCGTCCACACGCACCGCCACAGCACAGGCGTTGTTGGAGTGATGACTGTGCTTCTGGGCGTGCATGAGTTTGCTGATGCACCACTTTGCTTTTTCAATGTACACGAACGAAATGTCGCTGGGCGTTACAATGAGGCGCTTCACCAACTCTCGCACCACCATTGGCAGGGGGTCGGTCTCGCGGATCTCGCGAATGGTGACGTGGGTTTGCGTCTCGTTGCAGAAAATGTGCTTAAAGTACGAATCGAGCAGCACAGCGACCTCGGCAGTCTCGCTGCGCGCTTTTTTGCACGACCCCTCTGAAATAATCAGGGAGGTCCGCTTGTGCGTATTGCTGGCCTGTCTCTGCTCCAGCCATTCCGCGTGGTTTTTGAAACACACACTCGGCAGTGTGCGGTCGAAATGCGTGATGAGCGAGGCTATGAGTTGTTGTGTGCGCTGCTCAACAACATGGTCTGGGGCGAGCTGCACCGTGTTCTCGAAACATGCTTTTTCTCCGCGTTTTGCCGAGAGCTCCGTGCGAATGCAGCGATTCCTGCTGTATACGGCTGCATCAATGTACTCTGGGAAGTCGAGGCCAGTCACAAACTCCTTCATCATGCCATCGTGGTTGTTGGCGAAAATCATATTGTGCACGACGACGTGAAAAGAGTTTTTAAACACACTACCTTTGATCCTGGAGCACGTCGAAATGTACATCTGCAATTCTAGATCTCGCCAGGCCTGTATGGCCATCTGCAGTTCCGCTTGCGTGCTGTTTGGCACTGCGACGCTCCGCAACACTGTCTTGCGCTTGTCCGCGATAGCAGCACAAATCGCCTCGATGATTGCTGTGGCCTGCACGTCTGGCCCGCTAGGCGTTTCCCACTCGACATCGAGGTACAGCTTGCAGCGCTCGCCCTCGAGTATCATCTCGTATCCGCACACTGTGCCCACAGGCATCTGCTGGATCGTGGCAAAATACTTGGCGGGCGAGGCAAAGACTCCATACAGCTTCGAGCCTACGTTGGAGGAATTCTGTCGGTCCCACGACACGCACAGTTTTTCGTTCTTGTCCTCGTGCCCATTGTACGCCGCCAGCATTTCATTCTGCCGTGGAAACCAATGGGCAGCGCCACGTGGCATTTCGTCCGGACAACATAGCATACTATCGCAAACCCCTCAGAATACATGTACAAACTTTATATATAAAAATCTTTTTACGCGGGCATATCAAATAGGCGGCACGTACTGTGCTATTTTCGGCACATTTTCGGTGTTTGGCGAGTCCTGCGCGAACACAGTGTGTTGCTCATGGTCGAGGGGGCGGCAACTCTTCGTCGTCTGCGCAAAACTCCTTCATGTCAAAGTCATCCTGGCAGAATATTTCTTCCGTTTGTACGCAGTGGTGGCCGTTGTTTTGCACTAAACTCGGGCGATTCGGGGTCTGTGTTGCGCACACGATGCAAATGGAAATATACAGCATAGCCGTCAATTGCACAAGAGTGGCCATCGCAAGCGGCCAGTCGGCACGAATACATGCGTACACGCCCCAGGTTAGTAAAGACATGGCAAACACCAAATAGGTCCACAGCTCTGGTTTCTTGACGCCATATTGCTTGCTGTTGTACACGGCGCAGGCGTGCGGCGCAAACGCTGCGATGGACAAGGTGGCTGCGAACAGCCCAATAATCTGCACGATTATCGCGTCGCGCTGCATCAATGTGTGCTGCACCACCCGGCTTGCTTATATAGAGATGCCAAGAACATGTGCCAAAAAATGACGTTTCCTGCACACAATACCGCCGCGGGTCGGCTCAAAAAAACAGGCTGCTCACACACCGAATGCGTGGTGCACCTCGCGCGTCTCTTTTTTGCATGTGTTTATGAAAAGGATGCCAGGTAGTGCAAGAAAAAACGACTACATGCTACACATATTCGTGCCCACACCCGACGCATGCAGAGCACTGCCGAGTGCTGCTGCGAGCGAGCATGGTGTTGCTGGGTATAGATTTTTTGCGCACGAAGCATGGCAATGGCGCGTCACTTTGCGTCCTTGGCTTCAACACCCATCAGCTCTTGCATGGACGTCAACTTCATAATGTCAGCCTCGTTGGCCTTGATTTTACTGTCGATATTGAGCGCACGCGAGGCAATTTGGATCTTGCGCAACTCAAGGCGATGCTTGTTGGTCTTGAGCTTGCCAATCTTGTCCTTGACCTCGAGGAGGGTGGGTTGCACCTTCTTGACAGGCCCCCTTTTCTGCAGATATTCAGAGACACAACACACGCACATCAGGGCATGCACACGCAGGGCAACACGCACAGCACGCGAGGAGTGGCAGCGTACGTTGATGGCGCTCTTGGTGGCGGCGCGCGAGAGTTCATTGTCGCTTTTTTCCTCGATTTCAATCTCCGGATCGCTCATGGAATCGTACGCATTGTCGGCGGCAGCGGCGGCAGCAGCAGCGGCGGCGGCGGCGGCGGCAACAGCTTTCTCATTCTTTTTCGACATCTTGATGCTGAACAGCGACTTTTGCGACAAACAGTGGGAGTTGTATTTTTTTTAACGCCTTGTACGCGAAACCAGGCGAAAACAAGGTGTTCTGAAAGTACTATTTTGCAAGTGGATTCCTCGTATAAACACGTTTTTCGGCCTGTTTCTGGTAGCGCCCGCCTTGGTACTCAAGGGATATTTTGTGCCACGCCCTGCCTGCAGAAAACACAGTGCGAGTGTAATGCAAATGTGTCCCAGGTCCTGATACATATATAGCATGTGTGGCGAGCATGTTGTTGTCGTGCTCTGCTTATGCAAGAAAGATATTTTTCGGAAACAAGATGTCCAAGTATGACTTTCGGCCTGATAGTGTGGGTTTGATCCCAAGCCTGCCGATGTTGCTTGCCGTCGGCTGCATATCGCTAGGTTCCAGTGCTACGCTCGGATTAGGGCATGGCTTTGTGGACCGTATGGTGTGCTGTTGTTTCACAATTCTGGCGTCGAACATGTGGTATTTGCTGGCGACGGGGCTCCAGTGTCTGAAGTTCCAGGTGGAGTCTGTGTACAATCAGAGACAGCGCAGGGGCATACAGGAACAGCAGCAAAAAACACGCGAGGCTGTGATTGACGATCGGCGTCTGCCTGAAACCAACAGTGACGCGCTTTTTGTCACTGGACAGTACAACCTAACGTCTCTGTTTGTCAACACTGTGGAATTCCGGCACACGCCGCGCGAGGTGCGCCTTTTTGTCAGCCGCAAGGAGCTGTGGTACATTCTATATCCAATGGCGTTTGCCGTGTTTGTGCTGTTTTATTGTATTCCAATGTATGACATTTCATGCACGGTGTCGCTCATCACGGGGCTGCTGTCAAAATCGACGTATGACGAAGTGAAGCGCGGCATACACTGGAAACGCGGCACAGCGCGCAAAATATGTTTCACGTTTGCCACGGTATGGGGCATCATGTGTGCGTCAGGCTTGTTTGTGCTTGGCATTGTTGTGAACCGTCAGGCGGCGTCGGCAAACATGTATGCAGACTCGAATTCGAGTGCTGCACATCTGGCACATTTTCCTAGCACCAACGTGTCTGTGCACACGCAGGCTATTCCTGAAAACATGTTGGGCACACTTTTGCACGACGACGGACTTGGGCCTGTTTTGAATGGGCGCCGTCGCGTGGAGGCAAACACCGCCAATGTGTCTATGCTGAGTAACATTTCGCTCCCAGCCCAGCTCCCAGCCCAGCTCCCAGCCCAGCCCCCAGCCCAGCTCCCAGCCCAGCTCCCAGCCCAACTCCCAGCCCAAACTGCAGCGCAAACACCAGAGGAACACCAAGAGCAGCACCAGGGACAGAACATGCAAGAAGATCAAGTACAAAAAGAATTAACAAACATACCCAGCAACGCAGAGATGGACGATGTATCTGTTACAATCACCGAAGCTTACAATGCTAGCATACAGTCGCCAAACATGGTGCAGATGATAATTCTTTATGCACTGTGTTCGTATGTGCCGTTTTTCCTGCATCGCACACCAGATTCGATTCGCCTACCAGTGATACTGGAAATTGTGCAGCCCTCCATTTCCTGTTTTGCAGCAATCGTGTTATTTGCGGTCAGTATTTCCTCGCACAGTGCCTTGGTGCAACGAGGATTGGTCCATTCGTCAGGACAAATTGCTTACATCTGTCTAATCCCGGTTTTGGTGTGGTGTGTGGTGTTCTTTGTGATCAAGGCTGCCCGCACAAAAACCACTAGCTATGTGTGTTGTATTTTCATGCTGGTGGTGTACATCAAGATTCTCCACACCACCAGCACGTTTTCGGTGAAAAAACACGGAGTGCAGCAGGTGTCCATTTTTGTTGGGGTTGTGTGTGCGCTGTACATTATGTTCATGACCATTTTCATACGCATGGAAAACAAGTGCATACAAATGGGCTGGGATTCCCGACAGGACGACGAAGACGACGATTTTATGTCGTCTGACGGCATGGGTGTCAACCTGCAGAACACGCGGCAAAATTCGCCTCGGTACTCGATAGATGACGTCCTACAGCGTGTCACGCACGACATCAAGACAACAGAATACATATTGTCACATCAAAACACATCAGGCGCACATACAGCGCGCAATACACAGGCTCCCGTTGCCACGGAACCGGAAGAGGCCTTGTGCGACCAGAAGCATGAGGCTGCAGATCCTGAGGACTCCGAGAGCGGCACCCCAGTGCAGCTTTGCCACAAACAGCCCATTGCAACTGGGTTGACGCCCATCCACGAGCTCGCACACCACGATGACGCAGCAAGACACGATATATTCGAGGAAGATGTTGAAAATGTGGGTCTTTTGTCGTCAAGACACATGGATATACAAAACACACACCGCATATGAGAACGCTGTCCACGTGGGCCTGCCGAAACGCACGAGGCACGACGACAAAACACAGCTTTGCATAGATGTTTGCACAGCCGTCGGGCACTTTGAAACTTGGCAATAAACACCCTATATAAGTACTCGTTGTGTCGGCTTGTAGACCCAGCGTGCTTGCACACTGCATTAGAATATTACAATGCAAACCCTAACAGCGCGCATCCGCCGCATTACCGTGCTGCTGCTCTCGCTTGCACCCGGCCTTGTCCACTGCAACAATTATATCATGCACACAACGACGGTGCCGAGTGCATGCAAAGTGCAAGTGCTTTCTGTGATGTCAAATGACTTACAATTTGAAATATGCCGGCAATGGACACACAACCGGGCCATCCAAAACTGGAACATGAGCTCGTGGGAGGTCATATCCGACCCTTTTGACGCTAGACTGATCGCCAAACACATGCACATCCTGCCAGGAGACGCCGTCTCGGCAGCCAGCATCACATATACGACAACGGTGAAACTGCCTTCCATATTTGAAAAACTCACACAAATCAACCTGTTCATTGCAATCTCGAAGCAGCTTTTTATCTACAAACACAAAGTGTACTCGTTTGTGCACATTGAAAACGTGCCGCTCGTCGAGTACCTCGTCATTTCCAACGTGGCTGCCATCATTGGCAGCACCTCCGTCACCTCCAAACACATGATTTCCCACGGCGACATCCCGTGGTACGCCAAGTGGGCCAGTGATATTCTCAAAAACGAGATTATCAAGAGCGTCGACCAGTATGACGCAACATGTCTTTCCGTGTACTGCGCTGCGCAGTAAATAGGAAGAGGCACCTGTAGTGGCACACGACATATGTTTGCCGCCGTATGCGTGAGCTTTCACTAGTCTTGTATTGGTACTTACACATGTTTTTCTAGAATCGATCATGATTCAGATGAAACGGGTGCACAGGAGACTGCAGGTGTCTTTCAGATATTTGATTTCGGTTTGCAGTTTGGTATTTTCCAGCTGCATTTTCGCTGCTGTGTCTGTGCCCCGTTCTAGCTCCGCTTGCAGTCGACGGCACTCGGATTGCTCAAACGCCTCAAACGCCGCTTTGCACGTCATTGCAACATCGTGTGTCCGCATGACTACGTGGCAAATAATATTCGTCTATCGTGTAGTCTGTTTGATAATCGTTGGTATATAGTGTCAATGTAGCTGTATTGATTAACCGTATGATGCCATGGCCCAGCGCATGACAACCTGTCAACCCACAAAGTTGTGCATGGCAGTGAACGAGCCCGCAACGACGCTTATTCGTGTTGCAGATGAGGTGTCGCTGAGTGCAAAAAGTGCAGTCCGTACGAAATGTCGGCCAACAGCATGCACAGCGACAGGAAGAGCACCACAATGGAAGGCGAGGTGGCCATCTTGTGCATTTTCTTCAGTATGTAGTCGAGCATGATGAGCTCCAGACCCACAAACAGTCCCAGTATACTCAAGTAAAAGGCCGGCATGTGTCGGAAAGCAATATCCGTTGCGAGTCGAAACACCGTGAGCAAACTCGCGACACAGAGGACAACGCGATCTTGCGTGCGGTGCATCTGGTTTACACACAGGTGGATCACAGTGATGCAGTTTGCAATAATGGCATAATGATACAGACGCTCATAGTCTATTTCCGGCATGCTGAAAACTCGTGAACACAAAAATTGCAATGCCTGTGTTGTCTTGTGCTCCTTTAATAATAAACACAAGTCTAAATATGCTTTCCTATCTTTTGCACCAGCATGGCAAATCGACGCAGCGTGCAACGCAGTTTGTGATTTACATATTTTGCAGTGCACGATGTTTTTCTCGGCAAACGTACAAGCTCGATATCCGAAGTTGTCGTAGCACCGGCAGGATCAATATCAGCAGACCCCATTGAAGCGGCCAAATCGATATCAGCAACCTTTGCCATTACCAAAGGTTGCAAAAGAAGTTGCCTGCGGTTGAATTTTGTGTCCTCGGCTTCCGTTGCAGTTCCTTTTTTTCGTTGCATGTGTCACACGCTGGGCAACGGCATGTCGACACCGTTGTGGTCTATGGCAGACATGCCCAGATTCCCATATATGGTGTCGTTTTTCCAGTCCTCGGTGTCATGCGGCACAGAGCCTGCCAGGAAGAAAATGCTGGCAAGGTTTTCGCCCGCGTCGATTGTGTCACACGGGGCGTCACTGCCACTGGCACGTTGGTAACAGAGATTCTGCGTGTCCACAGACCGTTGCCGGGCCCATTTTATGTCGAACTCGCCAAACGTCAGGATCTGCTGGGGTTGCGACAACTCCTCCTGCGTGTCCTGTGTCATTTTGCTGTCTTTTCCACAAGGCTCGTGTTGTAAGCGAGGCTGCTGCGTTTTCACGCGCGTAAGGGCAGCGATTTTTGTGCGTGCCTCTAGGGCTTTCTGCACACGCTTCTGTAACTTTTTCTGCTGCAAGGTCGCGGCCGGCAAGCCCTTTTGGAATTTGCGCTTCCTTGGCATAGCTGTGCCATGCAGCACGTGAATACGTATGTGGTGTTTTTTGGTGTGGCAGAAACGGTCCCCCTCATAGTCACACTCCCTGCATGCCCACATGGCACGCTTGCGATGCACAGCTGGCGACCTCACAACACCATGATATTCGCTCATTGACCACTCCCTCTCTTTGCAGCTGAAAGGCGCCAGCAAGCGCGACGAGAGTGACACACTTTTCACGACTGACATCGCACAGCAAGTTTTTCGTGTCTCTACAATGTTGTGGCGTGCCCGTGGGTCCCTGCAATGCCACAGCCTGCCGCGCGTGTAAAAATGCACATAATCCCTCGAAATAGCACCCAAACCGGCGCCGTCCCCATGCTGCTATGTCCTTGGTATATATATACCGCGCCACAGTATATATAACAGCGGAAATGCCGCAAAAATAGTGTGTTCCGACACAGCCCGGTGTGGTGCATACGAGTGCCATGCTGTTTGTTGACATGATCCACGTGCACTGGCAAAACTCTGCCAAGACTGGAACCGTCATTGTCCGGGGGACAGACAGTGTGTTCCTTTTTGCCTGTAAACTGTTACCGTGCGACACACCGCACACCCGGGGGCATCCCGCTCCAATGTCTTTCTATTACCAGACACAAAACTGCAGCATGGCACGCAGCACCGCAAGCCCCACAACAGACACGAGAAAGCCGGTGTTGTATGCAGTTGCACAGGGTGTAGACGTGAAACAACACCCCGTTCTCACCGTGCTTTACCAGGAGATGTATGCAGAAAATGAGCAGGTTTTGGGGACCGTGGACGTGACGCACAATGTCATTCTTTTCAAAAGCGGATTTTTCGCAGACACCATCATGCAGCAAAACGGATACGGAATCCTCATGCTTTGTCACGCATCACACAATGACGCAGCAGCTGTTCCAAAATGCCAGCTCCAAACCTTGCACTTTGTCAATTGGCGGCAGAGCAGGCGTCTCTTGCTGCAGCAGGTGCACAAAATGACCTCGGCTCGACCTGCTGCCAGAAATGCCTCCAACGTGCAGGCCATTGCAATCAAGCACCGCCATGCCATTACACATGACACGGGGCTTGCAGTTACGAGAGTTACTAGTACGCAGTGGGAATCCAGCCTGTACGCGTCGCTCAAGCACAACATGTGCCAGACTTTCAATCTCTTGCGCTGAGAAATCAGTGTGTATGTGACATTCTTTGCATGGCACAATGTGGAAAAAGCAACATTCTACACACCAATCTGTACATTCTACACACCAATCTGTACATTTTTGCGCTTGAAATGTATGTGCATTTTCCGGCTTCGTATTGGCCATGCCGCGTGCAATCACATGCCAAAAACACGCTGATTTTGCGCACCACACGTGTGCGCTGTATCGGGCCACTGCAAAACAACGCGGTGTCATGCGCTGATTTTGCGCAGCAGCTCGCGTGCAATGTCGATACTTGGCCTGTCTGATGGTATACACAGTCCATGGCGCGAGGCCGCGGATAGTACCTCAAACACGCTGTGGTGGTCGGCGCCCACCAGCCACACCAGGCAGATCAGCGTCCACTTTTCAATGTCAAAGTTGCGGAATATGCTCATAAACGTGAGCATCGCATGCGTGTGTCCAGACGGGCCGGCAATGACGTGTTCCCCGCGGCGAGTGGCATGGATAAAAAAGGCGCTCCCTTGCACCATTTGCCAGCACATGTGTCCAGTTAACCACGGCAGCGTAATGTCGGGACACGTGGGCTTTGCCTGAGGCGTCGCCTCCGGTGTTGCTCGCTGCTTCTGTAACGCCACAACAGCACGCTGTGCGCTGGCGACATATGCACTGCATGCGTTCTTCTGTGCGACGTTGGTGTCTTTTGCCGTCGACGGCACCAAATTTTGGGGGTTTGCTGCGACGCTCGCATCGATCCCCTGCACTGCAAAGTACGGATGTCGATTTGGCCATTTGGATTTTAGCTGTATCAACGCGTTGGTAGCGTATTCGTGTTGCAGCGACAGCTCGCGCCATGACAGGCGTGGAATAGCATCATTCCTGTGCATGGCATGTAGCTGTTGCGTCGCGGCAAGACGCACCACCCTGATATTCTTGCGCGGACAGTTCACAACCCGGCACAGAGCCTTGCGGATATCCTTTTTGGCACACAGCTCTTCTGTCGAGCATGTCTTGCCACCGGCCAGACACATGCCCAGCGCGTTTTTGTACAGAATAAGCTGCTGTGTATTCAGCGTCGCCAGCAACCACGGTTGATACGGACCTTGCACATCCTTGTGTGTGTCATCTACATTGTAACACTTTGGGCACTTTTCTGCGCACACCACCTGCGTCAGCAGCCACTGTATGACACTGTATTTCTTGTCATGGCACAACATGTTCATAAGCATGGCACACCGCTCGCGAATATTGCCACTGCGCAACACACTGTCGACGTCGCAGTTCTTCACCGACCCGGGGTGTGTGATGTTGCGCGTGGTGCCCAGATTCAGCAGCATATGCATGGTCTGCTCGTATCGGCGGTGCTCGGAGTCGGCCGACGCGCTCGTGCCGTTATCATGTGTCTCGTGCTGCACACTTACACACACGCTGATCTTTTGCAGCACGCTTCGCATATCGCGGCATACCTCGCGCATATACTCTTTCAGCACCTCGTTGTCGTCGATTTCTAGCAGTAGCTTGCGTGTTTTGTCATCTAACATACTGTGTCCATGGAATAATCAAATCAAAGCCAATCCAAAAAACAGGACTGATTTGGCATGGCGTATACCAGCTTATATACTCTTGCTGTCTGGCCCGGTTTACGCCAGAAATCTGCAACTCTTCCAAAATCACGCTGCGATACCCCAGCACCGTTTTACGATGTGCCAACCAGCAGAGCCAAAGCGCCAAAGAACCAGCAGAGCTAACGAGCCAGAGAACCAGCAGAGCTAACGAGCCAAAAGAGTCAAAAAATAAAACAGGCATACCCACCGCAAACACATCCATCAACACCGCCACGATTTGAAATGCAAGAAATTATCACATTTATTATCACATGCATAAAAAATGCAATCATTCGTGGCACTCGACGGCATCAGTCTCAAAAGGAGCTAGGGCGCACGACCACAATCTTGCCTGCTGAAAAGTTGTGGCAGTCGAATCCAAACCCAAAAATCTGCTCGAACTCCCACGACTCGTACTTCTTCAAAGTTTTCAGATAGGTGACTTCGTTGATGACAGCGTACTCAATGTCATACTCGTGATTGGAAGACAACAGGCAGAGACAGGCCCTCTTGAAAAGGATATCCTTGTTCAACTCGATGGTCATCATGTCCGACTCTTTGGCATCGCCAACTGTGAGTTTCTGGTACCACAAGACCTTCGTGGGGCCCTGCATACCCTCCTCGCCAGCCCCAATGTCGCTACGAGTCGTGCACACACGAGTGCACATGGCAACCTCGGTCATTTTTTGTGAGTGCCACGTGTGTCGGATTTCTCCTTTTATAGAGCTTTTGGGGCATTTATGTGCTATTTCTGGAACATTTCGAGTCTCTGTAGAAAATGAAGAGGTGTGTTTCGAGCCTTGGAATGGCATCGGTCGCACCGGTCACGAGTAACCACCAAAACTGGCCAATTGTGTGTGCGGGTGGTATGCACTGGAATTTTGTGGGACAGTCGACATTAACTCGTGCTTTCGACGCT
>Ga0105051_10005445_pt1 | contig 14211 bp, 29 predicted proteins | sample FRY02_FD_78383 | JGI IMG/M metagenome (GOLD analysis project Ga0105051, IMG submission 78383) | Freshwater microbial communities from Lake Fryxell liftoff mats and glacier meltwater in Antarctica - FRY-02 (megahit assembly) | ecosystem: Environmental > Aquatic > Freshwater > Ice > Glacier... | reverse complement strand
TATACACAAACACATCAATACATACATATAGTAATAATTACATTATAAACTTCTTTATAAGTAACACGGTGAACGCGTTGCTATTTTGCCGTCTACTTCAGGGGTTTTTATTTTGCCCCGTTTTTGACTTTCCCCATTTTGGTACTTGCGGTGCTCTTTTCTTTATGGTAATGTCTATTCCAGTAAGCAAATTTTTATAAACAGGAGGTTAGAGATTTGTGCGAATACTGCCAGGAGCGCCCCGTGTTTGAGCATTTTCAGACAGCGTGCTTCAAGTGTTCTTTCACCTGTATGCGGTGCGAGGAACTGACCGGATATGACCGTGGCATGGCTCACGATGAGTTGTGCGATGACTGTGGGGTCGAGGTAGATTCCACACCTAACAACCCTTGGAAGGGGAACAAGTAATGGGATACGACATAGCAGGAGAGATTGTTTACAACGCGGTGCGAGAAGTTCCGGAAGCGATTCTGGAGGCACCGGAGGTCAGGGGGGCGATTGAGTATTTGACTTCGGCGCTTGCCGATTACAGCGACTACATCGACCCCGACGGGGAGGAGTTGGAGGACAGAATCAGCGAAGCGATGGTTGAGGGTGCGGAAGAAGTTTCTGCGCACTACGAGTCGCTTTTGCTGGATGCTCTTTACCGGCAGAGAATGTTCGGTGAGGATTTTGTCCTGGAGGACTTTATCGCTAAGGTGAGGTCCGCCGATGTTCACGAGTTAGTTCATGGCTAAACAAGGAGGAAGCATGAGTAACAAACTAAAAATGTCCAATGAGGCAAAGTTCGCACGCGGGATGGTGGAGCGCCGTCAGGCGTCCATCGACAAAATTGGTCTGGAGGAATCCAGGGCGGAAGTCATGGAAACCTACAGGTCGCTCGCTGCTTGCTTGCGAGAAGTGACGAAGCACCACAACAACATTGTGGCGTTGGTGGATGATTCTACGGCTGGCTTAGCCATCGAAACATCCGCGCTAGTTGATAACAGTCGCAAGTGGCTGGCACAGTCTGAGTTGGCTTGTCGTGCTTGGGGCGTTACTGATAACGAGTTAGTAGAAGTTCGTAGAGGAGTAGGGGTTTAGTAATGGGATTAGATATGTACTTGAGTGTTCGTAAATATATCCAGCGGGTTGATTTCTCGCAGGCTTACAACGAGGAGACCGGCTGGGTGGATAACCCAGAGTTCGGTAGCCTGGTTGAGAGTGCCGGACTCGGGAAGTTCCTGGAGCCACAAGACTCGACCGGAGCGCACATCGAGGTTCCGGTGGCGTACTGGCGGAAGGCTAACGCTGTTCACAAGTGGTTCATCGACACGATGGCGGATGGTCTTGATGACTGCCAGCCTATATCGGTTCATGTTAGCCAACTCAAGGAGTTGCTTGATTTGTGCAAGCAGGTTACGGCTGACCACAGCAGGGCTGATGAACTTCTGCCCACCGAGGGCGGTTTGTTCTTCGGCGCGACAGATTATGACGAGTGCTACTTTCATGACCTGGAGTACACAACGAGGCGCTTGAGTGAACTTGTGCCGATGATGGAAAGCGACAACGACTGGGCTGTGTACCAGGCGAGTTGGTAAGGAGAAAATAATGGATGAGTTCAAAGATGGATTCGCAAGTGGGTTGATAAGAATCGACCACTTGACGGATGAGCAAATAACAATGATTGCCAAAATGTTCGACAAGGAGGATGACAATGCGTAAAGCACTAATAATCAAGATTGACGGAAGTATCCACGAAATCGATCTTGGGAAGAACTCGCAAGAGGAGTATGACGCCCTGAGCGGTGCCGTTGGTGGCTTCGTTCAGATGGTTCCGCTCGATGACTCCGGCTTCCTGCTGTGGTGTAACGAGGAGGGCAAGATGATTGGGCTTCCTTATAACGAGAAGGCTACGGGTGTCTGGGAGGCGTTTTGGGGCGAAACCGATGTGATGGTGGGAGATTGTGTTATCACCGGTGGTATCGACTGGGACTCCGAACTGACCAAGGGGCTGACGGAAGCGCAGACACTCCAGGTGGAGGCGATTGCCAATGACTTATAATTTAGGTCTATTTTGTATTGGACTTTTGTGTCTGATTGCTGTATCGTATGTGGTAACAATTCTCTTGGAAGGGGGATTCAATGCCTAACTGGGTAGACAATTCAATTAGCATTCAGGGACCTGCTGAAGATTTGGCTAGGTTCGCAGAACAAGCACGCAAGCCTTACGAGTACTTCGGGGGCGACACGCGAGATGAGGTAATTTCCTTTTGGAACTTCATCAAGCCTGATGACAACATTCTCGATGAGTATTGGGGTCAGGCACCACAGCACCCCGACTTAGCCACAGCGCTGAGGCACGAGGGCAATCATTGGTACGACTGGAATGTGCGCAACTGGGGTTGCAAGTGGGATGCCAGAGAAGCGCATGTGGAGGAGTCTGTGGGCGAACTGATGTACTGGTTCGATACTCCCTGGGGTCCGCCAACCGAGGCGCTGGAGGCAATGAGCAAGCAGTACCCCGCGCTGGTCATGACCATGCGCTCGATCGAAGAGCAAGGCTGGGGTGTCGAGTACATTGCCGACCAGGATGGCGTGCGCGTCATCGAGGAGTGGGACATCCCCGACACGCACGAGGACAGCATGGAGCACAAGGGCTGGTGTAACTGCGAGGAGAACGATGAACTCGACTACTTGTATGACGACTGCCCCAAGAAGATGGAGGCTGTCAATGTCTAATACATACACAGTAGAAGCGGTCAAGCGAACTTTTCTTCGCTCAACGATTGAGGCTGACTCCCTGGAGGAAGCGCAAAGAATTGCTGACGAGGATGACTTCGATGAGATTGATACCGACTTCACGCTCACTTTTGTAGCGTAGAAAGGATAAGAATATGCAGACATTTTTACCAGTAGCCAGTTTTGAGAAAACGGCTCAGATGCTCGACCGTCAGCGCCTCAACAAGCAGGCTCTGGAGGCTTGGCAGATTATGATGACTAACCTCAAACTCGACCCTCAGGGCGAGTTCAGGGAGCCGAAGGGGTGGTACAACCACCCGGCCGCTTTGATGTGGCGAGGGCACGATGTAGCCCTGCTCGAATACATTCGTGCGATGGTGACGGAGTGGTGGGGTCGCGGATACAAGTCCACAATTCTAGAGAAGGCGGAAGCCACGATGGTTTCCGCAATCGATCGAGGTCTGGTGGCTTATCCTTACCCCGATATGCCTCGCTGGTATAAAGTTCCACGGGTGTTGCGCTCTATCACGAAAAGTCATAGGCTGGCATTGCTGTCGAAGAACTATGAGTGGTATTCGCAGTTTGGTTGGAGGGAAGATGCTGGCAAAGCGCCAGAGTCTTATGAGTATGTATGGAGGGAAGCATGAATTACGATTTGAACATTTGGGACAAGGTTGGGTACGAACTCAACTACGAGCAAAGCGGTTGGGCTATCTCGGTATACGAGATTCCCCGCGAGGGTTCTGCTTATGGCTCGGGTGTTTTTATTCGAGACCTTGACCTCGAAGATGACGAGGTGGAGAGATTGACACTAGGGAAGAAGGAACGAGATGGTGGTTACTACACAGAGGACAATGATTTCTGGCTAGACCTTGAAAGTTTTACAAAGGTTTACAAGGACATTCCGCTACGGGTATCAGAGTTTCTTGCAACTTTTAGCGAACCTGGAAGGGAGGGGTAGGCTGGTGTGTTATTTGTGCGGTAGTAAGTATGCTCGGGTGTCTGTAACAAGCACCTACGACCAGACATATTTTGTGTGTCGTATCTGTGACGAGCGTGGCACCTTTTGTGTCACCTGCGAGCGCCCTGTGCCTAACGGTGAGGACAAGTATGAACTTCGGGGGGCATATGACAGCCCTACGGGTGAGTACGAGTGCTACGGGTGCGCTGGTAGCCGTTCTGATGCCTATCACGAGAGCATGGTGTTCTGATGAGGGAATGGGATGGCGATGTTTTCCGGTGCGAAACCTGCGACAACATTTTGCTATGGAGCCAATGGGATGCCGATGCGCGAATGTGCAAGGCGTGCGCGGAGGTGATTCCATATAGGTCGGATAACTGATTACGGAAGCCTTGATGTTTGTAAGAAGTGTGACATTTATTATGCGCCCGATGTTGGGCACGATTGTGAGGAGAAGTGATGGATAGCAAAATTACACAAGTAAGCGTTCAGTCTTACGAAGTTCTGGAGAAGTTGTATTCGGTGTTCGATGAACTCGGTATGGCTCGGCAGTATTCGGTCGAGAACGCGGAACTGGAAATCAAGTTCGATGGCGTGTGGGTTCTGTTTTATGTGGACCGGCGCGTGGTCGAGGAGCAAGCAATGATGGATGAGGCGTTTGAGGATGCTCAGCGCATAGCGGAAGGTTATTGGAGTGAGTAAAACATTGGATGCTGTTGCGAAGTCTAAACAGGCGTATGTCCTGGCTAAAGCGACAATGGAAACGAGAATGCGCCAGCAGATGAACGAGGAGTTGTCTAACATCCGCACACAGATTGATATTGCGGTGCGGTACGCGTTCGACTCTGGTGAGCGCAAGGCGGATATTCTTCGTGCGCTTGGCACTAAGGACTACAACACCGTAAACGAGTCTCTGGCTCGGACCGGCAGCGTTTCCCAGATTGTGGGTATCGATCCATTGGATAAGGTCTACATGCTTACGGGTGACGACACCGTTGTTGTTTTGTACGACCGTCACGGTCCAAGTTCCTATTCCGGTGAGGCTAGTTTCACTTACCGAAAACTCGATGACGGCACTTACCTATTCTTCTCCCTGGATTCTTTGTGGAGCGAGGATTACAAGACCCGCAACGATGTTGTGGCTGTTCTTGACGGTCAGAAGGATGGTTTCTACTACGAGGAGTTGAGCGCATGGATTACGAACGCTTAGGTTACTGGATAATAATTGGCATAAATGTTTCTATTGTTTGGACATTTCGCAAACAGTTCTACGCGCTCTATTTAGATAGCGGTGTCAAAATAATTTTTAGTTTCATTTTCGCTCCATTTGTGTATTGCTACAAATTCGCAAAAATGGTAAAAGTTGCAAGAGACGAGTGGGCGGAGGAAATAATTGAAGAACACAAAAGTTCTAGACAGACTGACGCCAACTCCTGAGCAGGAGGAAGCCATTGTAAAGATGGTCTGGGAAACTTCCGGCGCTGCTTTGAACGCGTCCACAATGGGCGCCGGAAAAACGGTGAAGGCTGTGGAGGTTGTTCGGAGGCGTGGCGATAAGTTTGTCTTATTGATTGCGCCTCTGGGCACTCGTCTCGGCTGGAAAACAACCTTTGAGCGCCAGGGCGTAGAACTTCCCTTCAAGTGGCTAAACTCCACCAAAGAGGGCAAAGCAAATCAAGATGACTGGACGAAAGCAGTTCCCGGCATATACTTTGTCGGCACGGAGTTCTTTGTTCGGCTGGGGTGGAACAAGGGGGCAAGAACAAAAGTGTGGGCACAGGAGGCTGACATTGTTTTGTTTGACGAGGCTCATCGATCCCAGAACAGGAACAGTAAAACCTACAAAACTATCAAGCAACTAAGAGCACCCATGAAAATATCCATGTCCGGCACGCCTACGGGTAACAGTTTCGAGGGGGCTTATGCTGTAACAAAGTGGCTATGGCCCGACCTTGTTGACAACTCTTATTACATGTGGAGGGGCAGGTGGTGCGAGCTGGAGTACGACCACTTTGAGCCTTCGGGGCAAAAAGTCGTGGGGGAGAAGAAGCCTGGTGCTTTTTTCAACTCCCTGCCTTGTTACATTCGGCTGGAATCTGAACTGGATGTTGATTTGGTTGAGGAGCAGGTGTTTGTAGAGTTGTCTGCCACCCAGAGGCGTGCGTATGACAAGCTGGAGAAGGACTTGATTTTGTGGGTTGAGGATAACCCGCTAGTCATCGAGTTCCCCATAACTTTGCGCACGAGGTTGCGCCAAGCGACCTTGGGGATGTTCTCTGTCGACGAGGCGGGCGAGGTTACTTTTGACAACGATTGCAAGTCATCAAAACTCGATGCCTTACAGGATATTCTGGGTAACAGGATTGCGGGTGAGAAGGCTCTAATATTGACGGATTCTAAAAAGTTCGCCAATGTTATTTGCTCGCGGATACCGAACGCTTTGCCTTGGCACGGTGACGTATCTCAAGCCCAGAGGGAGAAATATAAGCAGGAGCTTATATCTGGTGATGCCCAGTATCTTGTTGCGGTTACTTCTGCGATTGCGGAGGGTGTGGACGGTTTACAACACGCCACCCGTAATATTGTGTGGGTTTCGCGTTCTGATAATAGAATATTGAATGAGCAAGCGATGAAACGTATTCATCGCAATGGACAAAAGCAGCAAGTCCAATCTTTTGAGATTGTTGCCCTAGATACTTACGACTCCGGGGTTATCAGCGAACAGATGACCAAGGCTCTTCTAATGAACAGGACACTAAAAAGTGAGCAATTCGTGGGAGGAAAAAAATGATAAGGCTTTGCGGAAAGACATAGCAAAGAACTCTGGCAATTTTCCAAGCCTGAATTATCTGAAACTGACCAAGCGACAGCAGATGACGATGGCACCGCTTGAGATCGCTTTAGATAGCAAAGTTCCAAACTGTCAGGATAAGCCTGGTTTGTTTGTGGACTACGAGGAAGATGATGAACCGACACCAAAGAATGCTTACAACTTGTGCTGGGGTTGCCCAATGCTGGTTGAGTGTGCTAGGTTTGCTAATACGTACAGACCACCCGTGGGCGTTTGGGGCGGTCAGGTCTGGCGAGATGGAAAGGTAGTAACTGATGACAACAGCAACAAAAACAACAACAACAAACAAGGAGGCTAAAGTGGCTGTACCAAAGATATATAACGCGATTGCGAATATCCAGTCAGGGGTGGGTAACGTTCCCAAAAACGGTATCGGTCCCGCGTCGCAGGGTTCGTATAAGTATGTAAAGAACGATGACATTCTGGAGGCTATCTCGAAGTTGATGATTGCTAACAAGGTCATCACTCGACCAAGCATTCTGAATCACCAGTTGGTGACTCGGGAGATTGGTGCCAACCGTTCGGTCGCTATGACCGTTGTTGAGCTTCAGGTGACTTATATCAGCTTGGAGGATGGTTCGGAGTTTGTGACCACAGTAATCGCTGAGGGCGCTGACAATGGCGACAAGGGTTGTCGTAAGGCTGTCACGCAGGCGCAGAAGATTGCGAACCTGCTGACATTCAACATCGCCACCGGCGAGCCTGACCCCGACGGGATGGACGTTGCGCCTGCAACTGGTGCGACACCTACTCAGAAGAAGATTGCTACGGCTAGTAACACTGGTCCGACTAAAATCTACAACGAAATCAAGGCGTTCCTTGGTGCTAACGAACTGGCTGGCTCTGTTGCTAATGGCATCGGTAGCCGACTGTCTGGTGGCAACTCGGAGTGGATGAAGGACGAGAAGATTCTCGCCGAGGTCCTGAAAGCCCTGAAAAACGGTGAGATAGAGTAATGCAACCGAAACTTCGGGTTCGATCTTCGGGGCACGGTGGCTCCGGGTACAAGCATCCCCTGACAGGGAAGATTGTGCCTGGTGTCACTACGGTCCTGAAGAAACTGGACAAGCCTGGTGTGCTTCAATGGGCTGTCGATAACACCGCTGCTTTTGCGGTGGCAAACGTTGACGCTTTGTTGAATCGCACCGAGGAGCAGGGGTGGGGTTTTCTGAGATGGTATTGGAAGCGTGACCCACTCACTGTTGGCGAACCCGACATTCGTAACTATTCTCAGGGTGTGTTGAATGATGCCGCCGAACTTGGCACGCTCATGCACGACTGGGTGGCTGCTGAGCACGACAATCTCCCCTACCCCGACGTAACCTTGGCTCCAGAATATTTCTGGCAGATGGTTGCCGAGTGGGACAAGTGGAAGTCTGAGCATGACGTTGTGCCGGTTGTTACGGAAACAACTCTGTGGTCGCACCAGTATGGTTATGCTGGTACGGCTGACGGGTTGTGGATTGTAGACGGAAAGCCCTTGATGTTGGATGTAAAAACGTCAAGAAACGTGTGGGACGAGCACTATATGCAACTAGCGGCACTTGGTGCTTGCGACGCAATGCTTGTTGAGTCTGATGGAGTTTGGGAAGAAGTTGCGGTCCCAGCCTTTACGGACTATGCTTTGTTACACATCAGACCAACTGATACTGACAAGGATGGTAACGTTATGGACCCATTCTGTAAGTTGAAGATTGTGGACATGGAAGAGATTCCATACCACTTTGAAGCCTTCTTGGGGTTGCTTGCAACCTCGGAGGCACAAAATAAGGTGCGAGAGCACAGAAAGAAATAGGAGGAAAAATGAGCCAAATCAAGGCTACATTTACCGGGAACATTGTCGCCGACCCGGAGCGACGCGAAGCGGGGGGCGCTAGCTTGTTAGAGTTCCCGCTGTATGTCAACCACACCAAGAAGGACAAGGACTCGGGAGAGTACGTCAAGACTGGTGATGTGTCCAAAATCCGTGTCACCCTGTGGCGCGACCTTGCAGGAACCGATGTCCAGAAGGGTGACCTTGTGGAGGTTGTTGCAACTCTCATCGAGAAGGAGTTCCCCAAGAAGGATGGAACTCAGGGTCGATCTTTGCAGACGGATTACATTGAGTCTGTTGTGGTGAAGCACCGCAAGGAAGCAATGGCTGAAGCCTTCTAAGGTTTCTTCGAGGGGCGCGACTCGGTAACGCGCAATGACCGCTAGCTCAATGGCAGAGCAGAGAGCTGTTAACTCTAAGGTTCCAGGTTCGAATCCTGGGCGGTCAGCGGAAGGGAAGGGATGGGTTGAGGAAAACAAAAAAATCTGCACAGATGTATATTGAACTAACGAGCCAGATAGTTTCTTTGGGGGGCGTTCCGTGCGAGTCAGTGCCGGATGCATTTTTTATTGACCAGGGCGATGCTAACTCGGTTCAAAAGGGGAAGCTTGCTAGAAAGCTTTGCTCGGAGTGTCCAGTTAGGCTTTTGTGCTTAGAGTATGCTTTGGAGTCTAACGAGGACGAAGGAATGTGGGGCGGATTGAGTAGCTCTGAACGTTTCAAGTTGAGGAAAAGGAGGGTTGCTAGTGAAGGAGTTTATTCAGACAGTTTTAGGCGCTAGCTCTGGCAACGCTTTTGTTAGTCGCGCCAGCGGTAAGACCGCTAACGGCAAACTAAATATCAACATCCACAAAACGTTTTCATATCCCGCGCAGTTGCAGGATATTGTTTCTTACGCCGAGCAGTACGCCACGGAAGATGTTTACTTATCGCCTTTGCTATACGGCGACAAGAAAAACGACAAGGGCAACATTGCTCGGACGCCAGAGAACGCTTTGACTTCGCAGACCATCTACATGGACTCCGATCTTTGCGTTCCGGAGAAGTTTCGGTTGATGCCCAGCATTCACGTTGTCACTTCTCGTGGTCGCGGTCACGACTATTGGGTTTTGGATGAGCCGGTACCCGCTAAGCGGGCTGCTGACATTGCTCACAAGATTACGACAGCGCACCGCGAGGATGGTTGCGACCCTTCGGGTTGGTCGGCTAACAAAGTGTTGCGTTTGCCAAACACGGTGAACACCGGTCACGGATTTCCTGAGTCTGTGATTGCGGAAATTTCTGACACAAAATACTCAATAACCGACATTGAAAACGCATATGAAGACATAGATGTTTACGAGCGACCTATCATGGGTCGTGTCGCCGACACCGTTGAGGTTGTCATGCCTTCTGATTTGCCTGATTATAGCGACGCTTTGAACAAACTTCCGAAAGAAGTCTTGGACCTGGCGTTGCAGGAGCCGAAGGTTGGCTCCGAAGGCAACAGGTCGGAGATGCGTTACAAGTTGCTGTGCGAGCTGTTTCGTCTAGGAGACTTGCTGACGCAGGATGAGGTTTTGAGTGTTGCCTGGAACGCTCCGGCTGCTAGGAAGTGGTCCGAGGAGGATTCTCGCGGTTTCAATGGACTGCTTGCTGAGGCAAACAAGGCTGCTTTTGATGTTCAATGGGAGTCGGGTCAGGGTTTAGAGCCACCGGAGGAGCAGAGTACCGCGAAGTCTGCGGTGTCTTTGCTGTCCGATGACGAGCGTTCCCTGTCAAACGGCTACTCTTGCTGGGTCGATCGATACGTTGCGTGGTGTTCCACGAAGCTTGCCAAGCAGAACGCGCCGTATGACCGTATGAACGGTTGGCTAGCGCTTTCGGCATCGTTCTCCGATGTTGCGTTTATCCCCCGCAAGAACGGTCCCGAGGGCTTGAACCTTTACACTCTGACTCTGGGTGAAACCACTACGGGCAAGTCGCAGTCTTTGAAGTTGATGCGCACGGTTTTGGAACAAGTGTTCATGGACGACAAGGGCTACAACCTTGGCGGTAACGCTAGCCCGAACGCTTTGGGCGAGAAGCTTCAGGAGCGCAACGGAAAAGTTTCCTTGTTTAGTAAGGACGAAGCGCACGGCTTGTTCAAGCAGTGGGCTACGCAGGACTGGACCAGCGGAATGATGGAAGACCTGGCGTTGCTATACGATGGTGTCGTGCCACCGATGTTGCGGGTTGGCAAGAAGGACATAGAGCAGACCGCCAAGACACACTTCCTGATGCACATGATGGGCACGCCGGAAGAGATTATTCGTTCTTTGAACAGGGAGATGTTCAAGTCTGGATTCTTGGCGCGGTTCATCTGGGGCATTGGAGAGCCACGCACGCTAAGCAAAGAAGCTGTCCGGGAAGAGGATTCCGATGGCACGGAAATTAAGCTCGGCTTTGAGCCTATGGCTCGTCAATGGGCTGCGGAGTTTGCTGACTCGAAGCGCAGGCTTCGTAACGGCACGCCTAACGGTCACATCCCCATCCGTATCAGCGACGCTGGGGCGGACCGCATGAGCAAGGTCAAATGGGACCTGGCCAACCTGGTGAAGAAGTCTGACCCGAACTGGGACATTCTTAATCCTTCCCTGGTGCGCATGGGTATCACTATTCGCAAGTGTGCTTCTCTGCTGGCTTTGTCTGACGGTCAAAGCGAGGCTGACGTGAAGCACGTCGTGAAGGCTATCGCTTATGCCGAGGAGTGGGTCAAGAACTTGTTCATCGTTGCGGAGCAGATTAGCGCCTCGGACTTCGAGCGCAACTGCGACCTCGTAGAACAATTTGTCAAAGAGAGGGACGATAGGGTAAAGTTAGAGTTTGTAAACCGCAGGTTCAAAGCGTGGAGGGTACGCGACCTGCAAGAATCAATAAGCGCGCTCACATCACAAGGGCGCATAAAAGAGGTTTCCGGGAAGGACGGCAAATGGCTAGAAATAAACAAATGAAAAAACTTAATAAGGCGATAGAACTCTTGGAGGACAAAACGTTTTGTGTTCTGACGGGAGCTGGCATCAGCACCGATTCGGGTATTCCCGACTACCGGGGCATGGGTTCAGCGCCAAAGAAACCTTTGGACTTTGATCCGTTTATCAAGGACAAGGAGTACCGCAAGGACTTCTGGATTGACGGTTACCGGGACTGGTGCGATTTCTTTACCGCAGAGGCGAATCAGGCACATCACACAATTGGCTATTTGCAGAACGCTGGTTTTGTGAACGGTGTAATCACACAGAATGTTGACGACTTGCATTGGGTTGATGACCAGCAGGTTGTTGCCGAGTTACACGGAAACATGTACCAAACAGAATGCTTGGCGTGTGGCAAGTTGTCTAAGACGAGTGATGTTGTTGACATGCTTGAGCTTGGAAACCCAGGCTTGCTTACGGGCGAAGTTAGCAAAGAGAATTTTTGGGTTCCTAGCTGTGATGCTTGTAACAGCATCATCAAGCCAAGCGTGGTTTTCTTTGGCGAGGGTTTGCCGGGCGATTCGTTTGACCTGGCGACAGCGATCGCTGACGATGCCGAAGCGATGATTGTCGCGGGCACGTCAATGAATGTTATGACTCCGTTTGTCTTTGTGCAGATGATGAAGTCAGCAAAAAAACCTGTAATCATTATCAATAACGGTCCAACGTTTATTGACGATATGGCTGACGTCATAGTGAACATGAACATTACGGATGCTTTTGAGCACATTGCTGAGAACATAAGTTCGCCGGTTTATATATAATATATATATGGCTGATTACAAAGTACCCGCAGGCGCAAAGTCTGCTGCAAAAAGAGCATTGAAGTGGATTTCGGAAGGGAAGGCTGGAAGTGGATTTACATCTGTTGGCAGAGGTAGGGCGCAACAACTTGCGTCCAGCGCTACGGTTGGTCGGGAGACGGTTGTTAAGATGCGGTCGTATTTTGCTCGGCACGCCGTCGATCGTAAGGCGACTGGTTTTTTCGCGAATGGCGAGGGTTACCCTTCGCCGGGTCGGGTTGCTTGGGATGCTTGAGGTGGGGACGCGGGGCGTTCGTGGGTCAACAAGCTCAACACAGACGATGACTAGAGACGAATGGCTAGACAAAGGATTCGCTAAAGGGTGGATTTCTATTCCAACCTGTTACTATCACGACATGTTGCCCATCTCGGACGAGGAAGAAGCCATCCTTGACGAGGATGGAGAGATGTGCATGACAGTGGTGCGTCTTTATGGCTGAAAAAGCCCGTATTTTGCCCATATACCCGTCTAAGCCCACAGGAGCCGATCTGGAGGCTTTTAGGTCCGCCAAGGGTAAACTATCCTTGGACTACCTGATACAGCCTGTACGGGCCGTCAGCGGCTCGCCTTTTAGGATTATTGCCATAAAGGAGCACCCTGACTTCATTTGCGACTACGCTTTCGTGCCAGAGCCTTCCGTCGAGTCAATCACTAACGCGATGCGTTGGGCGCTCGGTGATGAGGATGACCCGAGAGCCACAACGGTGCTCAAGAGCTTGAAGAAAATCTTCGGCGATGGGGTCAAAGAGATTGTCTGATGTTGAAATACTTGAACCCTGGCACGAGGTGTCGCTAGACAGGGTAAGCAAGCGCACGCAGATGGGTCAAACAATCACACTCGGCCTCAAGCATGGCTGGGTCGTAAAGGTAGCCAGGACCGTTTCCCGCACCCCAGATAGCGAGTTCAAGAACGGAAACCCCAAGCCTGGAAAGACCGAGGAGCACCTTTGGGTCGGTGGTGCTAAACCAAATTTTGACAAGCCGGAAAAGGTTTTCCTCATCAACAAACTTTTTATGAAAAAGAACATGCAACATTGTGACTACACCGAGCTGAAGCAGTTCATTCTTCAGAATTAGCTATAGGATGGCCGCATGGAAATAAACTATGTAATGGCTATTGACCCAGGCGTTGCGACAGGGGTTGCGATTGGGAGGCATTCGGACGGTATGCCAATGGAGGTAATCTTCAACGGCATCATCCCTGATGGTGTTCGTGGCTTTGGCAAGTGGTTGCACAACACCCAGGACGGCAAGACAATAATTGATAATGATTGCTCGTACAACTTCCCAGAAGAGTATGAGGAAATCAACTATCACCTCAACGTTGTGTGCGAAGACTTCAAACTTCGCGGTGGCAACTTTTCACCAAACCTTGAGCCACTAAGAATCGAAGGTGTCATCATCGATCACTTCGGCAGCATAGTGACCTGGCAGTCACCGGCAGACAAGAAGATGGTTGGTGATGATTTCCTCAAGTCGCACGGCTTCTGGGTTACCGGTGCAGACGTCGATCACGAGGACGGCAGGGACGCCAACGACGCGATGCTACACCTGTTTGCGCACGCAATGCGAACTCGGCACATGCCGACGTTGCGAACCTACTTCAAGGGATAATTTGTGGTAGGTTATTTTACAAAGAGCCAACCTCGGCGGTTGGGGAGGAGATAAAAATGATTGACAAAATCGAAGAAGCGTATACCGAGTACCGGTTCAACAAGATGGTTGACCCAGCTACGCGCTATACGCATGACGATCGGGACGTATTCCGCGCCGGATGGTCCGCTTCACAGAAGAAGGAAACAAACTTTGTGAAAGAGTCTGTGTGGGTGCATGTTCCTGTTGCGCCGGAGGACGATACCGAGTAGGTTACTTTACAACAAGAACGAGATGGCCAAATGAACACGCTTGATGAGCTTATGGATGAACGCTTTGTGCTCGAAAGAAGATTCCATCTGTTGCAAATGAAATCTGAACACGCAAGGCTTGCCGAGCAGGAGGCGTGTGCTGATTACGAATCTGCCGCTTTTAGGGTTCGCGAGTACTTGCGTCTGCGTGGAATCGACAATCT
>Ga0105051_10005443_pt1 | contig 14216 bp, 14 predicted proteins | sample FRY02_FD_78383 | JGI IMG/M metagenome (GOLD analysis project Ga0105051, IMG submission 78383) | Freshwater microbial communities from Lake Fryxell liftoff mats and glacier meltwater in Antarctica - FRY-02 (megahit assembly) | ecosystem: Environmental > Aquatic > Freshwater > Ice > Glacier... | reverse complement strand
TTGCTTGTCGGTTAGCTGCTCTTTATATTGACGGCCATTTCCGTTTTTAAAATATTCACCAATGGCTTTTTCGCCGGAATGTCCAAAAGGTGGATTTCCAATATCGTGAGCCAAACAGGCAGCGGCAACGATTGCTCCAAAATCATTCATTTGAAAACCGTGAACTTCTTTTAAATGCGGATATTTTTCGATAATTTTTTTTCCTACTAATCTACCGATAGAACGACCAACAACCGAAACTTCTAAACTATGCGTAAGTCGCGTATGCACAAAATCGGTTTTAGAAAGCGGAATAACTTGGGTTTTGTCTTGCAAACTTCGAAAAGCAGCCGAAAAAATAATTCGGTCATAATCCACTTCAAAACCTAAACGCGTATCATCTTGCTCTGAACGCAAGCGTTTTCCGGTATCACCATGACGTCTAAGCGATAAGAGTTGTTCCCATTTCATCATAAGAAAGTAGAATTTTGATATTGGATTCTAGGTTTATTATTTATCATTAGCTAAAAAGAAGTTTTTTGACTTTTTTGGATAGGCATTATAGCTAATATCACTCGGGTTTTCAATAACCGATTTGATATTAACTTCATCACCAATTTTAAAATTGGCGTGCGTATATTTAAAATCTAATAAATAGACTCCGCAGAAATAATTTCCTTTTTCGTCTAGCTCAATTTTTCCGGTATAAATTCCTTTTTTATCTTTTGACATGATTGTTACTTTTTACATTTTCAAATGTACAATTTCCAATGGATTATTGACAAAACAGCCATTCACCAAAGTGAACAGCTGTTTTTTTAACTTATTTTCTCCATTTTTGAATTAAGAACCACACATTTCACAATCGTCTGGTCCTCCATTTTTAGCCATTTCAATCATGGCTCCATACTCTTCCTGCGACATTTCAATAGGTTCATTAATTACCGCAATGGATTCTAATTTTTCAACAATAGGTTGTTCAATCACTTCGACCGGCTCTGCTTTTTTATCGTTATTCAACGTAAACTTAATCGCATCAACCGCTGCTTTAGTTCGCAAATAATACATTCCTGTTTTTAAACCCGATTGCCAAGCATAAAAATGCATCGAGGTTAATTTTGAATAGGTCGCCCCTTCCATAAACAAATTCAACGATTGCGATTGGTCGATGAAATAGCCTCGTTGACGCGACATATCGATGATGTCTTTCATACTCATTTCCCAAACAGTTTTATACAACTCCTTTAAATCTTCTGGTATAGCTAATGCTTGAACGGAACCATTGTTTCGCATCAATTCTTGTTTTAACGTTTCTGTCCACAAACCTCGCTCTACCAAATCGTTTAATAAATGCTTGTTTACCACAATAAATTCGCCAGAAAGCACTCTTCTCGTGTAAATATTTGACGTATACGGTTCAAACGCTTCATTATTTCCTAAAATTTGAGAGGTTGAAGCTGTTGGCATTGGAGCAACTAATAACGAGTTCCGAACGCCGTGCTCTACCACTTCTTTTCGCAAACTAGCCCAATCCCATCTTCCAGACAAGTCGCTATCTTTTAATCCCCAAAGGTTATATTGAAATTCACCTTCGGAAATTGGTGAACCTTTAAAGGTAGAATATGGTCCTTCTTCTTTGGCCAATTCCATCGACGCCGTTACAGCTGCAAAATATAAAGTTTCAAAAATTTCTTGGTTCAATTGTTTGGCTTCGTCACCCGTAAAAGGCAAACGCAACAAAATAAAAGCATCAGCTAATCCTTGGACGCCTAAACCAATTGGTCGATGACGCATATTTGAATTTTCTGCTTCTGGAACAGGATAATAATTTCTATCGATAACGCGATTTAAGTTTCGGGTAACACGTTTAGTCACATCATATAAAAATTGATGATTAAATTCACCATTTTCTACAAACATCGGCAACGAAATGGACGCTAAATTACAAACCGCTACCTCATCTGGAGCTGTATATTCAAGGATTTCGGTACATAAATTAGAGGAACGAATGGTTCCTAAATTCTTTTGATTTGATTTTCGGTTCGCTGCATCTTTATACAACATATAAGGTGTTCCGGTTTCAATTTGTGATTCTAATATTTTCTCCCAAAGTTCACGAGCTCTGATGGTTTTTCGTCCTTTTCCAGCGGTTTCATACGAAATATATAACGCTTCGAATTCGTCGCCATACACATCGCACAAACCTGGACATTCATTCGGACACATTAACGTCCAAGAAGCATCATCTTGTACTCGTTTCATGAATAAATCAGACGTCCACATCGCAAAAAACAAATCACGGGCACGCATTTCTTCTTTTCCTGTATTCTTTTTTAAGTCTAAAAACTCAAATATATCGGCATGCCAAGTTTCTAAATAAATGGCAAAACTTCCTTTTCTTTTTCCGCCACCTTGATCCACATAACGAGCGGTATCGTTGAATACACGAAGCATCGGCACAATTCCGTTAGACGTTCCATTTGTTCCTCTGATATACGAACCTGTTGCTCGAACATTGTGAATAGACAACCCGATTCCGCCCGCCGATTGCGAGATTCTAGCGGTTTGTTTCAGCGTATCATAAATTCCGTCAATGCTATCGTCTTTCATCGTTAATAGAAAACACGAAGACATTTGCGGTTTTGGAGTTCCTGCGTTAAATAAAGTGGGTGTTGCGTGCGTGAAGAATTTTTTCGACATCAATTCATACGTTTCTTTCACCGCTTCAATGTCATTTAAATGAATTCCTACAGAAACCCGCATCAACATGTGTTGTGGCCTTTCGACGATTTTTCCGTTTATTTTTAACAAATACGAACGTTCTAATGTTTTAAATCCGAAATAATCATAATTAAAATCGCGGTTATAAATAATCATAGAATCTAACTCTTCGGCATTGGCCATAATGGCTTCATAAACCTCATCAGAAAGTAGTGGCGATTTTTGTCCCGTACGTGGATTCACATAAAGGTACATATCGGTCATTGTTTCAGAAAACGATTTTTTTGTATTTTTATGTAAATTGGAAACCGCTATTCGAGCAGCTAATTGAGCATAATCTGGGTGTGCAATGGTCATGGAAGCAGCAGTTTCTGCGGCTAGATTATCTAATTCTGATGTGGTTACTCCGTCGTATAATCCTTCAATTACTCGCATGGCCACTTTTACAGAATCTACTAAATCATTTAATCCATAACACAATTTTTTAATTCTGTCGGTAATCTTGTCAAACATGACGGGCTCTTTGTGACCGTCTCTTTTTACTACGTACATACGCTTTGGTTTTTTAAAACAGAAAATCCCTTTTACTGTTTTAGGTTATTTGTAAGTTGGTTTTTGGGAAACTAATCCCGGTATTTTAAAAAGCATCTTTATCAAAGTTTTGAACTTTGACAAAGAGTTGAAATTTACTTAAAAATCAGCGTCAAAACTAATTTTTTGAGCTTCGCTATCGGTATTCATTACCCCTGCTTTTTGGTATTCTGCCACTCTTTTTTCAAAGAAATTGGTTTTTCCTTGCAACGAAATCATATCCATAAAATCGAACGGATTTGATGAATTATATTGGCGTTCGCAACCTAATTCTACCAATAAACGATCGGCTACAAATTCTAAATATTGCGTCATTAAAGTTGAATTCATTCCGATTAAACTTGCTGGAAGTGACTCGGTGATGAATTCTCGTTCGATATTTAAGGCATCGGTAATGATTTCTGTAATTCTAGCTTTTGGCACTTTATTTACCAAATGATGGTTGTGTAAATGCACGGCAAAATCACAATGAACACCTTCATCACGCGAAATTAATTCGTTAGAAAAGGTTAAACCTGGCATTAGACCGCGTTTTTTCAACCAGAAAATAGAACAAAAAGCTCCAGAAAAGAAAATTCCTTCTACTGCTGCAAAAGCAATCAAACGTTCTGCAAATGAATCAGAAGAAATCCATTTTAAAGCCCAATTCGCTTTCTTTTGAATGGCTGGGAAAAAATCAATAGCATGAAATAACTGGTCTTTTTCTTTTTCGTCTTTTACATAGGTGTCAATCAACAAGGAATACGTTTCACTATGAATGTTTTCCATCATGATTTGAAAACCATAGAAAAATTTTGCTTCGGGATATTGAACTTCACTGACAAAATTTTCTGCTAAATTTTCGTTTACAATTCCGTCAGAAGCAGCAAAAAAAGCTAAAATGTGTTTGATAAAATATTTTTCATCATTATTTAACTTGGTGTTCCAATCGGATAAATCTTGGTGTAAATCGATTTCTTCTGCGGTCCAGAAACTCGCTTCCATTTTTTTGTACCATTCCCATATATCGTGGTGTTTGATTGGGAAAATTACAAATCTGTTTTTATTTTCTTGTAAAATTGGTTCTACTGCTGCCATCATTTTCTGTGTTAAATTATTTTTGGGATTATTTATTCGAAATTGTGTGTGACAAAGATTGTAATTCAAAACGATAAATGAAAGGCAAACTTATTCACAATCGGCGATAGTTTTTAACAACGAGTAGTCTAAGTCTTACTTTTAAAAAGAAAGGTAATTTACTATTTTTCAGAACTTTAAAAAGAGGTTTGTTGAGAGCAGCTCATTTACTGAGAAAAAAAATTAACATTTAGTAAAAGCTATTTTTTCAGAAAATCACTTTCCTTTTAGATATTCTTCACCCACTTTTTCGAGGTCTTGATACCATGCTTCGCCAAACTTTCTAATTAAAGCTTCTTTGACGAATTTATAAACTGGAACTTCTAATTCTTTACCTAAAGCACAAGCTGGACTGCAAATATCCCAACGGTGATAATTAACCGCTGAAAAATCAGAGAATTCTTTGATTCGAACGGGATATAAATGACAAGAAACAGGTTTTTTCCAATCTATGATTCCTTGATTATAAGCTTGCTCAATGCCGCAAAGAGCGGTTTTTCCATCAAAAATGACATAAGCACAATCTTTTCCGCCAATTAAAGGAGTTTCCAATTCGCCATCTTCGCCAATAACCCAAGTTCCTTGTGCTTCTATCGCTTTGATTCCTTCTTTACGTAAAAAAGGTTTTATTTTAGGATAAATTTCTTCTAAAACTTTTGTTTCTTCTTTACTTAACGGTGCTCCCGCATCGCCATCAACACAACAAGCTCCATGACATGCGGTTAGGTTGCAGACAAAATCTTTTTCTAAAACTTCTTCAGATACGATGGTTTTTCCTAATTGAAACATAGTGGATAAAAATGAAAAGTGAAAGGCAAAGGTACAAATGTTAACCCTATCACCTCATCAAAAAGCCATAAATAATTGTTTTGATTGGCTTTTATAGCTTACTTTTGCGTCAAATTTTGCGTCATGTTAGCATTAGATTTAAGAGAAATTTTTACGGCCACGATGGTGCTTTTTGCGGTGATTGATATTGTTGGAAGCATTCCGATTATTATTGACTTACGTAGTAAGGTGGGACACATTCATTCTGAAAAAGCGTCGATTGTTGCTGGTATATTAATGATTGCTTTTTTATTTGTAGGCGAAACCATTTTGAGTTTAATTGGTATCGATATCAATTCGTTTGCCGTTGCTGGTGCTTTTGTGCTATTTTTTCTTGCCTTAGAAATGATTTTAGGCATCAAACTTTACCGTGACGAAAACCTTGAATCCAGTTCTATTGTTCCGATTGCTTTTCCACTTATTGCTGGAGCGGGAACGATGACTACTATTTTATCAATTCGGGCGGAGTTTCAAACCATAAACATTATCGTTGCCATTATCTTGAATATTATTTTGGTTTATGGTGTTTTAAAATCGTCGGGAAGTATTGAACGATTTCTAACTAAAAACGGATTAAGCGTTATCAGGAAAGTTTTTGGCGTAGTTCTTTTGGCGATAGCTGTTAAATTATTTGCCGCTAATGTTAAAGGTCTTTTTGTGTAAAATGCTTTTTTATACTTTTACTCATTAATTTATGACGATGAAAATTTTTACTTCGATATTATTTGTTTTAGCCATGGGTTTGATTATCTTCAATTTAACCCAATTAGATTATTCAAATCTTTTTGAACAAGACAGTGTTATTGGACTAATTGGAATTTTAGCTGCTTTTTGTGCTATTTTAATTCTACTTATTTTTAGAATGTCAAAATCGATTGAAGATAAATTAAAAGACTAAGGTCATGTTTGATTTATTAATTATTGGCGGTGGCGTTTCTGGTGTTTCTTGTGCTTTGATTCTTGGTTCTGCTCATCAAAAACCGTTTGCTTCTTCCAAAAAAATTGGGTTAATCGCACATCAAAAAGCTTCCTCACTTCAAGAAGCACTTTTTAATAATGCGTATGGAATCACACCAGGAAAGCTTGGAAGTGAATTACTTATTGAAAGCCTAGAACATTTACAAACTAGGTATCCGCACATTCAACAAATTCAAAACGAAAAAGTTTTAAAAATAGAAGGTGAAAACGGAAATTTTTCTGTTATTACTAACAAATCAAGCTATCAAACTAAATTAATTGTGCTTGGAATTGGAGCTGGAAATCCATTTACAGTAAACGGATTGGAAGAATTTGTCATTCCGCATCAAAAAGCAAATCCAGCTAAAAACAGAATTCAATTGAGAAACCAAGACCATTTGGTAAAAGACGGAATTTATGTTTGCGGAACTTTAGCCGGTTGGCGAAGTCAGTTAGCGATTGCAGCCGGAAGTGGAGCTGCCGTTGCGACAGATATTTTAACGGTTTGGAATGATGGAATTCAGGTTCAGGTGCATGATAGTACTAAGAAGTAATTACATTTTATTATTCTTTTTCAACACCTCCAAAATCATCGGGTCATTTTTTAAAATGATACTATAGTATTTTTCTTCATCATATAATTGTCGTGTAAATTCGGCGATAAGATAATTTTTGACCATTTTTTTATGTTTATCTAAAGAAAAAACCATACCGCTTTGTCCTAAATAATCCTGAAATCGACTTACGTAAATTGAAGTGGCTTCCATTTTTTGATAAAACGTTTCAAACGGCACTTTTTCAAATTCTTTGCGATTTTTGTCTAATTGTTCAAAGACAAAATAACTTACAAACCCAGATTGCATCAACATTTGAAGTGCCTCATCGCCATGTTCGCCTTCTAAAGGAACAAAAACATCTGGAATAATTCCGCCACCGCCGTAAACGGTTCGACCTTTAAGGGTTTTGTATTTTAAACTATCGGCTACTTTGATACTGTCTTTTTCATATAATTCGCCATTGGAATAGCGTTTTTCAAATTCATTAAAATAATCTTCTTTATCGTTCATATAAGGTTTTTGTATCGATCGTCCGGATGGCGTGTAATATCTTGCCACGGTTAATCGAACGGCGGAACCATCGCCCAAAGGCATTTCGCGTTGCACTAGACCTTTTCCAAAAGAACGCCGACCAACAATCAAACCTCTGTCATTATCTTGAATAGCACCGGCTAAAATTTCTGAGGCAGAAGCAGAATTTTCATTAATCAAAATGACTACTTCACCTTGTTCAAAAAGCCCTTCATTGGTTGCTTTAGTTTTGTCAATTCGTCCTTTTTTATTTTTTGTGGAAACGATGGATGCATTTGCAACTAAAAAGTCGTCGGCAATTTCAACGGCTTGTTCCAAGTAGCCACCACCATTATCTCGCAAATCTAAAATTACTGTTTTAGCTCCTTGTTTTTTAAGTCTTACTAATCCTTTTCGGTATTCTGAAAAAGTAGATTCGGCAAAGCGATTGATTTTGATATAACCTATTGTTGGTGTAATCAGCAAAGCCACATCCACACTTTTAATCGGTATATAATCTCTTTTTAAGTTGAATTTTAGTTGTTTGTTTTCGCTTTTTCGATAAATAGTCAACGATAAATCAGAACCTACTTCGCCTTTTAGCTTAGAAAATAAGGAATCGTTTGGAAGTTTTTTGCCAAATAACTTGTCGTTATTGGCATATAAAATACGGTCGCCCGCCTTGATACCCGCTTTTTCCGAAGGCCCGCCTACTAAAGGTTTTATGACAGAAACGGTATCTTTATACATATAAAAATTCACACCAATACCCACAAACTCACCACGCATGGATTCGCTTACGCTAGTTAAATCATTTTTTGAAATATAAACCGAATGTGGATCTAATTTTTCTAAAATACCATTTACAGTCAAATCGACTATGCTATCGGTGTCAACTTCATCCACATATTCTCGTTCGATAAATTCGATTAAACGATTCAATTTACTTTTATAGGTATTGCCAGACAATGGAGCTTCTGATGAAAAATAACTCAATTTTCCACCAATCACAACTCCCCAGGCAATTGCCGAGAAAAGCGCTAAAGGCCAATATATTTTTTTGATTTTCACGTTTTTTTTCTTTCCAACCGGAAACTGGCTTTTATTCTAAATCTGCTATTAATTCTACTTCTACACCTGCTTTTACTAAAAATTGCAGTCCGCTATCGTCTTTATATCCTTTATGATATACCACTCGTTTTATTCCAGATTGATGAATAAGTTTGCTACATTCTTTGCAAGGCGAAAGCGTGATATAAAGGGTTGCTCCTTCACACGATTGGGTTGAACTGGCTACTTTTAAAATCGCATTGGCTTCCGCATGTAATACATACCACTTGGTTGCACCGCTTTCATCTTCGCAACAATTTTCAAAACCAGAAGGTGTTCCGTTATATCCATCTGAAATAATCATACGGTCTCTAACAATAATCGCTCCAACTTGTTTTCTTTTGCAATAGGACAAGCGGCTCCATTCTTTTGCAATGCGGAGATAGGCTTTATCGTATTTATTTAATTTATTTTTGTTCATTTTTAAATGCAACTCAATTTATAGTTAGGAACGCCAAATTTCACTTTCAATAATCATTGGCAAAACAACACCAACTACAAAAGCTGACATAACCAATATCCAATCTCGTTTTGAAAAACGAAAGAATGTTTGCACAATATAGGACAAAATTAAAATAAAAAAGACAACAATAAGCTGAGCAACTTCAATTCCTAACGCAAATTCTAGTAACGGTAATAATTTTTCAGAATGACTTCCGGGCAAAATCGACTTAAAATAATTTGAAAAACCCAATCCGTGAATAATTCCAAAAAACAAGGTTATAAACGCTACAAAGGTGATACTTTCTTTTTTACTTGATTTTCCAGCCGTAAAAAGTCCAAACAAAGCCGTGACCAAAATCGTAATCGGAATTAAAAATTCTACTAAAGTGGCTTTGATAATAATCACTTCGTAGACCGATAAAATTAAAGCGAGTGTATGACCAACCGTAAAAAGTGAGACTAAAATCAGCACTCTTTTCCAGTCTTTAAACGCATACGGAATCGTTAAAGCAATAAGAAATAATACGTGATCATAGCCATTCCAGTCTAAAACATGCTTTAGACCTACGTTAAAATATAACCAAAATTCAGACATAGTTTATTTAATTTACGATTTAGGGAATTCAAACTTACGATTTATTTTGAAACGGTTGGAAAGGTTCGCTTTAAATTGATGTTAAAGATTTACTTAGCTAAAAGAATTTTGATTATTTCTTCTGATAAAATTATAAATAAATTTATATTTGCACACAATTTTTAAACTAAAGTTATGTCATTTTCAGATTTATTTGATAGCGGATTTAAAAACAGAAATAAAGGGCATTTTTCTGCCATCGTTCGCGTTGCACTAAGTGATGGAGATATTACGAAAGAGGAGCGAGAATTCATAGATAAGTTAGCCAAAAACTTGGAAATTTCTAAAGATGAGTACGATGAGATTCTGGAAAATCCTTTCAAATATCCGATTAATCCGCCTTACTTATACATTCATCGTTTAGAGCGTTTGTATGATTTGGCCAGAATGGTTTATGCTGATCATGTTTTGGGCCAACAACAAAAAGACATTTTAATTCGTTTTGCATTGGCTTTAGGATTTAGCCCAGGAAACGTGACCTATATAGTTGATAAATCGTTGTCGCTATTGGTGCTTAATGTCGATTTAGATACGTTTTTGTTTGAAATGCAAAATATGAATAAATAATAGAAAAGCCCTGACATTTCAGGGCTTTCTTTATGTCTTATCGGTGTTTCGCCATAAACTCTTCTGCTTTTTCTACCATTTTCCTACTGCCGCAAAAGAATGGAACGCGTTCATGCAATTCGGTAGCTTGAATTTCCATAATCCGTTGATAACCGTCGGATGCTTTTCCACCAGATTGCTCAGCTAAAAAAGCCATTGGATTACATTCATACAACAATCTCAGCTTTCCTTTCGGTGCTTTTGAACTCGTCGGATAAATATAAATTCCACCTTTTATTATATTTCGATGAAAATCTGAAACCAAGCTTCCAATATATCTCGATGTATATGGTCGGTCTTCTTCTTCCAACTGGCAATATTTTAAATAATCCTTGACTCCTTGCGGAAAATGTACATAATTTCCTTCATTAATAGAATAAATTGTTCCTGTTTCGGAATACTTCATATTCGGATGCGAAAGATAAAACGTTCCAATAGCTGGATTTAACGTAAATCCGTTTACACCATGACCCGTTGTATAAACCAACATGGTCGACGTGCCATAAATTACGTATCCCGCAGCAACTTGATTAATTCCGGGTTGCAAAAAATCTTCTAACGTAACGGGTGTTCCAACGGGTGTAATTCTTCTAAAAACAGAAAAAATAGTTCCAACCGAAACATTTACATCAATATTGGAAGAGCCGTCAAGCGGATCCATCAAAACCACATATTTATTGTTGTGGCTTTTGTCGCTTCCAGCTACGGTTATGAATTCATCATTTTCTTCAGAGGCAATTCCGCACACAATTTCGCGATTAATTAAGGTTTGAATAAACACCTCATTGGCATAAACATCCAATTTTTGCTGGTCTTCACCTTGTATATTCTGTTCGCCAGCCGCTCCAACAATGTCAACTAATCCGGCTTTATTCACCTTATAGTTCACCACTTTTGCCGCTAAACGGATTGAATTGATAATTCTGGATAGCTCTCCGGTGGAGTACTGAAATTCTTCTTGCTTTTCGATAATAAACTCACCGAGGGTTTTGTTCTTTTTTTCCATACGAAAACGTTGTAGTTGTATTAGTGCCACAAATATCGAAAATTTTGTGTTAACATTCATAAATACTTTAAAATGAATTTAGAATTGTATTTTTGTATCAAATTTTTATTTTATGATTATCCGAAAAGGAACACCCAAAGACATGGTGGCTGTGTTAACGCTGATTAAAGAACTAGCCGTTTTTGAAAAAGAACCCGAAGCCGTGGTGGTCACTGTAGACGATTTGATTCGTGATGGCTTTAGTGAAAATCCATTATTTCATACATTTGTTGCCGAGGAAAATGGCGTTATTATTGGAATTGCTCTTTATTATTACCGATTTTCTACTTGGAAAGGAAAAACGATTCATTTAGAAGATTTAATTGTCAACGAAAAGCACCGTGGCACTGGAGCAGGATTGGCATTATATACCGAAATCATCAAACAAGGTAAAATAGACAAGGTAAAAAGAATAGAATGGAATGTCTTAGATTGGAATGAATCGGCTATTCAATTTTATCAAAAATCTGGAGCAAAAGTACTCGATGATTGGCGAGTGGTTCACATGGATGAAATTGGAATTACTAATTTTACGAGTCTTTCATCTTAATACCTAATTCCCTTGTCTTACTACTTAATACGCTAATCTTAATATTTAATACTCTAATCTTAATACTTCCTCATGAAAATATTCAAATTTGGTGGAGCATCCGTAAAAGATGCAGAGGGCATTAAAAACGTGTTTACTGTTTTAGAAAAAGTGGGATACGAAAACGTGTTGATAATTATTTCTGCCATGGGGAAAACCACCAATGCGTTGGAAATTGTGATTCAAAACTATTTTGAAAAATCGGAAGCCTTGAATACTTCTTTGCAAGACGTTCGAAAATACCACAATCAAATTTTATTAGAGCTTTTTGAGGAAGACAACCATCCTGTGTTTGGTGCGGTCAATGCTCATTTTAAAGAATTGGATTATTTTTTAAATCATAATAAATCGCCTAATTACAATTTTGTTTATGACCAAGTAGTAAGTTTTGGCGAATTGGTTTCGACAACCGTTGTGAGTCATTATTTCAATTACCGTGGCTTAAAAAATAATTGGTTGGATGTGCGTCAATTCATTAAAACCGATGCAACCTATCGGGATGCTTTGGTAGATTGGGAACAAACACAAAAATTAATTTCAAAAAATGTAAAAAAGAAATCACTAAATATTACGCAAGGTTTTATTGCCTCCGACGAAAATAATTTTACCACAACCTTAGGTCGAGAAGGTTCAGATTATACGGCGGCTATATTTGCGTATTGTTTAAATGCCGAAAGTGTAACGATTTGGAAAGACGTTCCTGGTGTGTTAACTGCCGACCCACGTTTTTTTGAAAATGCCATTTTGCTCAATCAAATTTCTTATCGGGAAGCGATTGAATTAGCCTTTTATGGAGCGACTGTTATTCACCCCAAAACGCTGCAACCGTTGCAAAGAAAGGAAATTCCGTTATATGTAAAATCATTTCTTAACCCGCTTTTACCTGGCACACAAGTTTATAAAGGGGCCGATTTAGAACCGCATACTTCGTGTTTCATCGTTAAGAAAAACCAATTACTGATTTCCTTATCGTCTATTGATTTCTCGTTTATTATGGAAGAAAATATTAGCGAAATCTTTTCTTTATTCCATCAGTATAAAATGAAAGTGAGTTTGATTCAAAATACGGCTATCAGTTTTTCGGTTTGTTTAGAAGACAAATACGGAAGCTTTTCTGAAGTAAAATCAATCTTATCGAAAAAGTTTAAAATTGCTTATAACGAAAACGTATCCTTGTATACTATTCGCCATTTTACAGAAAAAGCAGCTCAAATGGTTGAAGAAAACAAAACGGTTTTAGTCAAGCAAATCAGTCGTGAAACGATGCAAGTCGTGACGATAGAGTAAATTTACGCTCGTTTTGCGTCTATTTAATCTTTTAAAAAGAAATTTTGAATTAAAATAAAGCGACAACCGAATAATCACAAACTCCGAATACTTTCGGTTATAAATACTACTTTTGAGGTTTTGGAGTTATTCTATTTATGTTTCAACGATTGGTTTTAGGGGCTTTTCTGGTGCTTTTTTCTGGGCTTTCTGCTCAAGAAATCGAAACGCCTTATAAAAAAAAGAAGATCGTAGTTACTAACGATACCATTTCACTTGAAAAAGTGAGTATCAATAAAGCTTTTTTTAAACTGTTGGATGCACAAGGAAATCCAATCGACACAATAAATTATCACATTGATTTTCAAAAAGGAACGCTTAAGTTTAAAAACAATTTCACGTCAAATGATACGCTTATTGTTCGCTACCTTACTTTTCCTGATTATTTAACCAAAACCTATCAAATTTACGACGACAGTAAAGTGGTTCCTAATGCTCGTGGAAACGGTCAATTGTATTCACTTTCTAAGGAGCGAATTAACAACTTTAAACCGTTTGACGGACTCAATACCTCGGGAAGCATAACCCGTGGCGTTACCGTTGGAAGTAATCAAAATGCGGTTGTTAATTCTAATCTAGACCTTCAAATTTCTGGGAAACTTTCTGATAAAGTGAGCTTACGAGCTTCCATCCAAGACAGTAATATTCCGTTGCAAGAAGGCGGTTATTCGCAAAAACTGGATGAATTTGATCAAATTTTCATTGAAATTGCTGGCGAACATTGGACTATTCGAGCGGGTGATTTATTCCTAGAAAACCGGCAATCTCGTTATTTGAATTTCAACAAAAAAGTACAAGGAATTTCTACCCAATTTCAATTTGGAAAAGAGGGAAACAAAACGTCCGTTTTTGCTTCGGGAGCTTTGGTTCGAGGTCAATACGCCAAAAGTACGTTTACCGGAAAAGAAGGCAATCAAGGGCCGTATAAATTGCGAGGCGTAAATGGGGAAGCCTTTGTTCTAGTCATTTCCGGCTCAGAGCGGGTTTTTGTTAATGGACTTTTAGTGACTCGTGGTGAAAACAATCAATATACAATTGATTACAATGCGGGAGAAGTCACCTTTACTTCGCTTTTTCCTATTACCTCTGAAATGCGAATTTCAATAGAATACCAATTTGCAGATCGAAATTTTACCCGCTTTATTACGTATGGCGGTGTTATGCACGAGCGAGAAAAATTCAGTATTGGCGGTTTTGTCTATT
>Ga0105051_10005440_pt1 | contig 14221 bp, 5 predicted proteins | sample FRY02_FD_78383 | JGI IMG/M metagenome (GOLD analysis project Ga0105051, IMG submission 78383) | Freshwater microbial communities from Lake Fryxell liftoff mats and glacier meltwater in Antarctica - FRY-02 (megahit assembly) | ecosystem: Environmental > Aquatic > Freshwater > Ice > Glacier... | reverse complement strand
TAGGAACTGATTACCGAAATAACGAAAAAGAGTAATTTCTATCCGAGAATTAAATCAAAACTTTATAAAGTTCTTAAGGGTCTTCTTAAAACTACGGGCTTAAGATTTAAAAGCAAATTAATTACTCCAATCCAAAGTAGTATGAATAAAAATTGTAAAGTCTTTTAAAAGAAATCAAAACAGATGAAAAAAATAAAACTTATATTCGTCTTATTATTTTAGATAAGTAAATTAAAAAAGATTCAAGGCTAGAATAATATTTTTCTTGGGCCATGGAACAGTATAGGATTTTAAAAGAAGATTTATTTAATTAAAACTTTAAATCAGCGCTATACAGTTGTAACCAGAGATATTGATTCCCTAGTTAAATTATTATTTGATATATTGATTTTAATTTTTGTTTATGTTTTTGTACATGCCAATCTAAACAAAAATGACCCAATAAATAGAAGCAGTTTTTTCAGTTATTTTAAATTTTCAAGAAAAATAATCAGATTTATAAAACAATGTAAAAAATCTTAAACAAAATTAAACACATCTTTATTAGTTAGAATTGTTATATCAAAACAAGAATAGCCCTTCAAAGATTAAGAGTTAATTATGTTTTCACGGATCGACTCTAATTATTAAGATTTATGATTTTTATTTAATTATAGAATATTAAATCTAAGCTTTGTATATAATATTTAGATAATGACTTAATAGAGAAAAGTAAAGAGAAACATAAAAACAACAGTCATTCCTCTTGCTATTGACATGAGCTCTGTCCTAGGAATTATAAACTTTCCTTCAGAAAATTTTAACGCCATATTGGAGAAGCCATAAATCAAACTCTAAATTCATAAATAATAAATAACTTTTAAAAGTGCAGTTGGACGGGTATCTGATTCGTAGGATTCATAAGATTAAATTGTACGGAAAAAGACCATTCCGATTAACAGAGTTACAATCAAGCCGCAGAATATGAAAAAAAAATATTTTAGAGTTGATATCCCTATAAATAAAGGACCATCTGGAGGGGTGAGAAACTTTAGAGAAAAAACCCATTTTGTAATTTAGTTTAATCATGATAACAAAGGAACAGTTACTCTTGTGGAAGATGTTTACGATTGTCAGATGGAAATCATCAATCCGTAAAAACAGCTCCCTTTTGAAGAAAAAATGAAGCTTCAAGATGCTAGACTTGACTCTAGAAGAAGATAGTAAAAGGTTTAAATACTCTAGTAAAAAAAAGACGGAAGAAAAAAATAAAAGTGACTAATTTTATTTCTAACCCTGTAACTACGCTGTTTAATTTTGTTTCTAACTTTTTTGAGTAATTTTAGTAATAAAACTACTTAGAAGACTTAATTTAATTTATCTTATTTATTATTTCAAGTGTCAATGATTGAATGGAAAAAATTATAAATAAATCATAAATAGTAAAAGAAATAAATCCAAGAAACAAAATAAAATAATAAAATATATAAGATAAAATAAAAGATTTTTGTTAGAAAATGGCAAGTTATACTCATTTGACAATGTTCGAAACAATCTTGATGACTTTTTTAACAGTCGTTTCTATTTTTGCTGGTATTCCAGGACTGATTAAATCTTTCAAAAAGGGAAATAACAATTTCTTAGCAATTATCTTTACAATGAGTATGGTAAGTTCATTTTTCTATCATCTTTGTTAAATTTATGAATTTTAAGTTTTTCTAGACAAAGGCAAATGGCAAAGAATGGATAACGTCTTCACAATTACCTCAATTTAGTTAATGACATTATTATTATGTGGCACTCTACATTCTGATAGTCACTTTCTTCAGTATTCAACTTTTATTAGCACTTTTATCATTCAATAAAAAGATCCCTGGAATTTCTCATATACCACTGTACCAATTTTATCTTACTTGGTTTTAGGTGTTTTTATCCGAATAAAAAATCATCAGACTGTTAACATAAAATATGCTAAAAGGGACATTATTCTGTCTATAATATTTTTAACAATTGGAATTCTTTTTTACTTCGACGGACTTGATGATTAGAATGATTATCTTCGATTCAGTCATGGAATGTGGCATTTGTGTGTTTCCATCTTTGGATGGTATGCTATTTAAAGTGTTTAAGTTTCGATCAAGGTATCAGCAAAAACCAATTAGTATAAAGTTCCAACAGAACAAAGTTAAAAGTAAGATGAAATCTGAACAATTTTACTAAAATATCATAAATCAATAGAAACTAATTATTTACTAGTTGATGTTTTAAATTAAGAAGAAATTATGAATATCAAAACAACCTATTAATTATTTGTTTTGAAAATGTATTCAGAATAACTAAACACCCCAAAAGGATACAGCTTATGCTCTATATCCAAACGAACATTTTGTAATTTTTATTTTTATTACTGTAAAAAAAGTATTTTTTCTCCATAAAACAAATTTAACCTTGATTATAAATTATTATATATATTTCCACAAATGGCTAAAGAAATATAGCTTTAAAGTGAGAATTACTGATATTTTTGTTTTATTGTGATAGCATTTAACGGTTACGAAAATCACCCTTAAGAATAAATGTATTTCTTATCCTAACTACCGGTATCTAAAGTTACTTCTTTTGGTTGATGGTTAAATATGGCTCCTCGAGTATAAATTAACGAGAATTAATCTCTCTAATACGAATTGTATTTGATTAAATATCATAGCAAAGACTACTTGCAAACTACTAATTTTTTATTGCATAAATTTATGAAATTTTGCCTAAACAGTATTTAAATATCAATTTAGCTGGGTTTCTTTGATTTACAGCTTATATAATTAAAACTTGTATATTCTGTATTTTAAATCTGTTTATAAGAGTTTAAATTAAAAAAATTTAATATTTTTAATTTAATATTTTTTAACCATGTCAAAGCAGCCGCAAAAGATCCAAAATAAACCTAAAAAAGCCCAAATCGTAGACTAATAGAATTAACCATTCCTTAAAGCAATTTCAAAAAGGGTGAGAAACATTAACAAAAAGCTTCAATAGATCACAGATTTGAAAAAAAAGGAAGATCTCAAACCAGAACAACAAGAAAAGATTAACCGAAAGGCAGAGTACGAACTATAAAGAAGCAAGCTTGAAAGCACCGCTGATTTCTTCAGATAAGTCTACGGTGAAAATGTCTAACAGTACAGAAACAACCAGCTCCAATAATTGGATGCCCTTGCCACCGCTATTGCTGTCTTGAGAGGAAACAATAATTTCAAGGAAGCTGATAAGCTTACTGATTTGAACCGAGCAATCACTTAACCATCAAACCTCTCTTTGACTGACAGTACCCAGAACATTTCAGAAGTTTTAAAAAGATTTGCCAACGACTATAAATTGAAAAAATCTTTGTCAACTTTTGCCGGCTAAATTCAACCTGCCCAGCAATAATAATAGAAACCACAAATTCCAGTTCAGGAAGCCCTACAAGTTAAGGTTGAGTAAATCAAGCCTGAGCCAGTTGTTGAAAAGCCGGTTGTTCCCGAAGTTAAACAAGAAGTTCCTTAACCTAAAATTGAACATCAACAACCTGTTATTGCTCAATAGGTTCCAGCAGAACAGAAAGTAGTCTAAAACACTGGTTCTCAACAGCCAGCTGAAGGTGCAGAACAAAAACCACGAGGAAACAACCGAACTCGAGGCGAATATCGAAACAGAGACAACAAAGGACCAAGATAAAACAGAGGACCAAGATAACCAAGAGAATAAGGACAATAAGGAGGATTCAGAAAAGAAGGCGGTGAGAGAAAGAGATTCGACAATCAAGAGAGAAAACCAAGACCCAATTATAAGGCTAAAGAAGAAAACACCCAAGTTAAGAACAATGAATCGGATTCAGACTCATCATTGGAAAGAGAACAGGCAGTGAGAACATTCAAGAAGGAATAAATCAGAGCCCTTTAAGATGATGGATTCACCGTAACCAAAGCAAAGCCAAAAGCCAAATAAGGGCAAAAGCAATGGTACGATCACACCCATGGCCGAAAAGATCACCAAAACCACAAACCCGCCAATTGATTATGAATCTCAAACTAAAAACCCCATTTTCGTATACGTATAAGGCAGCTGTCTAGTGAAGGTTAGGCTGACGGTTGTATTATTGTCAGGGTTGTATGATTATTTAATGTTGGTCTGGACTTGGCGTTGGGTTCAAGTTATGCACAAATAATTGAGTATTGTTGGAATTATTTAATTAAACCTTTAAAATAAAGTGTCATCAGGTGCTGGCTAGTTTTACTTAGACCATTTTCTTTAGTTAGGGGTAGTCTTTTACTCCTTTCTTGGCCTCGCAATTTATCAGCACACCCATCTTTTAGAAGATTTTTAAAAGCGGTTTTGTTTTGGCGTCGTATTCTTTCATTCTTGCTGAAATTACTTTCTCTGTGTCGTCTTCTCTTATTACGAGTTCATGCCCACAGTTGTCGCAAATTCCTTATTTCTTGGGAAGTAATGGGTCCATTGAATAGCCATCTCTAAAAAATAATCTATAAAGTACCTTTGGATGTTGCAAATGTTAAAGCCTGTGCCGCAATTTACGCAGGTTCTTCTTCCCATAAGCTTTTCTAAAAGAACATCGTCTCTCAATGTAATATTTAAGACGCCGTGAATTGGGAATAATTTAAGATACTCATCAAGCTGTCCTTTAGTTCTTGGGAATCCATCTAAAATAACGCCCTTTGCTGATTCTGGCTCCTTGACTTTTTAATTAATGATTTTGACAACGATTTAGTCGCTAACTAATCCGCCCGATTTTACGATGCTTCTAATAGTTTCGATGAGACTTTTATCAAAGCCACTTGCAGCGGATCCCTTTAATATTCTTCTGATTTAGTCACCAGTGCTAACATGATTGAAGTGCAAATCCTTTCTCAACAATTTAGCATAAGTTCCTTTTCCTACACCTGGAGCCCCAAACAAGAAAAAAAACTTTTGCTTGCTTGAGCTGAACTTGTATGACATTTGAGTTAGTCTGAACATTTTTTTATGTTTTGATTGGTAAATATTAATAAATCAAATCGATCAAATATATTTTTATGTTATGATAATATTTAATAAGAAAATTTACTCTAAGTGTTATTTTTAAATATTTGTCACTAAAATATAAGGTTAAAACATACAATAGAAGTAGATATTAATATTTGCATTAAAATAAAATAAAATTAAAGAAAAGAATTATTCATATTTTTATCTTTTCATTTTTTTTTTATGTTGATAGTTTATGCCTTGTAAGATAAATTATTTCCTGGAGATGATTATTAAAATATACTTCTAAATATTTTAAAGGTTTATTTAAAAAATAATCAAAGTAATAGTTCGATTATTAATTTACTTTTTAGTACAATATCGCATTATTCCCTTCTAAAAATCAAATTTTTATTAATAATCAAATTTTTCAATAAGAATTTAGCAATAATTAAGACAAAATTCTTTTACATTTTTTTTATGTGTTAAAAATCAAAATAATTTCATAATTTTTATAAAATCAATATAAAAGAAATCACTAATGTAACCTTAACAGCCAAAGCATGCTAAACATCTAAAAATAGGTGTAATTGGAAACGTCGATGCTGGAAAATCTACACTTGTTTCGGTCTTAACAAAGGGTATTGAAGACGATGGAAACGGTTCGGCTCGTGTGAGAGTTTTGAATTATCTCCATTAACAATAAACAGGAAGAACAAGCTCAATTGGTCAATAAATTATGGGCTTCGATGCAAAAGGAAAACAGATACTCCCTTAAAGGTTCAACCAGAACAAAAATAAATATTGGAAATAAGTTGCCACATAAAGTGACAAGATAGTTTCATTGGTCGATCTTTGTGGGCATTAGAAATATCTTAAAACTACAATTAACGGGCTTACAGGTCTGTCACCAGATTTCGGGGCTGTTATTATTGGAGCCAATATGGGTATGCAAAAAATGACTAAAGAACATATCGGATTGTGCCTCTTTTTGAAAATTCCTTTCTTCGTTGTTGTGACCAAAGTAGACTTGGCCCCTCAAAATAGATACGAATAAACTATAACTGAACTGAAACAACTGTTGAGGCATAAACTTCTGAATAAATTCCCCATTGAAGTCAAATAAAACATCTCTTAAAATGTAATATTTTTATTTATCTTAGTAACTTCAAAAGATAGCTTAATTAATGCCTTCGAATAACATATGTCCTATCTTCGCAGTTTCGAGCGTATCGAAATTAGGTCTTCCAACTTTGATCAACTTTATTTACAGGCTATAAAAGAAAGAAGCTTTCAGTCTTTAAGAAGCTATCACCCAGCCTTTTGAATTCTAAATAAATGAAAACTTTTTAGTTGAAGGTGTGGGTCTTGTCCTTTCGGGTATCATTCGCTCAGGTGTTGCAACAGTCAATAAGCAATGTCTTTTAGGTCCTGATCCGCTTAAAAATTTCAAACTAGTTATCATCAAATCGATACACATCAATAGAATAAGTGCTAACTAGGCTTATGCAGGATAACTTGTTTGTATATGCGTAAAAGCCGTAAAAGCAAACTAAAAATTAGTCAGAAAGGAAATTCGTAGAGGTATGGTAGTAATTGACAATGAAAACAAGCCCCACCCTACCATTTAATTTGAAGCTGAACTTCAAGTACTTCACCACTCAACAACAATTAAGCAAGGATACGAGGGAGTCCTTCATTGTGGAACAGTTCAGCAAACTGTCACTTTGTAATAAATATATTCAGAATAAAAACTGCTCAGAAACTAAGACAGAGGGATTGTGAAGATGAAGTTCAAATACAGACCATAATTTATTAAATAAGGTTAAACGATACTTTTAAGAGAAGGAAAGACGAAGATTATCGGTACGATAACTAAAATTCTAATTTGATCCGAAATTCGTAGTTGAAAAACTATTTAAAGTGAGCTGACCCTCATCTAAACAGTTTAATTACTTGTTTTGTAATTTTTTCACTGAACAAGTTCTAACTCTCAATAGATAAAAGATGGTTTTTCATGATTTATATTTAACTACTTGTTTAAATTGTTTCTTTTATACAATTTGTTAAAATTCCCAATAAAACAAATAAATATAACTTAATTTCTATTTATAAACATAAAAGAAAACTATCTTAAATAAACAAAATGAAAGCACCAAAGAAGAACGTTCCAAATATAAAAGGAAAACAGAACATCAACAGTAAATTACCGTAAGATATGTAAAACTAGATCAAGGATGCATTTCAGTTCTATGCGGGAAGTAATGATTCAATTACGAGAGTTCATCTTAGATCGATTTTGGGGAATTTTGCCTTTACAAAAATGAACGGGAAATAAATCTAAGATGAAATAAATAATCTGCATGAAAATAAAGAGGCCTTTTCACTAAGTGATGTTATCGAAATGATCACGAAGAAATGGTTTCATGGAAGGGGTCGGGAAGACTAAGCCTTTGACTTGTTTTCGCTTTTCGATAAAAAATAAAGAGGGCTCGTCGGACTTAATGATATAAAGAACGTGTTCAATCAGTATCTTGATATAAACATCAGTGACAACGATATCCTTGAATTCATTGAATAGGCTGATATTGATAAGGATGGCTACTTAAATCAAAATTAGTTCTTTACGAAATTGGGGTATCAATGATTTTAAAAATTCACTCTATAATCATTCTTGTTTTTATAAAACCTGATGGTCTAGCTAAAAATTCAATATTTCTTTATCATTTAATTATTTCTATATCTGATTTCGATATATTTCTCATATAGAAAAGTATAAAAAAATTTTGCTAACTGAGAAAGAATATATTCTAATGATGATTTAATTAATAAAAAATGATTAAATCATTGCGGAGTAAAAGTTATTTTAGGTTAATATATAAAACTTATTATAATTATCATTTAGTTTTAGCTCTGTGATTCAAGAGACAACTTAAATAATGCGTTAAGGTGATTAGCTGAAGCCTCTATTTGGTCAACAAACTCTGCATTTGGTCAACAAATCGAGCATTTGTTGAGCAAATCCTTCATCTCAATTAATAAAGAGCTGCTAATCAATATCCCCATCATCAAGTATTCCATCATCCTGCTCTTCCTGCTGCTGTTGAAACAGGCTGAAGGACCTGGAGCAGGCGAGATACTGCTGCTCTACATCCTTGGAGGCATCAATATGTTCTCTTATGGTTTCGATTTTAGCCTTGAGCTAAAAGACGGACTAAAGTTTGCGATCGAGGACGTCTCCAAGCCTCTCCAAGTACTCCTAAATGCGTGATCCAATCTTATCCGCCTATGACTTGATGAGCATCTATTTCTTGGTGAGCTAGATTATCGAGTTAATGTGGCTTTAGTGGTCCTTCAGCAGGGATTACTATTCTTGCAGGATTAGCTGCAGGTAGGATTAGTGCTTTTGGGAAAGACGGGTTAACTGCTCTTATGTCTCATTCCCCAGGAAGGGATTGTGAAAGGGCTTGGTAGATGGGATGTGGGGAGCGGGGGATTGCCGATGTATGTGTGAAGTGGGGGATTGCTGATGTATGTGTGAAGTGGGGGATTGCCGATGTATGTGTGAAGTGGGGGATTGCCGATGTATGTGTGAAGCGGGGGATTGCCGATGTATGTGTGAAGCGGGGGATTGCCGATGTATGTGTGAAGCGGGAGATTGCCGATGGGATGCGGTATTGTGGACTTGGTCATTCGAGGAATGGTTCTGGATTTATTGGGGATTTTTTCTGGTTTGGGCTGAGCGTGTTGGGTGATAGAAGTTTTTAGTTTTTTGGTCGGTTAGATTATTCATATTTATAGGTTTTTACTCCTCATTATGCATCACTTTTATTTTGGTTAAATTGGGCCCAATATTCGAATTTATATTTTATCTGAACTATTTATAACTGTCTTATTATTCAGTAGGCTTTTTAGTACTCCTTTTACTGATGTTCCTTGGCAACATTAATTATTTTTGCAATTGATCAATTTTTTACATCTGCAAAAAGTTTTACCTATTCGGTTTTTTTAATTATTTAACTCTATCTGCATATTTTAATGTATTCAAAGTATTTTAACTACTTGAAGAATTCGGTGAAACATTTCCTATCATAACAGTTCGACAAAAACCTGTAAAAGAGTCTTTTAACACCATTGTGAGTTTACTTCCTCTGAATGGAGTATGATTTTTATTTTGGTCTAAAGCTCTAATACATTCTTTTAGAGCCAGCAATGACTTATTGATTTCAGCCCCATCAATTCTTGTTTGTTTCTACAATTGATCGGCATGATCAGCAGCGCGCTAGCTTCCGGCCAAGTCAATGAATGAGATTTTACCGTGCAATTTGTTTTTCTTTTTAAGGTTAATCTGTAAAATTGCATGCGATCGTGAAGAGTCGTTGTTAGTTCCGTTTTGAGATGTTACTCTGATGCCTGTTCCATACTCAATAATTTGCATAAGATTCTAATGGTTCTGAATTTTAGTTTATGACAAACCTACAATGTTCACATTGTTTTTTGCATCTTATCTTAATTAATTAAAATAGTCACCTTGGATACAGAATATTTTTTTAATTTAGTAAGTCATAAAGTTTTCCACAATAGATTTCGTAGAACGAGACCCAGGCTTCAATTTAGGGAACGTTTTTTATTTATTAAAAAATATCGATTGCAGCTAGTACGTAAAGTCCTTTGACATTAGCTCCATTTCCTAGCATAGTGTGTGTTTTTCCACTTCCAGTTTGGCCATATGCAAAACACGTTACTTTTGCTCCATCAAAAGCGCAGTTGACCAACGGTCTGACTGATGTCATATAAATCTAAGAATAATTTATTGAACTACCTGTTAATTGGTAGCAAACTCGTCGTAGGCTCCATCGAAGTTAAAGCGATATTCATCAATGAAGGGAGTCAAATCAACCTTAAGCCTAAAAATGATAAGAAAAATACTTTTGCTATCTGACAACGACACTTTGATTATTTTCTACATTGATTATATCGGTCTAATTCCGGCCCAGCTACCTTTTGTTCATGGGCCTCTTACGAATAAGTACCCTAATTTTAGGAGTTTTTGCTTAATTCATTCAAATAAAGAAATTTCAAATATAAAATTCTATATTGTTTGTTCGGTTATCATTTAAAAATGCTCTATAATTATTGATTATTACCTTTATACTTAATTTAGTTGTTTTATATTAACTACTCATGAGTAACGGCAATAGTTTATATGATTAACATAGTAAAATCAGTCAAGTTTATCAAACTGATAATTCCTGAAAATATAGAGCTGAGAAAGAAGGTTCGGGTGAAAGGAAATGTTATACTATTTTTGAATGATACTAAAATCTGGTGTTAAAAATAAAAAATGCACGAAGTGGGATTTGAACCCACGAGTATCACTACACCGCATCTTGAGTGCGGCCCCTTAGACCGCTCGGGCATCCGTGCTAATCTAACATATTTGCTTCAAAATATTATTTGTAAGACTATTTGAGCCTATCCATTTCTATATTTGAATTTGTTTCTTTTCAAGGATTTAAATTTATTCACAGAAATTTATTATAAAGCACATTAAATAAGGGCCGACTATGTTTTGACAAGATTTTTAATGATCTATCGATATATCTTAAATAAAATTTTTATAAACAAAGAATGACAGCTTTTTTTGTTATTTGCTCTTTGCGAACTTTCGAGCATGGGAAGAACAGATATCCTTCTTAAATCTGCGGATTTATTGTGTTTACTCATTTCCGAAAACTAAGAGAAGCCTCGATAGTTGGTTAAATATATTAAAATATATGTTTAAGATGTTAATGGCGTTAATAAACTGTATTTTTAAAATATAGCGCATTGAGATCATTCAAGCAATCATTTTCTACTAAGTCTTCTCTTTCTTTTTAGCCTTCTCATTCTTTTTTTTCTCCATTTATCTCTCATTTTTATTATGGTAAATTAAATATTATAAATCGGTCAATAAATATTAAAATATCTTATTTCGATCTTTTCAATTATATATTTAGTCGTCGATAAATATTATTTGCCACTTCTATGGTATAAAATCATAAAAATCACAATATTATGTATTTAGAATTAGTTTATAGGGTAAATTTAATCAAGTGCATATTAAAAACTATAAAAATGGTTAATTATCCTTAGTTTGAATGGATTTATTGTAAGTTTCAGTCAATCCACCAGCTGGGATAAACAACTTTCTGCGCACTACTGCTTCTCACAATTCTGTTTTTGGTGCAGTTTAAAGTAGCCTTAGGTGATTTCAAGTTGTTATAGCCGAGAAGCTGCTCCCCAGCGCGAACAAGATTTTCCTTGGATCTTTGCCTCTAAACCGTCTACAGCTGACCATTTTATCTGGAGCTGTAGGGCCTGGAGATGTCAACCGAATAATTCTGTTTGGTCGGCATTATCGGTGTGGGTTTGGGAGGCAGCTTGTAACTGACATTATTATTACCGTTATTGACGGGTTTCGGAGGCAGGTTCTTATTACTGGTCGGGGGCAAGAGGTTATTGTCCTTCCTGTTTACTGAAGGCGTCATGATGCCTCCGTTAAGGGGCTTCTCCTCGACTTTCTTCCTCGGGGATACTAGATTAAAATGTATGTACCTTAGAGATAGTTTGGATGGTTGGGTCTCATGCCACAGGCGGAGAGCACTCGTTATCTCTTTCGGAGGAGGCTGTCCTTTTAGTTCTTTAGCTATTATAGCTGGCGAAGGCGTTATTTTTACTCGTGGCGCTTCTTTGTTTACAGGTAGTTGTTTATTAGCCGTTGTTACTTTTATCTTCGTTAGTTTAGTGATGATGAGGATTAGGATCTTTGGATTATGGGCGGCTGTTTTTATGCCCCTTTTTAGGATGGCTTTTAAATGGCTCTTTCTGATGCTCTTTATATTGCTTTTTAGATCATTTGGCACTCTTTTTAATCATGCTTTTTTATTTATCTTGACTAACTTTTCTTGCTGTCGATTTTTTATATCGAGTTTGCCCTACATCTGCTGGATTTAAGTTCACCATCATAGTTCGCTTTTGGTAAAATATTCTTTATGGAAGGAAGGTACCCGTGATTGACTTTAAATGTTTTTAAAAGAAAATCGTCCTCATCTTGTTCTTTTGGTTTTACATTGATTGTTCCTGTATAGTTTTTGTGTACTGTTGGGTTTTATAAAAGTTCAATAGTACTTGGCCTTTCGTTTGGATTCTGTTTTAATAAGGAGCTAATAATCTTTGATAGGTCATTTGAAAAATTAGCTGGTATTCTGTTGAAATAACCTGCACATATTTTTTTGTACAATCCTGGTAAATCAGTGGCCGTAAATGGGGGTTTTTGGGCGCACATTTCATATAGCACACAGCCTAATGACCACATATCGCTTTTTACACCGTACGGTTTATCCTTCCAAACTTAAGGAGAAGCATAGTATGGAGTACCGGTTTGAGTTTGAGCCATATCTTTTTTTAAGACTTTAGAAACATTTAAATCCCCGAGCTTGTAGATTCCGTCACCTGTTACAAAAACATTTGCACATTTTAGGTCTCTATGCAGAATCTTCTTTTAATGCAAGGTTCTCAAACCTTCAGTAATGTGCACAAGGGATTTCCAAACTTAGTTTTCGCTGAATTTAGTTTTATTTTTTGTATGTATTTGAGTCATTTTCAGGAGATCCCCACCTGAAGCGAATTCCATAACAATACATAGGGTCGATGATGAATCATCATAAAAAGATTCCTTGTACCCTATGATATACTATCCGTCGTATGAAGCTAATATTCTTACTTAATTGAGTGCGTTTTATCTTTCTTTTTGTTTTAAGGAGGCAAGCTTGATCTGAATAGAAAAACTGTTACTTTTTTCATCGCATAGATCTGTCCATCAATTTTTCTTTTAACTTTGAAGACTTGCCCAAAAGCACCTTAACCGAGCTTATTGAGTGTTTCGAAATCCTTAAGAGTTGTAGTTTTTTACATCCTCAAATGATATTTTAGAAATAACTTTCTTATTTTTATAAAATTTAAACGGTTCAGCTAGTAATATATTTTCCTATATATTTAATTTTAGTATTTCCTCTATTAAAGGATTAATTTAAATAAATTAATCTTAAAATTTGTCAAATTAAAATGACTAGCTCCCAAGTAGGAGATGAGTTAATGTATAAAATAAGCTTTATATAATAGCTTTCATTTTCTAAGATACTCGCTTTTTAAGTGAATCTGGTCATATGTTTTTGTATAAGGTTCATAAGGTCTACCCACTTTTGCTTGATTAAAAATCTATTTCGTGCCATAAGCTGGGACCAATACTTGATGGTTCTTTTAGTAAATTTCGCCCCTGTGGAAATGCTTGGAGGTTTCTGTAAAGCCGGGTTCATAGAAAGAGTTTACCTGTTGCTGTGGCTTTACTTTCTGATTAAATGAGAGATCATATGATGTGGCCATTTGTCTTTTTTGGAAGTCTTGAAGGGCCAAACCATGTCCAAACAATACATCTCTCTTTTATCCTTTATGATGGGGCATAACAAGATTCTTGTATTAGACATCTTAAAATTTTTTTATTTCAGGTTTAATCAATGAATAGGTTGCATAAGGGTTTAGACTTTTTGCATGGACATTAGGATCTAATTTAGTAGTAAGATGTCTATTTTAGTTTTTATTTTCGACATTTAATTATTTCTTAGGTTTATAAATTTCTCCAGTCAAAATGTCAGGAATTTAATATTCGATTAATTTTGATGTTTTTTTGTCGATACTTCCAAACTTGTTAGAAAGTAAATATCTCGTTTGATCATATAATTTACCGTTTTAGCTAAGATGTTCTTATCTTTTTGAATTGTTTTCAAGATTCGACAGATGTGAAAGCGACTCAGGTTGATGGAAAATACTGTATGTTGTTAGCTTTTCGGGGCGAATGTAATCTTCGGCTGGATTTTATTTTGAAGTGTCGTAAAATGTTTTGTCGATCGCTTCACTTGCTTCAATTATTTAATTTTTTCTATAAAGTGAGTGAGATAAATCATGGAGCTCTTTTGCGGCTGTAATTTTTTTTTCATCTGCATTCGGCCCTTTCTTTGTTAAATCAATACCAAATTAGTCTTAAACAAAATTTCCGATAAGAACTCCATGTCGATATTTATTTACAGAGTCCAGTACTGTTTGGGCTGACATTGTGTGCATTATTCTTTAATGAGCAAAAGTTATATTTTAATTTATTTATTGCTGAATTGATTTGTTTGTATAATTATAATCGTTTGATAAGTTT
>Ga0105051_10005438_pt1 | contig 14222 bp, 18 predicted proteins | sample FRY02_FD_78383 | JGI IMG/M metagenome (GOLD analysis project Ga0105051, IMG submission 78383) | Freshwater microbial communities from Lake Fryxell liftoff mats and glacier meltwater in Antarctica - FRY-02 (megahit assembly) | ecosystem: Environmental > Aquatic > Freshwater > Ice > Glacier... | reverse complement strand
TTATTGGAAAGATTACTTTTGGGGAGTTTGTAATGGGAAAGGTGAAAATAATTTAGGTAAAATACTCATGAAAGTAAGAGATGAAATTAAAGGAATAAAAAAAGTAGGATTAGAAAGTATATTAGGTTTGTAAATACTTTTATATCACACCGAGTTGAGAAAATATATAAATTTTTATATAAAGATGTAACAGTCTTCCTAACAAGGAAAAGAAACTTTTGATAAAATACTTTCTATAACTAATAAGAAAATAAAATATAAAATATATATGTGTGCAGCCATAGCTTACTTTGGAGGAAAATCTTCAAACATTTTTAAAGAATTTATTAATACTAAAATACCAAAAGATGGTAGTATAAAAACTTATTTCGAACCATTTTCTGGATCAATGGGTACTTATATGGATGATGATAGTCTAAATTTCGATACTGTTATTTATAACGATAAGAATAGACATCAGGTTAATTTATATAAGTGTTGTTCAAAACCGAAAGAGTTTTTAAAACATTTAAATGAATTAAAAGAGACTTTACTAAAAACTGATAAAACTGATATTTTAGAAAAGTGGGATTTTTATAAAGCCATTTATAAGGAATATCAAAAAAACACTTTCTTAGATGATATGGACTTTGAGATCGGTGATTATAAAAAAGCTGCTATTTATGCTTTTTTAATAACATCAGCTCATAATTCGGTTTATCCAAGGGGAGCTGGTTTCAATGGATATAATAAAAAGACGGATCGAATAAAATTAGAGGTACTTATAAATAAATTGAATAAAGATACATATACTTCTAAGTTAGAATCTATCAAAGAGTTCAATAACCTCGATTTTGAAGAGCTTATAAATAAATATGATGGTGTTGATTCATATATTTATTTAGATCCACCATATGCAAGATTTGATGAATCTAAGGGTGAAGATGATGGTAAAAGGTTATTCTGGTATGGATGTGAAGAAGATGGTGTTTTTGGACCTTCTTCACATAGGAGACTTTTAGAAATTCTTAAAAATACAAAATCTAGATGGTCTTTATCTTATTACTATTTTCCTTTATTAGAGGAGATATTACCAAGAGATGAATATATTTGGTTTGAAAAAGAAGTTTTTAGAAGTTCAGCGGGTGGTGGTAATAATTCAGATTTAAAGAAAGATCAAACTAAGGGTGTTGAGATGTTAATTTTAAACTATGATCCGGTGACGGGTAAGAAATTAATATGAATATAAATGATATTCATAATGGGATAAACCTATCTTCATTAACAATAGAACCATTTTTCACTTTAAATGAAAGTTTGTCATTAGATGAGTTACTTAATTTATCTATTAAGTTACCAATAGATCAAAATAGTATTATTTGTGATATTAAAATAGCATCGATTAATAATAGATTGTGTGATATTTTTCATGATTTGGTAATTAAGAAATTATCGAATCATGAAGAAATTATCGAATATGTAGATTTAACTATAGATTATTCACCTGATAAGTTATTTGATCAAATCTCTCTTTTTAATGTGATGGATTTTTCTTATAAAAATCTTATATGTAATACTAGTATTTGTTCTGAATTTAAAAAATCTTATGAATATAATAGTACTAATTTTAACAATAGTACAAGAAGTCCAACTTATGAAGTTGGTAAATTTAAAAATATAAACTTATTTGTGAATGATTATATAGAATATTCAGATACTCGAATTTATATTTTTGATAATATAGAATTTAATATAGGAGATTTGGATATAAGTTATATTTCTGAATATGAATTTACAATAAATTTTCATTATTCAATTAAGATAAATAAATCTAAAACTATTAAAGTTTTTTATGATATAAATTCTAATGAATATAAAAGATATATAAGAGACATAAAAATAAAAAATATATTAGATGATAAATAACAATATAGTTCTTCGATGTGAAGAAGAAATTAACCAATTAATTAATGATTACTCTAAGGAGGTTGTTTTTGATGATACATTAGGTACTCTTAGTATAAATGGATCTAAAAATCTACCACATAGTAAACAAATATGGGTTCCGGTAGATATAATTAGTAATTTAGATGATAAATAACTTAGATAGTAATCTAATTCTAAATTTTAATAAAATACATGATTTAGGGTTTCAGATAACAATTGATTGGAATATGTGCCTTTCGATAGATTTAATTAGTTCATCTTCTCTAATAAGTGAGAATTTAAATGTGTTTATATGTTCTTTCGAATCATCAAAATTTACTGATATTAAATTCACTGATATAATTGAATATTGTTTTGATATATTCTACGAATGGTATAGAGTAAATAGTATTAAATTAGATGATGTAAGAGACTCAATTGATTTTGATGATGTTAGATTAGGTGATATAACCAAACGTGTAATTAGAGACTTAAAATTAAGTAAGTTAATATAGATTTATTAACTTACTTAATTATTATAATTAATCCTTATAGGAATCGTTTATATTTAAAAGTTTAACTTCTACTGATACATTATTTAATATTAGATAACGGATAAGAATTTACAATTAATTGTTTATCTCCATTACAATTCTCATAAGCTTTCTTTAATGCTCTTTCTACATGTAATTTAGCAAATGATACCATAGCTTCTTCAATAGAAGATATACTCAAATTTGTTCCTCTTGAATCTAATATTACATGATAGTGTTCAATATCTAAAAACTCATAAGCTGATATATCATCACTATCAATATCAGAAGATTCATTAGTATTAAACTTATTAAAATTAGATATCTTACTTTCATTAGTATCTTCTTTCATAGAGTTTATTTTATCATCAATCTCATCTTCGGTATTATCTGTTAATTTATGAGTCGTGGTATCATATTCTTTAATAGTATCATCTACTATTTGTTTTCTATCAGAATTTGGTGTAAAAGATCTTTTATTATCTTTTAACTTTTCTTTTTCTGAATCAAAATTATTTTTAAAATCTCTAAAATTAGCAACATTTCTAACTTCAGTATTAAAAGTTGGTTGATTATCTCTATATTCCATATTCTTATATATTTTTTTAAATTTATTTTTTTAGTGATATTATAACGGTCGTATGATATTCGTTATAATTATTAGTTGGTTCAATAATTTCTAAATCAAATTTTGATAAATCAATATCTTTAGTAAATAAGTTCCACTTTCTTTTTGTAAATTCCATAGCATAAACAAAAAGTTTACCATCCTTCAAATCTGTTGTGATTGAATATGAAAACTCAGTTTTTCCCATATTAACTTTTTTCCTAATTTGATCTCTTATAGATCTAAGTTTAAATTCATCATCTTCAATAACTTTTTTATGGAAGTATGATATATTAATACATTTATATTGACCCATCCTAAGTGTTAATAAAACTTTATCAGATTCTAATCGTCTTCTAATCGTACAAATTTCTTCAATTATCTCCCAAATACTATCATCATCAAAAGTATTATCAGCTCTAGTGATAGCTAATCCACTATATATTTTAACATGATTAAGTGGTATTGAAATAGTAGTAACTTCTCTACCTGAGTAAGTTCCCATTGTTTCAATATTTTTAGTAATATCATAACTAAATCCTAAATCGGTTATTGGGAATAAAAAGTCTCTTATATCATCAGAATCCCACTCTACGTTCTCGTTTAAGAAGTCTGCAAATCTCGAAATATATTTAATATTCATTTTATTTTAATTTTTTATCTAACATCTTAGCTATATTTGATCCAATGAAAAAGTGTATATTTTTCAAATCTTCGGATTCAAAAGTTTCAATATCATCAATTAATTTAAATTGAAACTTATAAATATCAATATCATCATCATCTTTTTTATCGACCTTTTTTATCGATAAACTTATTTTATAGTTATTATTTATATTTATATCGAAATCAAAAGTAGTCTTGTTACAAGCGGTTGTTTTAAACTTTGGTTCATATTTAACTTCAAATACTGAATATTCTGTTATTTTTGATCTTTTCATATAATAATTTAAAAACATAGCAGGAGCTTCAATAAAGTCAGAAAGTATTATAATATCTTCTCCAAAGTTATTAGACTCAATTATATCCTCTATTTGTTTTTTCATATCTAATATACTATTAAATTCCAGTTTATGATAAATACAGTTTATATCATATAAATAGATAAAACAATCTTCAACTATATTTCGTTTATTATTATCAACCTTAAATATAAACTTAGTGTGTATAATATTAGTAGTATCGGTTGATAATCCGTGTATTGAAATTATCAATTTCAGGAAGTCTCCTTCATTTGGTTTCTCATAAACAGTATCAACTGCTCTAACAACACCATTTTCCTCATTAAAGATTTCCTTAAATATATCTTCTATTTCTGATATTCTAATCATAATTATTTAAATTGTTTATCATATAACATTCTACGCATATCCATAACTTTATTAATATAACCATTTCTTCTTAATAGTTTAAAAACTAAATTACCAATTGATAGTTCACCACTTTCTGTTTCTAAACCACTTTGTCTATATTTTTTAATTTTACTCCAAACTTTTTTAATATTAGATTCTGATAGTTTATAATCATCTTCATTAAGTGAATCATCAATACCATCAACAGTATCCATAATAGTCTCTGCTTTCTTTCTAATCATTGTTTCATCAGGTACAAAGTCGATTTTAACAGGTTTCTTAATCCACTTATTATTCATCAATGAAAATGCTCCACCAATTCTACCAGTATCCAATCCCAATTTAAGTGATTTTATATCTTGTAACATTATTTCAACATCATATCCTTTAATTACGATATCATGTTTATTATTCCAAATCTTTTTAGCGTAATCACAAAACTTCTCAACTAGTTCTTCATTATCATCAACATCAGAATGGCTTATTATTAGATGTAAATCAAAGTCTGAATATTTATCAGACCAATTATAGTTACATAATGACCCAACAAAAACAATATCAATAATATCAGTTTCAATCTCAACATCTTCAAAGAAGTCTTCTGCTATTTGTAATAATTGCTTTCTAACATCTACATCTAACTTAAAATCTTCCCATAACTTTGGATTTAACTCATCTTTAATATAAAATGACTTTATTGGCTCAAAGTCAGATTGTACAAATTCGAAAAATTTATTTAATCTCATTAAATATATATTAAATATTTAAAGTGACTTTTTTAACATAATCAACTTACTACTTAATAGTATATTAATTACAGATCCTCCTGTAATTGACTTAGTACATTCAAATTGTTTATAAGTTCCTTTATTAATAGGACACCAATTCCAATCATTTACATCTAATTTATATTTATTAGCACATCCAGTACATTTACCATCAGGTGAACCAACTCTTATTATATCTTGTGTAGGTTCATTAAAACTCTCTGTAAATCCTGATATCAAAACGGTTGGTATACCCAAAGCCCAAGTAATCCATGATATACCACTTGATATTCCTATAAAGAATTCACAACTAGATAAATCATAAATTAACTTATTTAGATCACCACTTTCATTAATTTTAGATCCATTGGGAAAGTAATTATTCATATAACCATCAGACTCAATTGAGTAAATAACAACCTCATATCCAAAGTTAATTAAGAAATCTGTTACTTCTTGCCAACCGGTTTCATTATTCCAATATTTAGACTGAGCAGTTGAGTGAAATCCAATACCAACTTTTTTCAATATATCATTTACTGGCTTTTTTATTAAAGGTTTTATTTCTTTAAAATCTAATCCTAATATATCGGATGATGTTTTTTGTAGCGGACTTAATCTAAAATCTTCTTTATTCAAATCATATCTTATTCCTTCTTTATCATCATAGAACCAACCAATCTTATACATAGCATATAATTTATCAACCATAGTACCAGGTTCAACAAAATTAATATTTTTATATTGATCCTTAAAAAGGTTATTATGAAATGTTGAGCAAATAAGTTTACAGTTATGTTTTTTCTGAAACTCATCAATATAAGGAATCCAAGCAAACGTATCCCCAAGTGCTTTAGATTCCAAGGTTACAAACACTCTTTTATCATCGGCGTTATATGTTTCATTAAATATAATTATATCAGTTTCGATATCAGTAACTTTACAAGTATATTTCTCAAAATATTTCTTATTAGTTCTACACCACATATTAGATCCGATCTCACTTGTGTATTCTAATTTTCCAAGTTCTGTAAAAAACTCGACTTTATATCTTTTCTCAACAGGTGATAAAATTTCAACAAAACCACCCAAAATATAATTGTTTGTTATTTTTGGATATCTTAGTTTCCTATCAATAATATTATTATCATTTTTTATTATATTATCATACATAGTTAATTATATTTTTCAATTCTCTTTTATTTTCTTCTTGATTATTAGATATATATGTAACCAAACCATCATACATATCTTTATATGTGTGTAGTTTTTTTATAAAAGTTGGTAATCCGTGACTAATAGACTCCTTTACTACAATAGGATTTAACTCATAATTGGAGGTAAAATAGAATATATCAGCTGCTTCATAAAATTTATTAACATCATTTTGTTCACCGTGTATTATACAATTTTTTGGAATATTTTCTAGAAGAGGTTCCCAATATTCTTTAAAATTAATTGCTTGATTACCAACAAAGTGGAAAATGAAATCATCACTCATAATTCTAGATAATTCAAATAATTCTCCTTGATTTTTACCACTGGTGAATAATCCAACATTTAATATGTGTGTTTTATTATCATCCCAGCCCATTCTTTTCTTTGCTAATTTTTTATCATATTTTATTTTCTCAATAGGATATTCAAATATCTCACAAGAAACTTTATCTTTGAAATAATCATTAAATATATCTTTACTCCACTCCGAAACCAAAATAAATCGATCTGCTATAAATAAAAGGTTATTTGGATCTACTAATGAAGAATGTGTTGTTATTACTATTTTATAATCTCTTTTATTTGAAAATATTCGATCAAGTTCTGATATACCAATAAAAGTTTCGGGTATTTCATGAAAATGTATAACAGATGGATTTATCTGTTTTATAATATTAAATAATTCTAACTTATCATTATTAAGTGAATAAAAATTATCATTTAGTAGTTCTTTTATTTTATTTCTATGAACAACGAATAAACCACCTGTAATATCTTCCCACTCTACCAAATATATATCATGATTTTTATTCAGTGTTTCAATTTGTTTAAGAACAAATTGTGGCATTCCACCTGTTGATAGATGAGGAACTATAATTAATATTTTATCCATGTATTTTATACAATAATTTTGATACTATGTTTGTTAAAATAGGTACAATATTTTTTTATATATAATAATGATAAAAACAAAAATCATATGAATAACTATAATAATATGGGAAAACTAATAACACTAAACGATAATGATAGTAATGAATTATTAAATAATCTCTTTAATGATGATATAATGGTATATGAAGATATACAAGGTAGTAAAATCTGGGTTAACTGGAATGGTACTGAATTTTCAATAAAACCAAAATCTATAAAAAGTGAAAAGATTAATATGATAGATTTAGCTATGCAGAACTATTATAATCCAGCATTAAATTATCTAAATAGTTTAGATGCTAGAATAAAATCATTACTAAATAAAAAGTGGTGGTTTTGTTTTGAATACTTCCCAGATAACCAACCAGCTAATATTGAGTATAATAAGGTTCCTAAAAATGGATTAGTTTTAACAACTATTCATAAAAGTGGTAAATATGAATTTATAGTTGATGAGATAGATGAGTATTCTAGATTATTCAACGTTGATATGTTACCAGTTATTTTCCAAGGTAAGTTATCAGAAAGGATGATAGAAGCTATTAAATACTTTTTAAACACAAGTGAAGATGATTTAGAATATGTTTTCGGTGAGAAATCTTTTACATATTTTTTTTACAAACTATTGAACCCTTATTTAGATAACTCATTTCTAATGGAAGATGACTTTCAAAGTAATATAGAAAAATTGATTGTTAGATCAAATGATAGAGATATATCATTTGAGTTATTAAATCCGTTATATAAGAGAATTAGTGATGAGAATAACACCGATTTTGTTGAAATATATACTCTTATTCTAGTTAATTTTCTAAATTTCACACAATCTATAAACATAAGTGATATTAAACTAAAGGGTAATAGAAGAGATGAGATTTATATTCAATTTATATCTAAGTTATATAACTTTTACTTAGATGAAGTTAAGCAAGATTTATTAAATTTTGATTTTGTTATTCCCGAATTCTTCAATAAGGATAAATTTAAAATAAACGTGGAGTTAATTGATAATAAATTAACTAAGAGTTATATAAATGAGAATTCTAAATTAGAATATATCTTCAAAGTTATTCTAGGATCCTTTAACAAGAAGAAGAAAAAGTCTATTGGAGTATTTACTGAGAACACTGTAAAGTTGTTTAATATATTTATAGATAATATCAATTCACACATTGATGAATATCTTAGAATCAGTAGTGAGAGTGATATGATTAAAAGTGGATTATTGGATTTTGATGACTTCTTTGATATTAAATATGATACCGATTCAACTGGTGATGTTTATCCTGACGTTTATTCAGAATTTGATAATAAAGGAAATGATGATAAGAAGAAGAAGAAAAATGGTAAATTATCCACTGATTCTAAAGATATTAAATAAGTTAAAAGAAGGTATGTTAAACATACCTTCTAATTATCTAAAAATGTCTATCTATTATCTTTATATTATTAAATCTAAGACTACTAATAGTGATCCTACCTATCTCCGGTAACTCTTTTATTAAGTCAATCCTTTCAGATACAAGTTTAAGAACATCATTTGTATTTTTATACCAAAGTCTCCTACCATCCCACTTAACATCCAAAACATTCTCATCACCATATTTAAGTTGAACATACTTAATAAGTATATCTAAATCAAGTTCTATTTGTTTTGTTGATATATAAGCTTTCTTAACCTCACCATCAACATCTCTCACCCAAGTCCAATTATCATCTAACCATTCAGGATCCTCGGTATATAAATTGTTATTAAACCTTTTAGGATCTCTTTTAATTGGTAGAGTTTCCCAATCTATTTTAGAAGAAGCATGACATATATTTTTTAAGAATTCAATATCTTGGTGCTCACCAATAGTATGTTCTTTATAATAACCAACTGATATATTTGTACACTCAGGAACTAATGAAACAAAACTAGCAGAATCTGTCATTATTCCAGTATTATCAGTAACCATTGATATCTTTCTATTTGATAGATTTAATCGATTGGCTAACTCTTGAGCAAATTCATCGGAACAACATCTACCATATAACTGGTGAGTTATCACAGATTTAGTACCTCTTCTATCAAATGAAACAACTTTATTAATATACTTCGAGAACTTAGTTTTTCCCCAATTACTAGAAAGTTTAATTGATCCAACACACCCAACCTCTTCACCAATAAAGAAGTAATATAAACCAGGAACTCTTTTACTTATCATGTAAAGTAATACAGTCATACCCGCTTTATCATCTGCTCCTAATATTGATTTACCATCAGTTGATATTATATTATCGGTAAAAACATGTGTAACTTTTTTTTGTTTATGATCAGCTGTATCTAAATGACAAGTAAACATAGTTGATGAATCTCCTATTTCATAATAGAAGTTCCCAAATCCATCTTCCTTATAGTTTTTTGGTAGATATGATAATAATTGTGATTCGGTTCCGTGTGGATATGTATATTTTGTTAATTTTAAAAATTTATCAGTTATTCTCATAATTTATGATATTTAAATAATTTTAACAAAGATACAAAATAATAATCTATTTAAAAAATAGTATTAGATTTATCTATTATAATATCTATCTTTTTATCACGAATATATGATATTTTAAGAGATTCAATAGATGATGTCCATTTATTTATATTATCAGTTAGATAAGTAACATATTTTGATTTCACATTATCATATTCACGTATTATTGTAAAATCATTTATACAATCTGATTTTTTATAATAATATTCATTACATATTATTAATATATGTTTAATATTTAACTTTTTTATAATATCTATATATGAATCAATTAAAACTTTAGATTCGTAATAAAGGTCGAATATTAACAAATCTACTCTAAATATATTAGACTTATTATCTAAAATCTCTTCAAACTCTTCAAAGGTTGAATAAGTTATATAATTATCAATACTTTGTTGTAGTTGAATACAATTAATATCACTTATATATTTATTTAAAGGTGATATTAATAATGAGTTTAAACCATCGAGTTCCATAAACTTAACAATCTGTGTAAGTCCATCTCTTAAATCTGATGTATTTCCATTAAAGTAATTTATATTCTTTAGATTAATCATAATTAACATTATATATAATAATTAAACAAAGATACATTTTTTTAATATAAATTAAAAAAAATATAAAATGGATTCAAATAATACTAACATAACTTTTACATTTATTATACCATACAGACATAGTATAGAGAGGTTTAATAATCTTAAAAGAGTTCTTGAATGGACTAATGGATTTTCAAACTGTGAGACAATTGTAGTTGAACAAGATAAACACTCTAAGATAGGACATATAAACTTAAAATGTCGTCACTTTTTCATTAAAAGTAACATGCCTTTTAATAGATCATGGTCTTTTAATGTTGGTGTTAAGAAATCTAGATCGAATATTATTATTTGTACTGATAATGATTTAATGTTAGATCCTGATAAATTAATAGAATCAATTAGCTTAATACAACAGTATGATGTTGTTAGTCCATATTCATCAGTTATAGATTTAGATCCAAATGAAACAACAATGCCGTTAAGTAAGTTATTATCAATTGATAGACCAGGTAGAGGAGAGAATGATAATCAGAAGATAAATATTTGTGGTGGAATGGTAATTTTCAGAAAAGATGCTTTTTTGAGGATTGGTGGATTTAGTGAAGATTTTATTGGATGGGGTGGTGAAGATGATTTCCAGACAATTAAAGTTAAGAATTTTTTAACTTGGTATGAAGTACCTGGTAGATGTTTCCACTTATATCATGAGAGATTAGCTCCTGATCAAAAATGGTATCAAAGGAACTTACAACTTTTACAGAAGTTATCAGTTATGAGTAAGGATGATTTAACCAAAGTTATAAATAATACATCACAAAAAATAGGAATGAAGAATAAGTATGACACATTTTGATAAATTAGAACTAATATGTAATTTCAAGGAAGAAATTAATAATACACCACAACCAATAAGACTATTATCTTATATCACTTGGGAAGATTCCGGTGATATTTCTGATTTGAAAAAGAAATCTAAAAAAGAAATATTATAATATCCGATCTATTAGGAGAAGTTTTAGAGGAAGATGATCAATATATAGACTATGAAGATATGTCTGCTTAAATTTATCCAAAAGTATTATCAACTAATATAATATCTCAATTAATTCCAAATAACATTTGTGATTTAACTTACATTTATGATAAGGTTATATCACTATTAGAAAAGAACACAAAAGTTCATGATACTAAAAATAAGATAAATTGTGATATCACATATGATAATAATGATACTTATGAATCAAATCTTAGTAAAATGATGCGCAATATGTCTAAATCATCAACTATAATTAATATGAATAGTAGAAATAGTACTGGTAATAGTAATATTCATATAATTGGTGAGAATGTTTTAAATAAATATCCGGATATTATTAGTAATAATAGTAATGAAGATATTATAATTATTACTAATAATAATATCGATCCTGATAAAGTTATTACTTGTCTAGGTGGTTGTATTGATGGTTCAGGTATAGATTGTATTTATAATAAATCTGAAATAAACTCTGTTTTTTATTTAAAAGAACTTGAAAACTGGAATATGAAATATAATTGGTTTTGGGTGAAATAATAATTATAAAATATTTTATATCCATAAAAACATATACATTTTTATGGATATAAAATGTATGATTATATCAAAAAAGGTTATACCATTATCAGAGATTAAAGGTTATTCAACAATTAGAGAAAAACTTGAAGATAAAACACATAGTTTACAATTTCTGCCAATATCACTAGAAGAACTAGTAAAAAATAAAAATTTTATTTATAAAAATAAAAAGTTAAAGACATCTTATATTGTTGATATTATACACAATCTTATTTTAAAATATTATTTCAAAAAAGAGAATAAATTCAACTTAATGTCTACTATATTAAAGGAGAAATATGGATTCCTATATAATTACTATATGGATTGGTTAATTGAAAAGGAAGTATTAATTATGATATGTAATTATAAAGCTGGTAAAAATGCTAGGGTTTATAAAATAAATTCAACTATATTAAAGGGTAAGATTATAAGATATCTTAACACTGATAATACACTATTAAAGAAGTATAGAGTAAAGGTTGCACAAGTTGAGGTAAATGGTATCAAAGACTCTTTAATTGACACTTGCGTTAAAATTAGATTAGTAAAAGACTTATTCCATACACAAATTGAGTTTGATAGATCCATATTCTACTTAGATAGTTTAAAGGATGAAGATATTGATATTTATAATAGAAATAAATATTCAGTTGAGTGTATAAATGATAAACACATATTCTACCATTTTGATAATTATGGAAGAATGCACACAAATTTTACCATATTAAAATCATTTATTAGAAAGAATTGTTTATTGATTGAGAATGAAGAGACTTGTGAGATAGATATTGCTAATTCACAACCTTTATTCTTAACAAAGATAATAAAAGATTCAAATTCAAGTTGGGTTAGAAGTGACGAATTTGAATTATTTAAATATCTTACTATAAATGGAAAGTATTATCAATATGTTATGGATTATTTAGATACAACTGATAAGAAAATGGTGAAAGAGATGACTTATAAGGTTTTATTTGGTAAAAATATGTCTAATAGTAAATCCGATAAGATCTTTATAAAAATGTTTCCATCAATACACACATTTATAAAACTTTATAAAAAAGAACATAAAGATTATAAAGTTTTATCATATGAACTACAAAAAGCAGAATCAAACTTAATATTTAATAAAATAATTAAAGATATCATATTAAATTATCCGGATATTAAAATGGTGACAGTTCATGATAGCATCATTATTAAAAAGAGTGATAAAGATGTAGTTGATGCTATATTCAAAACAAAGTTATTTGAGGAATTTAACATATTAAAATAATTATATATATACAATGATAGAATTTAATCTAAAAGTAAATAAAGAAGTTATAATCAAAATAAAAAGAAATAATATAGAGGAAGCAATTTTTTATTTTAGTAGAGTGAAAAATCTACCAATTATTGATTTATTAAATATATTTGAAATAACTGAAAATTAATAATAGTAAGAATATCTTTTTAATATATATATAATATGAACGGACTTGAACAATCAGATATATCTTATGTGATAATATCATCTAATCGATTAGATGATATTTATTCTATTTTATATTCAAAGGAATATAAAATTATACCAATAAAGGAATATTTCGATGGTGAATTCAAAGAGTCTATTATATTTTATGGAAATGGTAACAATGATGATCTAAGAAGAGATACATTATTTCTACTAAATTCATATAATGAGGAAACAGCGATAATAAAATATTTTGGAGAATCACACACAAATAGAATTCTAAGAGAAGGATCTGAAAGACCATTAGACTTAATTAAATATAATACCGACTATAATAACATATCATATATACATGAGGGTATATCTTTCTCTTTTAAGGATAGTAAAAGATATTGGAAACCTAGTAAGAAAGAAGACTTTAAAGTCGGTATGATTGTTGAGTATTTAAATAATAATAAATGGTGTGAGAGTGTTGTTAATAACCCCGAAACTGATTGGGAAAAACTTTATAAACTCTTAGTTAAATATGATAAATTAAGAGTTGTTGCATAAAAATAAAATTAACTTTTTATTTATCATAATGTAAAATACCTTTTACTTCTCCAATACCTTTTCTTGATATTAATGTATTTTTCATACAATTGAAATCACCTCCAACCGTTTTAGGACTTCCTTCTAATGTTGTTAATTCATTATAATAACAATTAAAATTACCTCCAACCGTTTCAGGAGAACCATCTAATGATGTTAAGCTATTAGAATCACAATTAAAATCACCTGA
>Ga0105051_10005434_pt1 | contig 14228 bp, 24 predicted proteins | sample FRY02_FD_78383 | JGI IMG/M metagenome (GOLD analysis project Ga0105051, IMG submission 78383) | Freshwater microbial communities from Lake Fryxell liftoff mats and glacier meltwater in Antarctica - FRY-02 (megahit assembly) | ecosystem: Environmental > Aquatic > Freshwater > Ice > Glacier... | reverse complement strand
TGAAATTAGAAGGAATATAGAAGTATGGATTAAATTTAAGATTTATTGTTTTAAATTGGTAAATATAAGCATTTAGAGATCCGTGCGAATGGACATTGATATTAATTAATATATGTTTATTGATAATATCATCATGTAATATGCTTACTTCATTGCCAAAAACGTCTAATAAGCCATCTACATATTTTTTAGCTTTCCAAGAATCAATAGTTCTACCTGAAAGATAATCTTCTGGATTTTTTCTAGTGTCTATTGGATATAATTTTTTAGGATCGTTTTAAACAGAACCTTCGCTAAACTCTAATTCATTTAAAAAATCTTCGAATTGTTTAGTATGTTTCATCTTAATTTAAAAATTGTTTAAGAAATCTTTTAGTGAATGATTTATTAGCACCAACGCCTGTTCCAGCAATCACGTCTCTAACATCATATTTTTCTTTATGGTCTTTGTGTTTTTTAACATAGTCTGACAGTTTCTTACTATCTATGTCATTATCGTCTATAAAATTTTGTGTTGCATCTTGACCTGATCCTATTATTTGGTGTATAAGAACAGCATCCATAGAAATTCCTTCATTTGTGAATTCTTCGAATAGTTTAATGTATTTCATTGTCTTTGTTTTATTTTATTTCAAATCGTTTTGGGTCATGTTCTAATGTCTTTTCATCCATATATTCACTTAATCTTTCAAGCTCCTTATTTGTAGCTGGGTTAACATCTCTTTTGTAGAAATCATTAAACAATTGCCTATAAGCCTGAACTGTTGAATCAAAGGGTACTCCTGGTTGGCTATTACTTTCAATAATATACAACTTTCCTTTCTGATCTTCCATAATATCAAAACAAATATAGGGTAATTGTGCGAATATCTTTCCAAAACGGTCGACTAAGTCATTGAATTTCTGAGGTATTTGTGATATGTCTTGTTTAATGTATTTAAACACCATCTTTTCATCACCCTTACCTTCTCCAGATTTTGCTTTATCATTTAATGGATTTCTTTCCATCCAAAAGAATGGAGTGCCCTTGAATGTTATAACCCTATGCTCTGCTGCCTTATCAATATATTCTGAATAAACATCGAATTTTGAGTGGTCTGCTACGTCCCATTCTTTTTGGTCTTTAAAGACTTGAATTCCAATGCCAGAATGTCCTTCTGCTGGTTTTGCTATTAATGGAAAACCAATCTCTAACGCCTTTTCTACACTATTTGCTGTTTTTGGGATATTTTCATCACCTTCAACTAACTTGTGAAATTCAGCCTTAGAACCTGACTGTTTAATAAACTCTGGGAGATTATATACATTTTCTTTTTTAATAAGTCCTTCATCTAATAGTGTTTGAGTAACCTTAGAGTTATACGTCAATATAGGGAATTCTTTGTTAATATCTAATTCTTTGTAGTTTTCAAGCGTGATTTGTACAAAGAAATTGTCACCAGCAAAGTCCTTATAAGACCACCATCTATGACCGCTTGCTGGGTCAATTGCCAAGTATATCTTATGAAGGTCTGATGTATCTTCTTTCTCTGCAAGAAACTGTTCAAATAATTTGATTCTTTTCATATATTATATATCTTAGATCTTAGACTATTTACAGAATAGTAGAGCTTTAGTGAAATACTCTAGATACTTTCTCTTTATTAAAGAACTTATTAAGAGATAATATAGCGGATTTCTTATCAAAGTCATTAAGGTCGTCAAACATATCCTCAATTTCTCTGTTGTTAGCCATGGCTGCTTTATATTGACCTCCATTGTCTATGTATTGTGCTTCAAAATCATAGCTAGTTGCGTACTTTAGGAATTTTTTAGCATTAGATAAGTACTTATTTTCTAAGGTTTTCTGCAACTTATCAGATTTTATTTTCTTTTTGTTTAAGTAAAATTCCCAAGATTCAGTAGAAGCTCTCCATGGAGAAACTTTAAACATATGAATAGTTTCTCCACCAGGCAAAGAGAATTGGAATTTAATACCCTTATCTGTTGATTGGTCTTCGATAGAGTCTGACCAAGAAGTATCATGAGATGGCATTAATGTTTTAAAAGTATAAAGAGCATCTTCTTTAAGTTCTTCTGGAGAACCCCACTTACCTTTGCTTAATGTGATATAAGTCATGTAATTTTCGAATGTCATAATCATAATGTTACTTTTATATTTTTTGCATCTTTTGTTGTTAAGTGAACACTTGAATCCACTGTTATGTTACTTCTAGTTTCATCTGCTTTCCAAAACCCATGTCTAATTACTTGAAGTATGTCATAAGCTTCTCTACAAGTTTCATCAACCTTTGGATTATATATCCCCCAAATTCCCATTTCTATCAAAATCAAATGAATGGTCGTTGATTAAGTTGTTTCTAGCTTCCGTTAGTTGGTTGTCAACATTGTCTCTAATACTATGATACTTCCCATAATCGGTAGTTACATCACCTAGTGATCCAGGACATCTTATTTAATAACTTCATGTTTAGTGATTTTGTGCTGCTTTTTATATATTTCTATGAACCTTTCACCGATTCCAATTTCATCTATAACACAAATATCTGGTATTAATGGCTTTCTAGCTCTTGCATTAATTATTCTATCAGGATTTTCTTCATTTTCAAATACTTTCATGTATTTTACCTTTGAACGTTCTGACTTTCGATAAACCACAACAACCATTATGATAAAGATTCTTCGATGATTGATTTGCCTCTACGAATTCTATTTTTAATAGTCTGTAATGGAAGATTGTGTTTATTAGCAATATCTTCGTATTTCATCTCATTAATCAATCGGTCAACTATAATACCTTTGTAAGTGTCTTTCAATATATCAATCTCTTTAAGGGTTTTGGCATACAAATCCATCATTGCATCGTCTTCATCAATATAATCTTGTTCGGTCTTCATTTCATATTCATCAAAAGCTCCTTGAAGTCCTGTTACAAATTCACCTGCTTCATTAATTTCTACACCAAACTCAGACAGTTTATCAAGAGATGATTGTTTATTTCTATTGTTGATATGTCCTAATGCATCGTTGAATGCGATACGATACAACCAAGTTGTTATTTGATAGTCTGGGTTATATTGATCAATCTTGGTCCACATTTTTGTTAAAGTGTTAATTGATATATCCTCAGCAAGTTCTCTGTCCTTGACAATTTTATTAACATAAGACGTTAATCCTGGTTTAATCTTATAGAATAAAGATGTGAAATCAGCATCTGATCTTGTACGCAAAAAGTTTTCTGTTAATTCTTTGTAAGTTGCCATAGATTTTTGTTTAGTTTGTTATATGTAAATATAATCATTTTATATTGAACCTTAAAATAAAACATGTTAATTTTTTGTTAAAGTTATTAACAATTAGGAATTAGCATCTTCGAACAATTCTATAAGTCTAGTAGCTTCAATTGGTTTATATTCCCAAAAGTCACAACAACAGTTAATTAAACGTGTTTTGTGATTTGTTTTAAACTTCTTATTTGGGTGGCCTACTACTGAATATGCACCATTCGATTTGCCTGGCCAATCCATAAGAGGCCAATAAGACATAACAATATTAGATTCTTCATGTTCTTCAATTGCATTGTATAAAAAGTCAACGTTAACTACTGAATCAAGTTCATCTAGCTCGTTGGTTGCTTTATCAAACTCACCACTAATAACTACAATGTCTCCATTTAAGTTCTTAATAGCTATTTCTGCGATTTCAGGATCCCATGCGAAATTACCTAAAACATAGACCGTGTCCTCTGGTGAAACTACTGAATTCCAAGCAGTAACTAGAGATTTATTCATATTGTCTAATGATGTAAAAGGTCTCTTGTAAGCTTTAATAGCGCCTGGTCTACCAAATTGTTGGTTTGATGTTACAAATACTTTCATTTATACTATTGCAAATTTTACATTAAAATTATCCCAAAGTTTTTCTAAGAATTTCTGTTCGGTCACTGACGTAGAACCATTCAATATTTTACCTTCTGGTGAAATATCTATGAACATATACATTACGAAGTCATAGACCGTTGAATATATTATTGATTGCCCAAATCCTTCTCTCAATCCGGATCCTCTATCACCCTTTTTAAATTCAATTGCGATAGAAACGCCTTCTCCTTCAACTGTCATGTCAGGTCTATTCGCAGTTCCCATGAATTGAATATTCCTAACTGTAGTATTTACGTTACCCTCCCACTTAATCATTGATCTTGCTTTTTCTTTTGCAAGTCCTCTGCTAAAGCCTCTCTTCTCAATGATATACTCTGTCAATTGGTTAAGAAGGTGCGGATAAATAAATTGCTTTATCTTATCCTCACTCTGTGACTTATAATCAATTGTTTCAAAGACATCACGTGTAGTGATTCCATCTTGAATAGCCTCTAATAGACCTAAACGCTTCTTAGATTTACTTGCTAGTTTCATATTATTATAGCTTGTGTTGATTATGAATCTTATAGAAATTCGATAAGATACTTTTATTATTTTGCTAATTCTTCTGTAGCTAGGGTTGGTACTGTCATGTTATCAATTTCAATGTCCAATTCAGCAAGCTTAACATGTTTTTGTTGAATTCCTGCATTGTCATCAGCCATTTCTTTTAAAGCATCTGAGATTTGAGAACCTATATTTGTTAAAAGTTTTGTAAATGTTCTTGCAGCTTCAATACCAGTCCCTGTGATATTCGTCAACACTGTATATAATGTATTAAGTTGTAGACTATTTAAACTAACAGAAGTTGTTTTTTCTCCAGCAACAATACTGATTCTCTTTTGATCGATTAATGAATCATATAGATTAATTAAGAATGCAGCGTTTTTAATGTTCCAGCTGTAACTTTTGTCTATTTGTTTTAAGATAGCATTAACGTTTTGTGTGTTTTCAAGATCTACAGAATATTCTCTGATTGATACTTCTACCTGAGCCTCGCTAACCTCAATTTCCAATTGAGCTCTAAGGTCTTTTAATTCATTAAGTGTACTTGATTTTGCTTTAGCCATTTTGATTTGTTTTAGGATTTATATATTATTAAAAATTTTCATTACTTATTATACAGTCAAAATTAGAAAAGTTTCCAAATTGTTCATTGTCTGCTGTGATTCTTCTTTCAATTGTATCGTTTTTATCATCACGTTTTGCTAGACGTTCTCTACGAATCTCTTCTGATGTGTTTAAGTATATTACAAAAACCCTGTCCCTATAATTTGGGTGAAGCAGTGTGACTGCGTCAGCGTTCAGTATCATCACATCACATCTTTCAAATTCTGCATTAGTCAAACCATATCTACGACCGTTGAATTCTTGCCATTCTGCAAATTCTTCTTGTTCTATTTTAGAATCAAATTCACTATCAGTTATATAGTGATAATCTTCGCCATCTATTTCTCCTTCTCTAGGAGTCCTTGTTGTACATGAGATTCCATAAGAAAAACCTCTGTTCATCATGCGTTTTCTTAAGTGATCTTTCCCTGAAGCAGCAGCTCCCACAATTGCTATTTTTCCAAGCATTTATTAAAGTTTAATTTGTGAATATTAATAGCTTCTAAAAGTTGCCATAGTCTACTTGCATGCATGTGATTCCGTTGTCTCTCCACATTTTAACCACCTTGTCTCTGTCGTCATATGCACATATAACATTATGTCCTAGTTTTTTAATGTCTTCCAACCAAAGCTTCTTTAACTTATCATCTGGTACAAAGCTCCCATGTCTTCTCATTCTAAATAAATCTGGGTCTATTCCATAGCTAGCTAACCAGCTTAAAGTTTCTTTAGAACTAATGTCGTCTCTTCCGCTGAAAATAGCCATTTTATATCCTGAAGCTGCTAACGCTTTAAACATTTTAATAACTGGGATATTTGGCTTATCTAATTGTATGTTTTCGGGAGCAAAAAAGACATTCCAATTTATTTTACCATCAGTGTTTGTTGCTTTAGTCCTTCTATCATCAATGTTAGCTAATGTCCCGTCAAGGTCAAAAATTATAGTGTCCATTATTTTAATGTCTTAAAATTAGGTTTTGGCGCATTTGCTTGTGATTTGAATAATATAGCAAATAAAAAGTTTAGTCCTAACGCTTGTAAAAATGTAATTGAATGTAGGCCGTCCATCGCGTCTAATAAGCAACCGTTCCATAATAATTGAACTGGCCACGCCAATGCGAATGCACTGAATAATAAAAGACCTAATCCTTTAATGATGAGTAATATTCCTTTTGTAAAATCTTCCATAATAGTTATATCTTTTCTTTTTGATTTGTTTCAATTAATAAATAGTTGCCTGATTTTGTTTGCATTACAACACCATTTGAAACTAAAGTTTTTACGCTTTCTATGTCCTTTTTAGCCATTAGGTTCAGTGTTTGCTCCATGTAGATTAGTTTAGATTTCATATATATTGTTTAACTTGTTATATGTAAATATAATCAATTTATATTGAACCCGAAACAAAAATATGTTAATTTTTGTTAAAGTTATTAACAATCCTCCTCGGTTTTTTTGTGCTTTCTTTTTCTAGTGAATTTAGAATCATCACCATGATGTCGTTGAATCATCATACGACGGATAAGGGCTCCTAAATGCCTTTCATTATATCCATCGATTTTATTCTTGTCTTTTCGTTTCATTTCGCACAAATACTCCAAGTTCTTTAGTATGGAGTATTACTATTTATTATTATTTTTAAATTCTTCAAATAATTTAATTCTCTGCATTTCATTAAGATAGCCAGAATGTATCACATATTTCTTAAAGACGCTTATTGGTGTCCTGTGTCCATTATTCTCTAAGTTAACTTTAAAACTACCTGTAGCTGTTTTAATCCACTCCATAGTTTCCTCAGGATTAATCAACTGATCTTTCCTACCTAAGACAATTGTATGGCTTGCACTTATATTTCCAATCTTAACATTCGGTTCAAATGTACGGCCATGCATTGCTGGGTTAAATAAAATCGTTGGAATTCCTGTAAGTGTTGAAAGACAATATGCAAACCATCCTCCCATAGAACTTCCTATTAAAACATCAGGTCTGTCCTTTTGTATCTTTATAAGTATATTGTTAAATGTGCTTGAATCGTTATAGTCCATTTCTGGAGATTCTGCATCAAAATTTGATAAAAATTCTGACTTGTCACTTTTTGCCTTACTTTCAAGGCCGTGTAAAAATAGTACTTTCATATTATGCTTTTGGTTTACCTAACATTATTTTTGTATGATCAGAGCCTCCTATACTTCGGCTGTACCAACCACCTCCAGTAGCTCCATTAAGATTTCCAAGCCAATCTACTTTCTTACCTAAAACTTTTTCAACAGTTTCTTGGTCGCTTACAATAGGATCTTGGTATTTATTAATAAGAATCTCTGCTAGTTTGCCAGAAACTTCTATGTAATATCCTAGCTTTCTAAGTTCTTTTCCTCTAGCGTCCATATATGCTCTTTTAGAATCTTTAGCGCCGTCATGACCTACTCCTGAAAATTTAAGGCCAAACTTAGTTTTTTCACCAAACATAATAACGTCAAAATCATTATTACCATGAATATCTATGCCTTCCCAATAATTCCAATTAGGATCTTTAAATATGTCTTCTGGTGATTGCACTTTAATATGACCTCCTATCTCAGCATATGCAGTACTTATAAGATCAAAGAATTCCTTTTTTAGTTCTTCGTCATCTGTTGGCACTAATACATATGCAACGTTTTTCTTTGGATTGAAAAGTTCTCCGCTTCTTTCATCTAGAAACTCCTCATATAACTTTATTTTCTTCATATTGTATATATTTTAATTTGATATGTAAATATAATCATTTTATACGACATGGTAAAACTTTTCAACTTTTTAAAAATAATATGATTTGAATTTCTTTCCGTTTATATAAATCATCTTAGTAAAGTAAGTTGGTATGGTAGACCCTGTAGGTGACCTAGTTGATTCTGAGAAGTCTACTAAAATTTCAATTGTAATATTGTTATCAAAGGTAAGTTGCTTCTCATAAGTCTCCAGCATCTTCCATTTACCTCGTTTTAGGTCTTAGTGTTGTAACGCACACTTTATATATGAAAATGTAAGTTTTAGATCGTTTAGAAAGAAGTTGTAGTGTATGTGCTACAATAAGGTACGTTAGGCTGTACCCACTCAGTGTTTATAAATGCCAGCGGTTTAACTAGTTCATTATAATGAAAGCCATTAAATTCTTCTTCTGTTAATAAAATAACAGCCTCTTCTGTCGTTATAAGTCTTTCATTAAGTAGACGAGTAACTATCAATTCTTTATTTAACATATTTATTATATTGTTCTAAGTAAAATTTAACATTGTTTATACCTTTGAATCTTTTAATTTCGAGTTCGTTTTCATCTATTAAAATTACAGTAGGAATGTTTCTAACTTTATATTTTTTGGCTATATCAATATCTTCATCAACTATAACCTTTTTAACTTCTACTTCTTCTGATACTATTAACATTATCGGAGATAATAAAACACATGGCTTGCACCATGGTGCCGTGAAGTATAGATATTTCATTTCTAATAATTTATTTTTTGTTTATTTTATTAGAAATAAACGGGGTCGCCTGAAGTTTCTTTAGATGTAACTTTAAGAGCTCCCGAATCGTAAGCTTCTGAAATTGTAGTTACCTTTGCAATTAAACCAGACCAATCTACTGTTTTATTCTTACCATCTGCGGCTTTAACAGTATCACTTGCTCCTTTTATTGATTGTACTGCGGCTTCAACAGCACCTGCAAGCGCTTTTCCCAATGACTTGCTACCAGTTTCTTGTTTTTTAAGAGCAGCATTAAGTTGAGCAACTGTACCTGATAGTTCATGGACAGCTACCATTAATTTCTCTGCAAGAACAGTCATTGCATCTTCTCCTCCGTTTTTAGCCAAATCATCAAGCTGCTTAAACATTTCTGTCGTTGCATTAATAGCTTTAATATTCATTGTCTTGCTGGCGTATGCTATCTTAGTATATGATTTTGAAATACTTTCAAGTGATCTTGCTTGCATTGAAAATCTATTTACATCAACACCATCATGCATATCTACTAAAGATGTAAACGACTTAACAACTCCAGAAGATGAAGTATTTATACTTGAAAAGCTGTTCCTAATATTCCTTAATGGTAATGTAAGGCGTTTAAGAGTTGGTACTATTCCCTTGAGTGAAACACCAATGCTTGAAAGTGTTGTTGCCTGTGAATCAAAATCGTCTGCATCTATACCATCATGAAATTCTATCAAGGAAGTAAAGGCACGCATCGCGCCACCTGCTGACATATTTATCATAGAGAATCCCCTACCAACCTTAATTAATGGTTTAGCTAATTTCTCAAGCTTAGGCCCTATTCTTGCTAGTCTCTCTAATATAACTATAGGCGATGGTTGGTCCCCACCGAAAAGTGAGCCAATACCATCAAGTAATCCTCCAATTGCATTACCAACTCCCGAAGCAATACTTGAACCTGCCATCGCTGCTACGAATATTAACCAGGCACCTCCCAAAGCTGCAATACCTACTGCTAGCCCAACCATATTTTCTATGCCAATTTCATCTTTAAATCTACTAAACACTGAAACCATTCCGTTTATAGGCGCTAATAATATCTTAGTAAATCCTTTTGCAACTGCTACTAATTTAGGCATAACAGATCCTAATCCTGATAAAATCCAGCCAACGGCTAGTATTGTTATTGCCGCGACTATTATCCCTAGTGCGCCTAACAATAGAGTCACTGGTGTCATTGCCATAACAGCTAAACCCATTGCTACTATCGCTACTCCAATAACTCCTAATGCAATTGCTGTATTTTTAGACCATTCGATTGGTGGCGAAAGCCACTTAGAAGGTCCAAATGATAAAATCCAGCCAACTGCTATTATTGCAAATGAAGCAACGACAAGACCTATTAATCCTTTAAATAGGTCCGTCATTCCTAATTTACCTATAGTTTTACTAGATAGCCACAATACTGCCCCAAATATAACTACAGAAACACCTGCCTTTACTGACCATTCAGGTTCGGGTGCATTATATTCAATTCCACTAAGCCCTTGAAAAATCCATGCAGTTGCGAGAACACCAAAGGCAACAATTGGAATTGCAACAGCCATAAACAATAATTCCTTTATAGACATTCCCTTGACAGCCTTTGAAACTATCCAGAAAGGAATTGAAAAGACTATTAATGAAAAACCAGCCTTGAGAGTCCACATAGGGTCGGGTGCATTATATTCACCAATAGCAGAAAGTCCTTGAAAAACCCACGCTGTTGCGAGTATTCCTACCGCTATCAATGGTATAGCAAGTGCACTGAATATAAGTTCTTTTAAAGATGCTCCTTTAATACCCTTCATGATAAGATAAAATCCTATAGCAAATAAGCCAATAGCAAGCGCAGCTTTAAGAACCCATATAGGGTCTGGTGCACTTGGATCTGACGGGAACATCATAAATACATATGCTGTTCCTACGATTCCAAGTGCTATCAATGGTATCGCAAGTGCGCCAAATATAAGTTCTTTTGTAGTTGCTCCTTTAATAGCCTTCATGATAAAATAAAATCCTATAGCATATAATCCAATAGCAAGCGCAGCTTTAAGAACCCATATAGGGTCAGGTGCACTTGGATTTGACGGGAACATCATAAATACATATGCTGTTCCTACAATTCCTAATGCTATCAATGGGATTGCAATTGCACCAAAGATAAGTTCTTTTGTAGTTGCTCCTTTAATAGCACTCATGATAAGATAAAATCCTATAGCAAATAAGCCAATAGCAAGCACAGCTTTAAGAACCCATATAGGGTCAGGTGCACTTGGATTTGATGGCATCATTGTAAATATATATGCTGTTGCAAGTATACCTAGTGCCATTAAAGGAACTGCGATTGCTGAAAATATCAATTGTGGTATAGTAAGACCCGCTGTAGCTTTAAGAATTAGTGAATATGCAAATGCAACTGGTATCAAAATAACTGCAACTGCAAGTGCTACTAGCAACTGCATTGGTGATACTGATGGTATCAATGAAAATAATGCAGCAGATGCAACAATTGCGCCAGCAATACCTAGTATCATTAGGGCAGTTAACCCGACGTCTTTTGCTGACATTGGAGAAAATCCCTTACCTGCTGGACCTCCTTTAGCTGATGTTCCTTTTTCTAGAGATTTATTTTGCTGTATTAAAATAGTCTTGATGTCTGTTAAAATACCTGTTTGCTTTTTAAGCTCACTAGAAATCTCCATTACAGCAGTATTCATTGTAAGAATAACCTCACTTATAATATTTAGTGCTTTTGTGGATGCCTCTGTTGCTGCTTGTATTTTCTGTAACGGAGATGATAATACTGAAATAACGTTAACCATGTATAAACTGTTGGCCTAAAGGCCTATTATTTTTAAGATAAACACATATTCTCTTATACTTATATATCTAAATAAATAAGGGCCCTAATTAGGGCCCTTATTTATTGTTTACATTTTTGGCATTTTAATGGTCGGTACCTTTAAGTTAGGCATTTTCATTCCGCCCATAGCACCTGACGTTGCGTCATTTTGTCCTTGATTCTGTTTATTCTCCTCCTTGATGTTTGCTATTAAATCTTTAACTAAATAATAGAACTCATAATATTCAAGGTTTTCAAGTTCACTAGGTTGTATATGTAATTTAAGATAAATATGAAATTTTGTCTTAAAGAAGTTCTCCAGCGATATCTTGAACAATGAAAAGAGATTTGATCCCGTCACGAAAGCTTATGGGAACATGCTCCTCATCGTCCCCTATCATAACTAACATATTTGGTTGAATACCTACCTTTAACTTTTCAGCTAACGTATAGACTAAATTGTATCTCTTATTAGACCATCCGTTCAATTCTATTTCAAAATCAAATAGAGTCTTATCACTAAAGCCTCTCCAATCCTTATGTAGATAAGGAATAATTTGTAGAACTGACTGATCAATTTGTAGACCTTTTTGTTGTTTTTCTTTAATGTATGCCGTGATTCTTTGCATTACTCCAATAACTGGTGGAGCCATTTCAATAGTTCCAAAAGATTTTGTTTCAATCATGAAAGATTTACGAACATTGTCATAATACTTATCTAATTCCTTTGGGATCTTAAAGTACTGAAAGTAATCTTTTTTAATTTCAACCTCGTGTTTTTCGCCCTTTTTCGTCGTATGATCTACTTTTAAGTTAGATTCTGGCTCAGGGAATGTTAAGTCTCTAATAGAAAGAATGATGTAAAATCTGTCCTCTTCTAGAATATCTTTATAAGATAATCTTTTAGATGAAGAAGTTACTCGAGTACATGATTCTAATATTTGATTTAATTTATCATCAATATCTAGAACATTAGTTTCTTCAATTGTTGAAAAATGTCTAATTTCTGTTACTTTCGCAGATCTAATCGAAATTTCAGTTCCTTCTGGGTAAAACATACCACCTGACGGTAATGAAATAGTATCGATGTTGTGATAACCTAAATGAAAATCTGCACCCTCAGCCTTTTCTCCTGTAAATCTCTCCATACTAACCTTTCCTAGGTTAACAGGCTCTTCATGAACTTCTGGTTCGTTGACCAAAGCTTCATTAGATTTAACAATATTTTCATATTGCTCATCTAAGTTTAACTCTTTTTCTTTACTCATACTTTATTTGTCTTTAAGTTTTTTAATATCTATTTTTTTGAAAGGTTTGATATCGTTAGCCTTTTTTTCAATTTCTTCTCTTATTATATCTCTTATAAACGCCGATATTGAAATAGGTCTTTGTTCAGTTTCAATGGCCTCGTTTAGTATGATTCTATTTATTAAAGTTACTTCTTCTTCTGATAAAAGAACCTGTAATTTCCTGGTAAGCTTATCCATACATTGTATATTATATTATCATATTATGTTTTTGTTTCATAAAAAATAGGGGAACATTAAACTGTTCCCCTATTTTTTATTTAATAATTATGATAGAACTTCTTTCCAAGCATCGCATCGCCATACTACTTCTAATGACGCTGCATCTAAAGTTTCGTAGTTTAATTCAGTTGTAAAACCTAATGCTGATGTAATTTGACAATCTTCAAGAGTTACTGTTCTAAATATATCGCCTGCTCTGTTGAACTGAACAACAACGATAGTTCCAACGTAATCTTTTTTAAGTCCCATTGCACCTGTATTTGGGTCGTATCTTAAGTTGTACCATTGTCTCATTGATTTATAAAGGTAAGCTTGATTAGCTTCATTTAAGTTTAATGAGAAATTCAAAGTAACATCAATTGACGTATTGTCAGGTGTTGTCGCAAATGATCTAGTAGCAAACTTGTATTTTTGTTCTATAACACCAACTTCTTTGTATAAATCTAATCCTGAGATTGAATTGATATGTTGAAGCATTAAAGGTGCATTTGAAACACCAGCAGGTGGAAGAATTGTAACTTCAAATAGATTCTGTTGTACTGGTTCGAAGTTTCTACCTCTTCCAGACGTTTGATCTTGTGAATAATGTGGTAAGCCCATGTTAGTATTGTTTTGTTTTTTTATATATCTTATTATCCTAGGTTACCTGATTGAATTTCTCCAGTGTTTAATACTGTTGTTCTATGAACTACAATTTCTAAACCTTTAACAGGTTCGACATAAGTATCAATAATACCCATATTGTTGTCGATAACTTCGTTTGTGTTGTTTGATTGGTCCATTACGTTTTTAAATTCAAAAACTCCTCCATCTTGTTTAACTGATTCTAAAAATGAATCTGCTAAAGTTTTAATTTCAAGTCTTGTTTGAACATTATTAAACTCAAATACATAATCTTTAAGAATATTAGCCATACCATCTTGTATATAAATAAGTACTTCTCTAACGTGAGCTGAAGAAAGCGCAGATTTAATAGATTGTTGTGCTGTTTTATTTCCTAAAATTGTTAAACCAATTCCTCTTTGAAATACGATAGGATTGTAACCAAATGGTTCTAAAATGTCTCTATCTTTTTTATCAAATCCATATTCAGCGCCTTTTACATTTGTACCTGATACAACGCCTCTTCTTGGACCAGCAACAATAGACCACGGTAAAGAGTTAGTGTATTTATCTAAGTAGTTGTTTGAGATATAAGCCGCTGGTGGAACAGTAATGTCCTTGCCGTTGTCGCTTACTGTTAAACCAGGTCCGTAGTAGAATGCATAATTTGCTCCAGCGCTAATGCTTGGTAATGTATATACTTTAGTTGGGTTT
>Ga0105051_10005424_pt1 | contig 14251 bp, 11 predicted proteins | sample FRY02_FD_78383 | JGI IMG/M metagenome (GOLD analysis project Ga0105051, IMG submission 78383) | Freshwater microbial communities from Lake Fryxell liftoff mats and glacier meltwater in Antarctica - FRY-02 (megahit assembly) | ecosystem: Environmental > Aquatic > Freshwater > Ice > Glacier... | reverse complement strand
GATTTGTAAGTATGGTCATGAATTTGATATAAAAATTGATAACTATCTTACTAGAATAAAATCAAACCTAAATCCTTGTACCATTTTTTATCATATTAATGATCAAAGATCAATAAAAGAGAATGAACTACTTGAATTCATTAAGTTAAATTATTTTGGTGAGATTATATCAAATTATAGAGATAAATTAGAAATAGATATTTATCTACCAGAACTTAATTTAGGATTTGAGTTTAATGGACTTTATTTTCATTCAGAGAAGTTTAAGGATAATAATTATCATTTAAATAAAACAAATTATTTTAAAAATTTGGATATTAGGATTATACATATATGGGAGGATGATTGGAGTTTTAAACAAGATATATCTAAATCTATGATTATAAATTTACTTGGTAAAAATACTAAAAAGATATTTGCTAGAAAATGTGTTATAAAAGAATTGAATACAGTCACCGACTTTCTAAATAATAATCATATACAAGGAGTTGATAAGTCTGTAAAAAAGATTGGATTATTCCATAATGATCAACTAGTTTCTGTTATGACATTTAATAAATTAGAAGGTCGTAAAAAATTACCAGAATCAGAATGGAATCTTTCTAGGTTTTGTAATATTATAAATGTTAATATTATAGGAGGAGCTTCAAAACTATTAAACTACTTCATAAGGGAATATAAACCAACTAGAATTATTAGTTATGCTGATAAAGATTGGTCAATTGGTCAACTATATCATACTATAGGATTTACTAATATATTAGAAAGTAAACCTGATTATAAATATATTATTAATAATAAAAGATCAAATAAACAAAATTTTAAAAAGAAAGATTTGGGAATACAAGATAAAATGACCGAATCTAAGTTCATGATTAACAATGGAATATACAAGATATATGATTGTGGTAAAATGAAGTTTGAGAAATTAATATAAACTTTTTTATTAAAAAGTATATAAAATTAGTAAAAGTTAATTATTAATTAACTTTAAAAATAATAAGTATTAATGTATTTAAATAATAAAGAATTATATATAGAATTAGTTTATAGTAAAGCTCAAGGCAGATTAACCAGATCATCACAAAAAATGTTAGAGTTATTAGCAAAGAGAACTATTAAAAAGATGAGATATTGGACAAATGATGATAGGATGGATTGTTATCAAAGTGGTTTACTACACATTTTTCAAAATTGGTATAATTTTAATGAAGAGAAGTCTGTTAACGCATTTGCTTACTTTACAGAAATATTTAAAAGAGGTACGGCTAAGGGATATAACGATTTATATAAAAAGAAAGGTGATAATGATCACTTAATAAGACTTATATCAATTGAGGGATCAAATGATGGGATGGGTTTACATTCTTTATAAAAATTATCTACAAGTAAATTAGGAACATTTAAAAATTTGTACTATATTTGTACTATAAATAACGAAGTGAAGAATTAAAATTTAATATATAATAAAATGAAAACAATTAACGTAAATATCGCACAAGTTCAACCACAGGATCAGGATCCTATGGAAGTGACTAACTATGTCTTTACTATAAGTTAATTTAATAAAATTAATAAATTGTGAAACTCTGTTAGTCTAAACTAACAGAGTTTTTTTTTGTTTTATTATCCCATGGTGTAATTGGCAACACGTTCGGTTTTGATCCGAGAGAGTCTAGGTTCGAACCCTGGTGGGATAACAATAATGGTTCTGTATCACAATTGGTGGTGTAGCTCGTTGTCTGCGAGAAGGATGTGGGTTCGAGTCCCATCAGGACCGCAAAATAGTTATAAGATTCTATTCAAAGATCTTAAACCGAGTGGTAGAGGAGTGGTTTATCTCGATGCTTTTGGGAAGCATAGCACGTGGGTTCGAATCCCACTCACTCGACAATTTATAAATTAAATCTCTTTAGATGTAATTCAGTTATTATTATAAATTCATATCCTTTCTTTCTACACCACTCAATCATAGTTTCCCATTTTTGCTTGTTTCGATATGCCATCTTTAAATCATATTCAAAGTTCTTTAACTTCTTAATACCCTTTTCAGGTACAACCATTTTCCCATTGGATAAACTAACAACCATTTCATATTCTTTCATTGGTTTAACCTCAACAACCACTTCTTTTAACACTCCGTCAACTCCTCTGAGTCTATAAAAGAAATCTGGATAGTATCTATGTTTTTTTATTTTAGCGTCACCACCTTCAAAGTGTGTCATTTGATATGGTATTTCTAAACATTCAGCTCCCCATTGTAATATTTCCGGTTTTCTATCCAACCAATACATTATTTTTTTCTCCCATGAACTTCTGTAGTAAATTCCACCTTCTGTATTTAGTTTTAACACCTTATCTTTATTTTCTGGTATAAAGTTACCACCATGGTATTTTTTATTATTCGGTTTTGAATTTATCATAGTTTATCATTTTTTAAATATTATATCATATATATTAAAATTTAAAACTTTTATAATTTGTTTAAATTTATATATAAAAGAAAAATCTTTACATGGGACATCTTTCGGAATTAGTTAAATTAAATTTATTGGTGTATGGTGGTGAAGTAGATTCATTTAAGAACAATTCTATATTATTAACTGACATGTATAATAAGAGTGATGATATGGTTAAGTTAGTTTATAAACAAGGTGGTGGTATATCTGATTTTGTTAATGGTTCTGGATCATTTTTATTTATGAGGTATAATACTGTTGAGAAAAATAATTGGATGAATTTGGCTCCGATATTATTAGTAAGTAAAGGTAGTGATGTTGTATCTAAGGTAAGTGGTTTAAATGGTGTTATGGTTATATTCTATGCAATAAATCTAAATTTTATCCCATTAGAGATACGAGTTATGATATTTGATCCATTTTTAAAAGAGTCTAATTTTGATAAGAATATTCCAATGAAAGTTGATTATGAGTCGGTTTATAATGAATTGTTTAAATATGGATATGAATATGCTCTTATGGAGTGGGACTTTTCTAAAGTTCTATCCTTACATAAGATACATATGTCAATGTTACCTAAATTTTTATATTCGCAACATACCTTAGTTAAATATGACCCTAAGAAGTTGTATGAGATTAATAATTCCAAAATAAAAGATCAGATTAAGAGAGATAATGAAATGAAGAAGGCTACCCTTAGTGATTTTTTTGATAGTAGAAATGAAATAAGTGGTAAATATGATATTTTAAAAAATCATATTAAAAGACTCAGTAAATAGATTATTATACATATATTTGTATGTATAAATCTTTAAATAATTAAAATTATGAATTATAAAACTTACATCTCTGCTTCTGAGTTAGCATCATCTTACAAACAACTTAAATTGTCAAAAGACTTTGCTGAACATGCTATCAATTTAGAAAAGAAAGGAATTGAAAAATTAAGTTTTGATATTTTAGTTGGATCTAGAGAGTTTAAAAATGCTAAATATGATTATTCAAGAGTTATAAAGGAAAGTAAATCAAATACACTATTAATGGTTTTTAAATCTGGTGATAATACACACCGATTGAATCTAAAAGTTAGTAAATGTGGTTCACTATCTTGGACTGATGGTAACCTGTTTTCTAATAGAAGATCAGTAAATGATTTTCAAAAGTTGATTATAAAAATATCAAAGTATCAAAATGATCTGATTTCACTTCTAAATGAGGTTTCATTAAAAACAGAGGATCTAAAATTGGTTAATAGAACATTTTACATATAATTAAAATATTCACTAATATATTCACTAATTATTAATTAGTGAATATATTAAATTATTGAAATTAATTTTTTTGGAAGGGTATAATTTTTATATATATCCTAAAATATTAATTTTAATGGCATCATATAACCATCTTAATAACCAAAACTCATCATCAGACTTTGGTGTTCAAAACTCAGCAGTAGAGAATAAAGGATTATTTAGTAGGATTCTTAGAAGTTTATCAACACATGGTATGAACTATGATGATATGATAATCCGTAACCAAGTTGGTATTGGTATAAATGAAGATCCTTATGCTTCTAAGGGAAATTCCATGTATGACTTCTTTTCACAAAGAGCAGTTGCTTCAGTTCTAAATAGAAAATCTATACCTTATTTAGATAAAGCTTATGTTGATAAAAGAAGAATATTAAGAGAGTATTCAATTAAGGATGAGATAAGAGACTTTATTAGTAATGTTGCAGATGAATGTGTAGTTTATAACGATGATAGGGATTTCTGCTCACCTAGACCACTTTCAAATGAATATCCAGTTGAAGTTATTGATAGATATCAAGAATATTTTGAGAGAATATATAATAGATATGGTTTCTCTGATAGTATAACAGCTTGGAATATGATGAGAGATTTTCTAATTGATGGTAACATTGCTGTTGAAATTGTCTATGATGATAAAAAGAAGAATATAATCTCATTCAATAGACTTAGCCCTGAAACACTAGTTCCTGCTTATGAGCCTAATATTGGACATCTTTGGATTCAATTTCCAGAAGATCCTCAACTTAGAAGAATATTCTTAGATTCTCAGATAGTATTCATTTCATATTCAACACAAAATGATTTTGGATCTGAGACTTCATATGTTGAAGGTTTGATAAAACCTTATAACCAGTTAAAAATTCTAGAACAAACTAGAATAATGTTTAATGTTATTAATGCTACAATTTATCAAGAATTTAAAATTCCTATAAAGGGATTATCTAGACAAAGAGCTGAGGAACAAATTGGTCAATTAATTCATGATTACTCTGAGGAGGTTGAGTGGGATGACTCATTAGGTACTCTTAGTATAAATGGATCTAAAAATTTACCATATAATAAACAAATATGGTTTCCAGAGGGTGATGCTGGATCTCCATCTATGGAATTAAAATCACCACAAGGACATGATCTAAATGAGGAAACTATGTTAAAGTGGTTTCATCAAGCATTAAAAAGATCTTCTAAGATTCCATTAAATAGATTTGATGGTGATAGTGGAGGAGGTAACTTAGTTACTGAAGCAGGTGAGATGACAAGAGATGAGATTAAATTTCATAACTTTATAGGTAGATTGAGAGCTAATTTTAAAGAGTTGGTTGTTAAACCTTTGAAATTACAAATGTTAATTGAATTTCCAGAGTATATGGAAGATGATAGTTTCTTAAATCAAATGGATATTATATTTTATAGTAATCAAGTATTTGAAGAGTGGAAGAAGTTAAATAACTTGGAAAAGAAATCAGGTATAGTTGGTACTTTATTAGGTGTTATGGATGGTGAAAAACCATATTTTCATATTGAGTATATAATGGATCATATATTTAAACTATCACCAGAGGATAAGGCTGAGAATGCTAGATATTGGGCTAAGGATCCAAGTTCTATGGGTAGTGGTGTATCCGGTGAAGAAGGTGGTGATATGGGAGAAGGTGGTGAATCACAAGGTGGTGATATGGGTGGTGCTCAAGGAGGTACTCCTGATGATCAGGGTGGTGCTCAAGAACCTGGAGCTGATACAGGATCTGAGTTTGAATTCTAAAAATAATATTAAAATAAGAAACCCACTCAATACTTTTGAGTGGGTTTCTTATTTTAAAAATTAATTATAAATTTTTATCATCTATATAAAATCCTACAAATTTCCCATCTACAAAACTCTGTGATATATTAATTGGCATACCACTATTTATTAGATTTTTAATAACTCTTCCTTGGTAAGTTGTGAGTGATCTCCAAGTTATTGTCAAATCCAAGACATAATAGTCCTTTATTATAAAAGTAATTGATTTTATAATAAAAGATGTATTAACGGGTGTTCCATTAATTTTATTAATATTTCTTAAACCAACTGATCCAAATATATTAATATCCGATAATTCATATTTAAACTTATTATCACCAAATAAGTTATTTAACCTCATCTCTCTTTTTAGTGAAATGTATTCCGTATATTTTGAGAGAGGTTCATAACATTCAATTTTTATAGGATCTACTAAATTGAAATTATAATGGTAGTGATTATCACATGACATCTTCATCAGAACTTACTAAAGTTTATTTGTTTCTTTTCAAGATCAACTGATTTAACTATAACTCGTATCAAATCACCCAATCTCAATAATTCACCCATCTCACTTTTTGCATAATACTCATCCTGATTAACCAACCACTTACCAAATAATGAGTCAATACTAATCAAACCCTCACATTTACTTTCAATTAATTCAACATACAATCCTCTATTTAATACACCTGATATAACTCCATCAAAAACTTGACCAACTTTATCTAGTAGATATTCAGCTTGTTTATATTTTATAGAATCTCTTTGTGCTCTAGAAGCAACCAATTCTCTACTTGAGCACCATTTAGCATCTTCTTCTATTTTAGTTGGATTTCTCTGTGGTTTATTACACAATCTATCAAATAGAATTCTATGTGTTATTAAGTCCGGATATCTACGAATTGGTGATGTAAAGTGTGAATAGTGAGTAAATCCTAATCCATAATGTCCAATATTAGCAGTTGTATAAACTGCTTTTGACATACATCTAGTAACTAGAGTTTCTATCATATTTTCCTCGGACGTACCCTTTATTTCTTTTAATAAGTGGTTTAAATTTTTCTTTAAAGTATCACCATCATCTGATATTTGTAATTTATAACCAAAGTTATTACAAACATCAACAAGTCCAGCTAATTTATCACCATTTGGGTTATCATGTACTCTATATATATTACACCATTGATCTTTTGCTAATTTATTAGCTACTGCTTTATTAGCTAATAACATATACTCCTCTATTAGTTTATTAGCTTCTTTTTGCTCTTTAAAATAAATACCGATTGGTTTCTTATCATCATCATCTAATTTGAATTTAACTTCGATTCCACCCATTTCTATGGATCCATTATTTATTCTACGTTTCCTTATCTTTCTAGCTAAAGTGTCTAATAATCTTATTTCATCTTTATAATCACCATCAAATCCTTCTATTATTTCCTGAGCATCTTCATAAGCAAATCTTCTATCAGAATGTATTATTGTTTTACCTAACCAAGTATCCTTTATATCACCATCTCTATTCAAGGTAAATATAACAGAGAATGATAATCTATCAACATTTGGTTTTAAAGAGCAAATTCCATTACTTAATCTCTCTGGTAACATAGGTACACATCTATCAACTAGATATACTGATGTAGCTCTCTTAAAAGCTTCTTTATCTAATTCAGTTCCAATTTTAACATAGTGTGATACATCTGCTATATGAACACCAACTTTAACATTATCCAAATCGCTCATATCAATAGAAATTGCATCATCAAAATCTTTAGCATCGACCGGATCTATTGTAATTGTTGTCACATTTCTCATATCCAATCGATTGGATATCTCATTTTCTGTTATTATCTCAGAAACTAATTCTGATTCATTTATAACTTCTTGTGGAAAATCAACCGGTAATCCATACTCATACATAATAGCATTCATCTCAGTATTATTATCACCACTAAATCCTAACACTTTTGTTATTATACCCTTTGGTGATTTTGATCCTAAGTCCCAGTTTTTAAACTCAACTACTACTTTTTGACCATCTTTAACATCTGTTGATTTATCTCTTTTTATATAGAAATCAACATGTATTCTATTATTATCAATTTTGATGAATATTGTTTCTTTTTTAACCTGAGCTGTTCCGACAAAAACATTTTTAGATCTTGATATAACATCAATCACCTTACCTTCTATCTTTTTATTAACTACGGTTATCTCTATTCTAACCATATCTTGATGTAGTGAATTTAGTGTATTTTTCTTAAAGATAAATACTTCTTTACCATCAATTTTAACTATTGAGTTTCCGCTCACCGAAAACTCTATTTGACCTTCGCGTTGGTCACCTTCTTTAAATTTATTAATCATTTTTCTTTTTTCTTTTTGAGATATTATCTACTCCATACTTTGAGAGTAAAGTAACTTTCATCTTAGATAATACCTCTTTATTTTGGATTGGATAATCAACTCCAAAATTAGCTCTTAATGTTTCTTTTCTTTTTACTTCTGAGCATTTTCTACAGGAATAATCTCCCCAATTTTTATTATCATATTTTAGGTAGTTTTTGTATATAACTTCCTTTTCTAATCCACATAAATCACACTTACATTTTATCCTAAAGTGTGATCCATTTGGTAAAAGTTCTACTGGTATTTTAATAATCTCACTAATGGATACCTCATATCCCAATTCTTCATAATATTGAAGACTAGCCTCTGTTACTTTAATAATCACTTCTCTTGTTAGTATCATAATTTATATATTATAATTTATACTTTACAGTTTATTTACTTTCAATTCATATAATAATGACCCACTATCATAAATTCTATAATATCCTCTTTTATTCATTATTTTATGTTCGGTTAGATTTATATCATATCCATCTTTCACTAGTTTATCTTTCCTAAAGTTAAATCTATTATATCTAATACCCTCATCCTTATTAAAATAGAAGTAATTTGGTCTTGTTTTATGTACAAAATCGAAACCCAAGTTGGTATAAAGTTTACCATCCGACCAATCAATACTCGCATATGATATTATATTATTTGGATTATAATTTTTTATAAAAAACTTAAGCAATTTAGAGGCTCCTCCAATAACACTTATATTTTTCAAATTACAAAATCTCAAAAGTTCATAATTATCAACAATATTACTTCGACCAAGGTTTTTTCGTAAAGATCCAAAAGTCATAACCGAAACTAGTTTGGAATTATTATATAATCCTAATTTAACTTTTGAATTAACTTTACCTTGTAAATGGTTAGATTCCATAAATTCGGAAACTTCTTTATTATCAACAATTTCCAATACTTCACACTTTCTAGCATATATTAAAAGGCTCTTATTTAATATATTATTTATTCTACTACAAACGATTTCTTTTTTATATTTCCAATCATCTTCCCAAATATGAATTATTCTGATATTTTTATCATTGAAGAATTTATTTTTATTATCGTGATAATTATTTTCTTTATAAATTTCAGAATGCCAATAAAGACCATTACATTCAAATCCAATTTTCAAATCTGGTAAATATATATCTATTTCATATTTTTTATATCCAAAGTATCCAGATATGATCTCACCATCATAGTTATTCTTTATATAATCAAGTACATTCATTTCAAAATTAGAAGTTGAATTTATTGGATTACATAATAAACAAACATCGATATCAAATCTACTTCTTTGGTTGAATAACTTTCTACTTATATCAAATTCACCACTACACTTTTTACAATTTAAAATGAATCTATCATCAGTTATTTCTTTTATATCAAATAAGAGCATATTCTCAATACGTTCAATCGTCTTATTCATTTTAGAGATTGGTAGGACCTCTTTTAACTTTTTAGATATTTTTTCTTTTATTATAATATTATTTGATATGTTACTAACTCCCCATCTTAATATATTAGTTTCCTCTCTTTTCTTATTTATACTACTTTTCTTCTCATCACTAAATTTTCTCTTAGTTTCATTTGATTTGATGGTCATGTTCAATCTAGTTTCAATATCATTATTACAATCAATCATATTTTTAACTCTTGATTCTTTTATTTCTTGATTTTTATGACTTGATATAGTTGAACATCTTCTACAACAAAACTTTCTATATCCTTTATAGAACTTTATGAAATTTACTTTATTACAACAATTTAAACATTTGGGTCTCTCTCTTAACTTATTCTGATATAACCAAATTTTTTCACTAAGTGATAATCCATCTTCTAATATAAATGAATTCATGTCATTATAATAATCTATATGATTAGTTCGTAGAAAATTATCACTTATACCCTTAGTCGTTTTAAATCTCATTAATAGATATTCTTTAAATATTATATAACAAAACTTAATATTTGTTCTATTTAAAAATCCAACATTCTGTAAAAAATCCACACTTGTAAAAAGATGACACTATGTAACAATATATAATCTATAATTTACACAAAAAAATAATTTATTACATGAAACCAGTTTTAATTGTAGAAAACTCAACTAACTCTCTTATTAGAGAGAATGTTGCTGGTAAGAAAGATTATGTTATGAATGGTACATTCACTGAATTCGGGGTTAAAAATCGGAATGAAAGAGTTTATACTGCTGATAAATTTCTTCCTGCCTTAGATGATATGAATGAACGGATTAATAATCTTGGTGTTGTATATGGTGAGTTTGATCATCCAGATGTTTTCGATACATCTTTATCAAGAGCATCACATATCATCACAAAAGCTAATTATGTAAAAGAGAGTAACCTAGTACATGGTGAAATCAGATTATTGAGTACATATTGGGGTAAAGAAGCAAAAGCATTAGTAGATGACGGATGTCCTATTTTTGTTTCTTCTAGAGCTGCTGGTATTACTGAATCTGATGGAACTGTATCACTTAAAAAGTTATTCACTTATGACATTGTTGCTGATCCCGGATTTGCTTCTGCTAAAATGAGTATTAATATACTTAATGAGTCATTAGGATACACTGATCCACAATCTAACTTTAGGATATATGATTTATCCAATGAGTCAAAAACCGAAGAACTTTTTAACATGAACAAGAATGAATATGTTACTAAAAAACAATTAACTGAGTACTCACAGTATTTAGTTAAAGAGTTAGCTACAACAAAAAATGTTGTTAAAGGAGCTATCAAAAATGGTGATTTAGATCCAAAGAAATTGGAAAAATTACACGAATATTATGAAGAAATGAATAATACAAACAACCAAGTTGTTAAGTATTTAGATTATTTAGCTGAAAAAGTTCAATTTATGGTGAACGAGAATAAAACTCTTAAAGATACTACAAAAAAACTTATTGAGCATAATGACTATTTAGCTGAAAATTTAGAGAAGTCTGTTAATTATTCTGAGTATATCGCTGAAAATTTAGATAAAAATATCGCTTATGGTGAGTATATCGCTGAAAATTTAGATAAAAATATCGCTTATGGTGAGTATATCGCTGAAAATTTAGATAAAAATATCTCTTATTCTGAGTATATCGCTGAAAATTTAGATAAAAATATCGCTTATGGTGAGTATATCGCTGAAAATTTAGATAAAAATATCGCTTATTCTGAGTATATCGCTGAAAATTTAGATAAAAATATCGCTTATGGTGAGTATATCGCTGAACATGTTGATAATTCAATTGCTTACTCTGAATACTTAGCAGAACATGTTGAAGGTAATATTGCTTATTCTGAGTATATCGCTGAAAATTTAGATGATAACATCGCTTATTCTGAATATGTTGCTGAAAGTTTAGATAAATCAATTTCTTACCAAGGTATGATTGTTGAAAAACTAAACGGTGGTAAGTTAAATGAATCTAATGATTCTTTCCCAACTATTGAAAGTGAATTCCCTGAATTTAAAGATGATTCTAATAATTCCAAAGATGATGATAAAGAGTGGTTGGATAGAATGAATAGTAGAAATCAAGGTTCTTCTAACACAGAAGAGAATGATGAGTTCACAGAAGAGAATGATGAGTTCACAGAAGAGAATGAAGATGAATTAATGATGAATGATAATGAAGATTTCTCAGGAGAGAATGACTCTGAGTTATCAGAATCTATAAATAAATTAATCGAAGAAGCTAAAAAACGTAAAGTTTCTGAGACGACTGATATGAATTTTTTAAAATTCTTAAATAAGTCACAAGTTGATAGTTATTATGCTTTAACAAATGAAGAACAAGAAACTGCTAAACTTCACATAAACGAAAGAAGTTATTTCACAAGTAAAGAAGTTCTTACTTTGATTTCAGAATCACTATCTGCTAAAAATGAATCACTTGAACAAAGAGTTATTAGATTGATGCCTGACAACATAAAGCCAATCTGGAAGCAATTAAACGAATCTGGTAAAAAATCTATCTTATCACAAGCAAGATTATACCCAGAAGAAGTTTTAATGAACGAGGGACAAGTTGAGCATTTCTGGAGTACTAGAAATCTTAAAAGAAATGAGTCTGTAACTAAGAAATTAGTTTCACATGAAGCTATGATCCAAGAAGATAAATTATCTGATGGTGATATGAAAGCTATAATGGAAAGATTCAAAAATATCTAATCTATAAAAAATCCACACTTGTAAAAGTAAGGATAATTAAAGGTTATATATACATTATTAAAAAAAAAATTAAATAAAATTATGTCACACATTAGAATAGACACAGCGAAAGCAACTAAGAAATGGGCACCAGTTCTAGAGAACATGGGTGTATCAGCTGATAGAGTTGAATGGATGTCAGAAATGGCTGAATATCACTCAATCAATGAGAATGCGTATGTTAACGCAACAAATGTAGCAGGTATGGGAGCTGTATCGAATCCAGTAGTTGGTTCATTAGCAGGTAACACATTAAACTCACTTGCGAGTGGATCAGGAGATGTTGGTCAAAACCTTTTACCAGTAGCTATGAAAATCGCAGGTCAAACTATCGGTTTAGACTTAGTAGCGGTTAAACCAACACCAGGTCCGAAAATTGACTTACTTTATATTGACTTTCAATATGATGATGTTAATTTAAATTCAAATGAAAGACCACAAGTTTTTAAATTCAAATGTACTCAAGATGCAGTGGTGAAAGCGGCTATTAATTTAGGATTAACTTCATCAGGTATCACACAAACACAAGGTGGTTTATCAGGTGGTAGATTGTTTTTAGCAATTAACACAACTATTCAAGCAGCAACACCTTTTAGTAATGCTACTTTCGTAACAACTGAACCAAGTGTTAAAACAGGAGTTGTTGAATTTTTAGGTTTTTCTCGTATTGATGGATTACCAATGTTCAAATCTTCAAGACAAGCTAACACAGCTGGTCAATTTAATCACTTCTCTTTTGAAGCTGGTTTAAATACATTCCCAGTTGGTGGAAGTATGGTTGATGCTCTATCAAAAGTTGCTGGTGTTACTGCATCTGGTAAAACTATTGAATTGGTATCAGCATTAGAAGATCATATCCCAGGTTTCTCTGCAAATTGGACATCTAATTTAGCATCAGGAGATTATCCAATGGATCGTCAAGCAGATGATAACTCTTATTCAGGAGTAATCGGACCAAAAATCTCTTCTAAAACTATCGCAGTTGGTACTATTGAAGTATCATCAGCATTGAGAAGAACTGAAATTGAAGATATCAAAGCTAACACAGGAATGGACATCGTTCAAAAAATGGAGTCAATCCTTGTTAATGAGTTATCTCAAACAATTTCTAAACAAATCGTTGCTAAAATCTTTGAAATGGGTTCTTTAAACAGATTAACTGCACCTGTATCAAATGCTGGTAACGCAGCTCTTACTATCTTTGATTTAGATACTGCTTATGCTGGATCTGCTTTCGTTGGTGGTGAAACTACACACGCTGTACAAAGAAAATTGATCACGAAAATTGCTCACGCTTCTAACTACATCGCTACAGAAGGTCGTGTTGGACCAGCTCAATACCTTATCACAAATGGGGGTTTGGCTGCAGCTCTTCAAGACATCGCTGGATACACAATTAATCCAACTAGATCTAAATTAAATGGACAAGGTCAATTATACCCTGTTGGTTCAATTGGAGATATTTCTATATATGTTGATCCATATATGAGATATAACGATAACAGAATCGTTTTAGGAAGAAAAAATAACCCAGATCAACCTGGTATAATTTTTGTACCTTACTTAATGGCTCAATCAATCTCAGTTATTTCTGAAGCGACTTTCGCACCAAGAATGTTACTAAGATCTAGATATGCAGTTGCTGAAGTTGGATGGTACCCACAAAAACAATTCATGACTATTCAAGTTACTGATGTACATCAATTACTTAACTAATAGTTTATAACTAGTATTAAAGTCACTCAATTATGAGTGACTTTTTTTGTTTATAAACTTTTTTATTATATCTAATATATAGGGTATGTGGAGTAAAACAGGTAAGATTATAACATCAGAACAATTCGATATTAGATTAATATCTGAGTATCCTTACATATCAAGAGTCGGTGAGTATATAAACTCAAACACTCCAATAATATTTAAATGTTTAAACTGTGGGAAAGAGTTTAATAAGAAACCAAAAGACTTAAATAAACTAAAATGTAAATGTATAGATAGAGGATTAAAATATAAAAATGATATTATAGTTAAGAAAATAATTATATTAGAGAATTATG
>Ga0105051_10005422_pt1 | contig 14258 bp, 10 predicted proteins | sample FRY02_FD_78383 | JGI IMG/M metagenome (GOLD analysis project Ga0105051, IMG submission 78383) | Freshwater microbial communities from Lake Fryxell liftoff mats and glacier meltwater in Antarctica - FRY-02 (megahit assembly) | ecosystem: Environmental > Aquatic > Freshwater > Ice > Glacier... | reverse complement strand
GCCATTGTTTCTGCGTTTCTTTTTTATACCAAAAAAATAAGACCAGAACCTTTTTTATTGGGTTCATTTATTTGGTTAATGCTAATGGCCACTTTCTGGTATTTCTTGCCCAACAGCATTTACAATCGATCATCTACATTTAAAGATCAATTCGTCATTTATTTTAATGAAGATGGAGTTCTTTTAGAAACAGAGCGTGGAGAAACACATTGGGAATGGAAAAAATTTTGTCACTTTTTTGAGAGCCCACATTTTATTCATCTTTATTTCGATTCAAAATCTTTTTTTATCATTCCAAAAGAAGGAATGTTGGAGGAGTTTAAACATGAACTGCGGGGAATGCTTAATAAAAGTATTGGGCATTAAGCATTGGGCAATTTGTATTACGGCATTACGTCGTAAAGTATTAATTATTAAGTTATTGAACTTTCTGTGTACCCTTCATTCACTAATAGTTATAGGCAAGATAAAAAGCTCGCTTAAGGATTGTAAACCCTCTAAAACTGACCCATATTTACAATTAAATATGAGTTTGGACTGTTTTTGTCCGAAAACGCTGCATCTAAAAGCAGTAAAAAATATTATTATTTTAGTGAAAAAATTACTGAAGTTTGTTATAATGTGTTATTTTCACACATTACTTTTGCAAACGATTGTGCTTAAGACTGCTAAATGAAAAACGCTTTTCTTCTAATTGTGCTATTTTTTTGTGCTAATTATAGCCATGCGCAGTTAATTACTACTACTCCAGATTTCATACTAGAATCTTCCACACCTATTGATATTACTTGTGATGCTTCAAAAGGAAATGCAGCATTAAAGGATTATGCAATTACTACTGATGTATACGTACACATTGGATGCATTACATCTCTCAGTACTAGCTCCTCTGATTGGAAATATTCAAAATTCACCTGGGCTACTACACCTGTACAAGCTCAATGTACTTTTCTGGGTAATAATAAATGGAAATATACCATCACAGGTGGACTGAGAGCTTATTTTGGGATTACTAATGGAGCAGAAAAAATTCTAAAGATTGCAATACTGTTTCGTAACGGAACAGGCGCTACTAAATTGGCAAATACTGATGGGAGCGATATGTATATTCAGGTTTATGATAATACAAATAATGTAAAAATCACCAATCCTTTCCGCCAGTCCACTTTTATTCCTGTTCCAGAAGCAATTACAAGAAACATAGGTGATGCACTATCAATTTCAGCAAGAAGCAGCGTTACTGGTGATTTGAAAATATTTTTTAACGGAACACAGATTGCTGCACAAACAGCAAGCACTTTAATTACAACCAGTACAACTATTGCAGCAGCTGGAAATCAGAGTATAGTTGCAGAGTCTGTAGCAGGTTCTGCAACAGCAAGAGATACACTCAATTTTTTTATTGCGAGTTCAACTGTAATATCACCCTTACCCGTAGGTGTTAAACAGGGCATTAATTACGAGTTGGGCGATACTTCAGCAATCTTGGTACTCTTTGCACCAAATAAAACAAGAGTATCTGTTGTGGGCGACTTTAATAACTGGACGGAAGGTAGTAAATTCCAGATGTTTCAAACTGCCGATTTGAGCACTTTCTGGGTTAGAATTACAGGGCTTATCGCCGGAATAGAATATGGTTATCAATATATAGTTGATGGTAGTTTAAAAATACCAGATTACAATACAGAAAAAATACTAGATCCATCTAATGACCAGTTTATTTCTGCAATAACTTATCCCAATCTTAAAGCATACCCTACGGGTAAAACTACAGGAATCGTAAGTATACTGCAAACTGCAAAGCCAACTTATAACTGGCAGATTAATAACTTTATAAGACCCAACAAAAGTAATCTGGTGATCTACGAATTACATGTGCGTGATTTTGTAGCTACTCAAAATATTCAGACTGTTAAAGATACACTCAGCTATTTAAAGAGACTGGGTGTAAACGCTATAGAATTGATGCCTATCAACGAGTTCGAAGGCAATAATAGCTGGGGTTATAATCCGAGTTTTTATTTTGCTCCCGATAAAGCTTATGGCACTGAAACAGCAATCCGTCAATTTATTGATGAATGTCATAAACAAGGTATTGCAGTCATAATTGATATGGTGTTGAATCATTCATTTGGACAGTCCCCTATGGTGCGATTATATTGGGATGCTCCCAATAGCAGACCTGCTGCTAACAGCCCTTGGTTTAATCCAACTGCAAAACACCCTTTTAATGTTGGGTATGATTTTAATCATGAATCACAGGCAACAAAAGATTTTACTGACCGAGTGATGGACCATTGGTTAACTAAATATAAAATTGATGGTTTCAGGTGGGATCTTTCAAAAGGGTTTACACAAGTAGATAATTTAAATAACGTTAATGCCTGGAGTGCTTTTGATGCATCAAGAGTTGCAATTTGGAAACGTATTTATGATAAAATGCAAACACAGTCTGCCAATTCCTATTGTATATTAGAACATTTTGCAGCTAATCAGGAAGAAATAGAATTATCCAATTACGGAATGCTATTATGGGGTAACGGTAATAATAATTACAATCAGGCATCCATGGGATATTCCAGCAACTCTGATCTTTCAACACTTATTTATAATAGCCCTTCAAAAGGATGGTCAAAACCTTTTCTGGTAGGGTATATGGAAAGCCATGATGAAGAAAGACTTGCGTATAAGAATGCTGTTTTTGGTAATTCATCCGGATCATACACTGTTAGAAACTTAGCTACTTCTATGAAGCGCAATGAAATGGTTACAGCCTTTTGGTCCATGATTCCAGGTCCTAAATTACTTTGGCAATTTGGCGAGCTTGGATATGATTTTTCGATAAATACTTGCAATGATGGTGTAACTATAGATGTCAATAATTGCAGATTAAGTAATAAGCCAATCAAATGGGACTATTACAGTAATGCCAACAGAAGATCATTATTTGATGTAACCTCACAATTGATTGCTTTAAAACTAAAGCCAAATTATTTTACAACTTTTACAACAAGTGCTACTAGTTTCGACCTAGCTAGCAGTGTAAAATGGTTAAAGTTAGTAAGTGATTCTTTGAATGTTGTAGTAATAGGAAATTTTGATGTTGTTGCTAATACTGCAACACTTTCATTTCCCAACACTGGCATTTGGTACAGTTATTTAACAGGAACTACCAGAGTAGCTACAGGTAGCTCTGAAACCATCAATCTACAACCTGGTGAGTACTATGTGTATACTAATAAAAATGTGAGTGGATCTCTTGTTACGGCATTGTTTCCTACAAGTAGCACAATTAGTTTAAATATGTCATTGATGGTAACCCCCAACCCTGTAAAAAATAATGCACAGGTTAGGTACGATTTACCAGAAAGTGGGCAAGTTTCTATCAACCTCTTAACAATTGATGGGAAAAATTCTGGCAGTATTTTTAAAGGTTTTCAAACAGTAGGGGAACATAGTATTTCTTTAAACAATGCTTTAAACGGAAAGTCTAATGGAATCTATCTGATTCAGTTATTAGTAAATCGAAAACAACGGATTGAAAAATTTATAATCGAAAAATAAAAACCTATGATTTCAAGATACCAATTATTCGTTTTAATTAGAGCGCCAGGGTAAAGGATCTGTAAAGAAACTAATCAATATTTTTTCAATTAAATTTTATACAACAAAACCACTATTTATGAACATTAAACGATTGCTTTTATTCTTTGTATCGGCCTTGCTCGTGTTTGCGATGCCTGCTTTGGCACAAGATAATCTGGTAACTGGAAAGGTATTGGATTCAAAAGACGGAACCGCTATAATTGGCGCTTCTGTATTGGCTAAAGGAACAACAGTTGGGGTTTCTACAGATGCTAATGGTGCATTCAGTATCAAAGTTCCTGCTTCTGTAAAAACATTGGTCATCAGTTCTATTAGTTATGCTACAAAAGAAGTAGCCATCACTGGCGGTTCTATCCAGATTGTTTTAGATCAAACAAGTTCTGCTGTCAACGAAGTAATAGTTATTGGATATGGTACGGCTCGTAAAAAAGACCTTACGGGAGCTGTAACAACAATAAGCTCAAAAGATTTTGTAAAGGGTGCTATTACTACTCCAGAGCAATTAATTGCTGGTAAAGTAGCTGGTGTTAGCATTACTCCAAATGGTGGTGCTCCAGGTAGTGGTAGCGTAATAAGAATACGTGGTGGTGCTTCTCTAAATGCTAGTAACGATCCTTTAATTGTAGTAGATGGAGTACCGTTAGATAATGGAGGTATTGCTGGTTCTCCCAATGCATTATCTTTAATTAACCCTAATGATATTGAAACATTTACTATTTTAAAAGATGCATCTTCAACAGCTATTTATGGCTCAAGAGCCTCTAATGGGGTTATTATTATTACCACAAAAAAAGGAACAAGTGGTAAAGCAAAATGGGCTTTTATTAGTAATAATAGTGCGTATAATGCCAATAAAAAAGTTGATGTTTTATCGGCAGATGAAATTAGAACTTTTGTAAATGCAAGGGGTTCTGTAGCAGAAAAAGCCACATTAGGAACTGCTAGTACTAATTGGCAAGATGTAATTTACAAAACTGCTTTAGCTACCGATAATAACTTAAGTGTTAGTGGTACCTATAAAAAACTTCCTTATAGAGTTAGTGGTGGTTATTTAAATCAAGATGGTATTTTAAGAACGGGGAATTTACAAAGAACTTCTTTAGCAGTTAACCTAAGTCCTAAGTTTTTAAAAGATGCCTTAAAAGTAGATATTAATTTAAAAGCATCTAACAGCAAAAGCCTTTTTGCCAATACAGGTGCAATAGGTTCTGCTGTTTCGTTTGACCCAACTAAGCCGGTGTATAGCGGTGGCAGTCGTTTTGGTGGATATTGGGAGTGGCTAGATCCTGCAAATTCAGCTACTGGCTTATTGTCTTTATCTCCAACTAACCCTTTGGGTTTGCTAGAACAAAGAGATGATAGAAGTAATGTTAACAGGAGTATTGGTAATATTCTTTTGGATTATAGTTTGCCTTTCTTAAAAGGATTACATATAAATATTAATGCTGGGTTTGACGTTGCAAAAGGAAGTGGTACAACCTTAGTTAATGATAGTGCAAAAATGGGCTATAGGCGTTTTTTAAATGCTGGTGTTCCAAAAGGTGGCTCTAATAATCAATACAATCAAACCAAAAGCAATACTGTTTTTGATGCTTATTTAAATTACGTAAAAGATTTAAATATTGGTAGATTCGATATTACTGCTGGTTATTCTTACCAAGCTTTCAAATCTACTGGTGATAATTTTCCTGATAGAACTTTTGATGGCACTGTAGTGAATACACCAGTATTTGCTACTTATTTAGATGAGAATAGATTAATTGGAATGTATGGTCGTTTAAATTATTCTTACAAAGGCAAATATTTATTAACCGCTGCTGTACGTAGAGATGGTTCTTCTCGTTTTGCTAAAGAAAATAGGTGGGGTACTTTCCCATCTGTAGCCTTAGGCTGGAGAATAAAAGAAGAAGGGTTTTTAAAATCTGCTAAGAACTTATCTGAATTAAAATTAAGAGTAGGCTTTGGTATTACAGGGCAACAAGATGGAATTGGTAATTACTCTTACATTGGTGATTATTCTACTGGCGGTAATCTAAGTCGTTATCAACTGGGCAATAACTATTTCAACACATTAAGTCCTAATGGGTATAATGCCAATATTAAATGGGAACAAACCGAAATGTACAATGCTGCATTGGAGTTTGGCTTCTTTAACAACAGAATTTCTGGAACAATAGAGTACTACAATAGAAATACTAAAGATTTATTGAACTCAGTTAGCGTACCTGCAGGATCAAACTTTACTAATATTTTAACTGCCAATGTTGGTACTTTAAAAAACGAAGGTGTTGAGTTTACCTTAAATACTGGAATAATAAGAAAGAAAGATGTTACTTGGGATTTAAGTTTTAACGTTACTTACAACAAAAACACAATTACTAATTTAACGCTATCACCAGATCCAAATTTTGTAGGCAACCAATTTGGTGGTATTAGTGGCGGTACTGGTCAGCAAATTTTAATTAATAGTATTGGTTTTCCAAGAGGTGCTTTCTATACTTATAAGCAAGCTTATACCAAAAGTGGTGGAGACCCTATAGATGGTTTATTTGCAGATTTAAATAGAGATGGTACAATAAACGAAAAAGATTTATACAGATACAAACAAGTAGATCCTGTGGTATTCTTAGGAGTAAGTTCTAACTTTAGCTACAAAAAATTTACTGCTGGTTTTGTAATGAGGGGTAATGTAGGTAACTATCTATATAACAACGTAAATAGTAGTACTGGCACTCAACGCAATATATTAAATCCATTACGTTTTATAAATAATGCATCTAGAAACGTATTAAGTAGCAACTTTAGTGGTAATGGTTCTCAATATTATTTGAGTGATTACTATATTGAAAATGCTTCTTTCTTAAGAATGGATAATATAAGCATTGGCTACAATGTGGGTAAAGTATTTAACAACAAAGCAGATTTAAGAATTGGGGCTAATATTCAAAATGCTTTTGTTATTACAAAATATAGTGGTTTAGATCCAGAAGTTTCTGGTGGTATAGATAATAACTTATATCCTAGACCAAGAGTATATGTATTAAGTATTGGTTTAAACTTTTAAAAGACAACTTGAGTAAAGTAAAACAATAAAAAATTGCACATGAAAAATAGATTAATAAAAATTGCCACAATTACAGCTTTTGCTGTTAGTGGGTTTACATCTTGTTCCAAAAAACTAGATTTAACACCACAAAATAATGCTACAGCAGATCAAGTGTATGCTACATCTACAGGGTATAAACAATCTTTAGCTAAAGTATACTCTGCTTTTGCTTTAACTGGCGCTAATGGTCCTGGTTCTAGCGATGTTGCAGGTATAGATGCTGGTACTGCAGATTTTTTACGCTTATTTTGGAAAGCACAAGAATTAAGCACAGATGAAGCTGTTGTTGCTTGGGGAGATCCGGGTATTCAAGATTTTCATTTGATGAATTGGGGTTCAGATAACCCTTTAACAAGAGGTTTATATTATAGATGTATTTATCAAATAAATGTTGCCAACGAATTTATTCGCCAAAGTACACCAGATAAAGTTGCTGGTAGAGGTATTACGGGTACAAGTGCAGATAGCATAAAAACTTATGCTGCCGAAGTTCGTTTTTTAAGGGCATATCAATTTTGGGTTTTGATGGATCTTTTCGGTAATCCTCCTTTTGTTACAGAAACAGACCTTATTGGTACTTCATTACCAAAACAAATTTTAAGAAAAGATTTATTTACTTACGTAGAAACAGAGTTAAAAGCTATTGAAACTTTGTTGCCAAACGCAAGAGCTAATGAGTACGGAAGAGCAGAAAAATCTGCAGCACAAGCTTTATTGGCTCGTTTATATTTAAATGCTGAAGTTTATACTGGTACTCCAAGATATGCAGATGCTATTACATTTTCTAAAAGAGTTATAGATGCAGGGTATTCTTTAATATCAAATTACCGTCAATTAATGTTGGCAGATAATAATACAAATACCTCCGAAAATATCTTTAACATTAACTATGATGGTTTAAGAACACAAACTTTTGGCGGAACCACATTTATAAAAAATGCTGCTTTAGGCGGAGATTTAAACCCTAGTGATTATGGAACTACACAAGCTTGGGGCGGAATTAGGGTTACAAAAAATTTACCTAATCTTTTTCCTGATTTTACTGGAGCTGCAGATAAACGAGCTCAATTTTTTACAAGTGGGCAAAATTTAGAAATTAATTCTTTAACTACTTTTAGAGATGGCTTGGCTGTTACAAAGTTTAGAAATGTATCTAAAGCTGGTGTTGCTGGTTCGCATCCAACTTTTTCTGATATTGATATGCCAATTTTTAGATTAGCAGAGCAATATTTAATATATGCAGAAGCAGTAACACGCGGTGGAACTGGCGGAGATGCTGCTTTGGCTTTAACTTATATTAATTTGTTAAGAACTAGAGCTTACGGAAATGCAAGTGGTAATATAACAACTGGCACCCTAACTACTAATTTTATAATAGACGAAAGAGCAAGAGAATTGTATTGGGAAGGCCACCGTAGAACAGATTTAATTCGTTATAACAGATTTGTAGAATCAACTTATTTATGGCCTTGGAAAGGCGGAGCAAAAGATGGGACAAGTGTATCTGCAATAAGAAAACTATACCCTATACCTGCATCTGATTTAGCTGCAAATCCTAACCTAGTTCAAAATACTGGTTATTAATTAATTACACTAAAAATTTAAGTATGAAATATTTATCAAAAATTATGTTGGTTGCCGCAGTGGTAATTACGTTTTGGTCTTGTACCAAAGACGAAAATCAACTAACTGTAGAGGGTTCAACTCCCCCTCTTTTAAGTTCATCTGTTACATCTCCAAGTGTTTTGCCATTGAGTTTTGCAAACAAAGACAATCCTATATTTAATTTGTCTTGGACAAACCCTAACTACCAATTCAACACTGGTGTTAATTCTCAAAGCGTATCTTACTCTTTACAAATGGATACTACTGGTAAAAATTTTGGTAGTGCCAATAGAATTGAAGTAGGGATTGTAAGTAATTTAAATTACACCAATACTGTAGGTGGTTTAAATGATTTGTTGCTAAATAAGTTACAATTAACGGCAGGTAGAACTTATACTTTAGACATTAGGGTTATAGCTAGTTTATCGGGTTCAGCTTTGCCTTTAACTTCTAATATTTTAAAATATACTGTTACTCCATATGCTATTCCTCCAAAAGTAGAACCTCCAGTTTCTGGTACATTGTTTATAACTGGTGCTGCTACGCCAAGAAGTTGGATGGGTGGTGGAGACGCTCCAGTAACAAGCCAACAATTTACAAGAATTAATTCCACAACTTTTGAGTTGGCTAGTATAACATTAATCGGTGGTGCAGAGTATTTGCTAGTTCCACGTTATGGAAATTGGAGTGCTGTTGCACCTGATCCAGAAAAATATGGAGTAGTAGCTTCAACAGCAACGGTTAATCCTGATACAGATGATTTTAGAGCTGGCGGAAACAATTTTAAGTCACCTGCTGCTGGTGGAAATTTTAGAATTCGTGTAGATTTCCAAAGGGGAGTATTTACAGTAACTCGTTTATAATTTTTAATTTTACAAAAACAACAACATGAAACTATTTTCAAAATTGGGCTCAATATTAATAGCATCTATCATTCTATTAACTGCCTGTGATAAAGTAGAAAGTTTGCCTTTTTTTGCACAAGTGCCTTCTAGTGGTGCTTCTGCGTTAACAAGCTCATCTGCAACTTTAGCAGCTTTGCCTGCAGATTCTAGTAAAGTTGGTTTAACCTTCACTTGGACTAAACCTGCCTACACTGTGGATTCTGCAACTATTAAGTATATAATAGAAATAGACTCTTCTAGTAGAAATTTTTCTAAAGCAGTTACCAGAACTTTTTCAGGGGCTATACGTACAACCTATACTAACAAAGAATTAAACGATATTTTCTTTGGTTTAGGTTTTACCTTTAATGTTGCTTATGATATAGATGTTCGTATAACATCTTCTCATGCAAATAATAATGAAGTATTACGTTCTAATACTGTAAAAATTAGAGTAACACCTTACAAAGTACCACCAAGAGTAGCATTACCAACAAGTAGCCGCTTATTTATAGTAGGTGGTGGTACAGATTTTGACTGGGCAAATTCAAGCACAGTCAATGCTGCAGAAGAATTTGCTAGACTAAATGAAACTACTTGGGCTGGTGTATTTAATTTGAAAGCGGGTGGTGAATATTTGATTTTGCCTGTTAAAGGAGATTGGAGTAACAAATTTGCTATTAGTAGTACTGGCAATGCCGCACAAAGAACTGGTGGCTCATTTGGTTTTAATTCAAACGATAACTTCCCATGTCCTACAACTGCTGGCTCGTATAGAGTAACAATCGATTTTCAAGCAGGCACCTACAGTGTAGTTCCTTATACTGGTCCAACTTTACCTACTAATTTATTTTTAGTAGGCGATGCTACTCCTGCTGGTTGGGCAAATCCTGCCACAGGCGTTGCTGTACAAAGATTAACTAGACTTAATTCTGTTGTATGGCAAATGCCTTCAATAGCATTAACTGCTGGAGAATATTTAGTATTACCTGTTGCTGGCTCATGGACAAATAAATACGCTGTTGCTAATAAAGGTTTAGCAGGTTTGTCAGCAGGTGGAGATTTTGGATATAATTCTAATGATAATTTTCCAGGTCCTGCTGCTGGCAATTACAGAGTAGAATTAAATTTTGCTACTGGTAGATTTACAACTACAAGGTTATAATTTCTTTTTTAAATTTATACAAAACCTCACCTTAAAAAGTGGGGTTTTTATTTTTAGGGCTAGACAATCATTTCTTTAATAAAAAAAATAAAGGGATATCAACTCTCTTTCTCCAAGATTGCTCACTATGATTTTCTCCAGGGAAATATTTAGACATCCAATTTGTATTAGTAAATCCTTTGGTTTTCATAATTTCATCTACTTTCTTTTGAATGGCAGGATAGAGTGCATCCAATGTTTGATCGCCACAATCAAAATAAATCGTATGATTTTTAGGTTTAGGTAAATGTATTTGTAAATAATTTAAAAACGCATCTGGTACTGGATTGTTTTCTAACGACCAAACACCCGGCCAATGTGTACTTATACAGGCAGCTCCACCAAACACATTCGGATATTCACAGATAGCATACATTGATATTAAACCACCCATACTGCTACCCATTATAAAAGTGTTTTCCTTTTTTGTTTTAGTAGGGTAGGTTTTATCAATAAAGGGCTTTAGTTCAGTCACTAAAAATTTTAAATAATTATCAGAGATAGGTTTAAACACTTCTTTAGTTCTTCCTGCTTTTTGAAGTTGTGCAAAGATGGTATCTTTCTGTATTTGTGTTAAAGATTCATAAGGCTTTTGAGGAAAGTAGTCAGGATGTCTAGTTTTTTCACCATTCCAAACACCAACAACAATTACATCCTTTATTTTCCCTTCAGCAACTAATTTTGAAAGGGCATCATCAATATCCCAAGCCTGATGATTCCATGTAACGGCAGAATCATACAAAGCTTGTCCATCATGCACATACAAGACTGCGTATTTTTTTTCAGAAGTATAGCCTTCTGGCAACCATACATCAATATTTCGTTCAGTAACAAATTTAGATTTAAATTTTTCGTATCGTTTAATAGTTCCAAAAGAAGCCTTCGGCAGTTGTGCACAAACAATGCAAACAATAAATAAATACAATAATGATAAGATGGGTTTCATTTAGGTTATTGGGTTAAATTGGTTTTAACTTTATTTAATTATTTTATCTCAAAAATAGTTGCCGATCTTGATGATACAGTTAATGTTGATTGAATGGAACTTGTTTCATTGTTTAGTACATTTTTTGCAGTTGACTTTCCTTTTAAAATTTCCTGATACCTATTTACATCAATAGTTGTAGCCGAATTATTTTTATTCATTACCACCATAATTAATTTCTCTTTGTTATAACGGAAGTAAACATAAATGCCATTTGACGGCACGAAATGGAGGGTCTTTCCATTTGATATTACAGAATTATTTTTTCTCCAGTTGAGTAGTTGCTTTAAAAACAATTGATTTTTTTTCTGTTCTATTGATAATCCATTTCCTGTAAATGCATTTACTGAATCATTTATCCATCCACCCGGAAAATCTGAACGAATTAATCCATCATTCTTATGATGGCCAGTATTATCCATCAAAATTTCAGTACCATAAAAAATTTGCGGAATACCACGTATCGTTAATAAATAAGTTAAAGCCATTTGCACTAATTCAGGGTCATTGTTCAGTTGCATATACAATCGATCCATATCATGATTGTCGCCAAAAATCAAAATATTATTAGGGTCTGCATAACCAAAATCATTTGAAAGTGCATCATATAATCTCGACAAATCAAAAGCACCATTACGATCTTCTTTTTCATTGAGTGCTTTTATCAATGCCTCCTGAATTGGAAAATCCATGATCGATTTTAAACAACTTGTATAACCATCTTTATTAATTTTCCCTTGTTGCCAGTATGAAGTGATTAATGGGTTGGTGCTCCATTCTTCACCTACCATATTAAAGTTGGGATATTCATTCATGATTTGGCAACTCCAATTTTTTAAAAAGGTTTTATCAGAATAGCCATATGTATCTTGTCTTACACCACCAAGATGTAAGGTTTCAATCCACCATATAGTACTTTGTATAAGGTAATTTGCCATGAATTGATTTTGCCCATTCATATCAGCCATATTTTTATCGAACCATCCATTCTTCCATAAATCTATATCATAATTTGCTGCATACATATCTTGATTTACAGTTCGCTTATGATTAGTTGGGGTATACTTATCTGGATAGTTTACCCATTTTTTAAAAGGCAAATCATTCATCCACCAATATCCAATGCCAGTATGGTTGATCACTTCATCAAAAATTAGTTTTATACCTTTTTGATTTGCCTTAATAGATAACTCTTTGTATTCATCTAATGTTCCAAATCGAGGATCTACTTTGTAATGATTAGTTATTGCATACCCATGATATGAATATCTAGGCATATCATTTTCAAGCATTGGTGTAGGCCAGATTGCAGTAAAGCCCATATCTTTTATATAATCTAATTGGTTGATAATACCACGAATATCTCCCCCGTGACGACCTCCAGGAAAACTGCGATCAATTTTACTTTCTTTCATTCCTTTTACCACATCATTACTAGTGTCGCCATTAGCAAAGCGGTCGGACATGATTAAGTAAATAACATCGGAGGAATTGAAACCTTTTATCTGAGAAGCATTAGGATCACGGAGTAGCAAATTATACTTATAAGTATAAACTATTTTATTTTCCTTTTTAAAGTTAATGGTAAACGCACCAGGTTTTGTTTTTTCACTAATTATCAAATCCAGAAAAAGATAATTTTTACTATCGGCCTTGTTTATTTTTTTAAGTGTAACGCCTGTATAATTTATTTCAGGAATTGTATTTCCTATATCATTTCCGTTAATTAATAATTGGAGATTAGCGTTTTTCATTCCAACCCACCAATTCAAAGGTTCTATATGATTGATTTGTGCAAATGAGTTAAATGTTTGTAATAGCATCAATAAAATCGAAGTGAGAAGCAATTTATATTTCATCATTGTATAATTTATTTTTAATTAAATTAAGATAAGAATATTTTATTATTAAAACCTATTTGCTCACAGGTTAAAATGAATCAAATCAAGTAATTTTAAATGCTATTTATCTAAACGCATTCAAAGCGATTGTTGGTTTTAAGCCCATCAAAAATCCATCTGAAAAGATTATTATCCCATCCGTTAGAAATATGTACAATCACTTTTGCTATGCGAAAAATAGTCTTCACAGCAATATAACCAGTTTGTATTAATTGCGAAAAGTTTTTCATATTTATCGATGCTTTACCATCTGGCCAAAGCATTCCATCATTGGTTTCGTTTCCAATTTGAACCCACTCAGGAGTAATTCCTGAAGATTTAAAATAATTAAGTACGGCAAGAGTACGGTTCTTTAAAGAATCGTTAAGATTTATAAAATTAAGTCCTTGCCAATTTGCAGGTTTATATTGTTTGCTAGGATCTGCCCACGATTCGCTATAATGAAAGTCTAACATAATATGCATCCCAGCTGCTTTTGCCCTTAATGCTTTTGAAAGAACATCATTGGCGCTATTCCATCCATTTGTTGGATTAACCCAAACTCTAAGACGAATTGTATTCATACCATACCCTTTAAGTAGTTATATTAAATTTTGCTGTTGACCAGAAGAATCATAAAACTTTTTCACACTTAAGTCCATCTCTTTTATCCAACTAATATCAACTCCTTTAGCAAAAAAGCTTGGCTGAACTGTAACAAATGATTTTGTATTTCTTTGCGCACAAGAATTCATTAACCCCAAAACAAAAATAAAAAAGCCATTTTTTAAGTCCTATTATTTAGTTATTAATTTTTAGGTTATTGGTTATTAAGTCATTGTGGTTTTAAGGCATTGTCTACAACTCTTTCTCCATAACTACATGTTCAATAGTTAATTCTACAAAAGGTTCTCCATTAATAAAATATCCAAGTTTATCAAAAAAAGGAATAGAAGTAACACGAGAGTGCATCAATATTTTTTTATAT
>Ga0105051_10005414_pt1 | contig 14265 bp, 10 predicted proteins | sample FRY02_FD_78383 | JGI IMG/M metagenome (GOLD analysis project Ga0105051, IMG submission 78383) | Freshwater microbial communities from Lake Fryxell liftoff mats and glacier meltwater in Antarctica - FRY-02 (megahit assembly) | ecosystem: Environmental > Aquatic > Freshwater > Ice > Glacier... | reverse complement strand
CGCGTCGAGGAATTTGCGATCGATCTCGCGGATGTTCGCAAGACATACGCTCGCAAGATTCGCGCCTTGCAAGGCGTCGATCTTCGAGTTCGCAGTGGAGAAATATTTGGACTCCTCGGCCCCAATGGTGCGGGCAAGAGCACGCTTGTCAAGATCATGATGACGATTGTCCGTCCGGATACAGCGCGAGGAACGGTGCTTGGTTGCGGCGTGGGCGATCCAAACTCTCTGAGCCGCATTGGATATCTGCCAGAACATCATCGATTCCCAACCTATCTCACTGGACGGCAAGTCGTTGAATTCAGCGGTGCGATGTCCAAAGTTGATCGCGCAACACGCAAGAAGCGCGCTAGCGAATTGCTCGACCGTGTTGGCATGAGCGGCTGGAAGGATCGTCGGCTCGGTTCGTATTCCAAGGGAATGCGGCAGCGAACGGGGCTTGCGGCGGCGTTGGTCAACGATCCACAACTCGTGGTGCTCGACGAACCCACCGACGGCGTTGATCCAGTTGGACGGCGTGAAATTCGTGACCTGCTCACAGGTTTTCGCGATGAGGGACGAACGATCCTGCTCAATTCGCATCTGCTGTCGGAGATTGAAAATGTTTGCAACCGAGTTGCGATCATGGTGCAAGGTCGCATGGTCGCGCAAGGAACAATCGACGAACTCACCGCATCGAGTCGCAGATATGAAATCATCATCGAAGGACCGCCGCCTGATTGGTGCGGCGATGCAGCAAGTGTGCAAGCAATTCCAGCTGGCCACATGCTCGCCTCGGGCATCGCAACCGCATCATCGCGCCTTGTCTTTCTTGGACTTGACGCGGTGGGCGCGCAACCGATTCTCGACCGACTTCGTGCGCAGGGCCGCACGATCATTGCGGTGCAGACGGTGCGCGAGTCATTGGAAGATCTTTTTATGCGTGCGGTGACCGATCCAAACACTGGGCTCATCTATCGACCGGGAGCGGCGACATGATGCAGACGGTGGCAATTTTCGTCGGTGCATATCGCGAATTGAGCGCGCGCAAATTGTTCTGGCTTGCGCTAGCGGTCAGCCTCTTGGTCGTGGGGCTCTTTGCGTGTTTGGGCATCAATGAAACAGGCATCAGTTTCGTTGGATGGTCGTTCGAGAGTCCTTTCTTCAACACAAAGACAACTTCTCCTGAGACATTTTACAAGTTGCTCTTCGTCAATCTTGGAGTGGATTGGTGGCTAGGAGTTCTATCAACCTTGCTGGCACTGGTGACAACATGCGGCATCATTCCAGACCTTGTTGCGCCGGGCTCGGTCGACCTCTTGTTGGCCAAACCCATCACGCGCACTCGGCTCTTCCTCACCAAATTCTGTACGGGACTTCTCTTTGCAGCATTGCAAGTCTCTGTTTTTACCGCCGCCAGTTTTGTCGTCATCGGCGTGCGCGGCGGCGTTTGGGAATGGTCGCTCTTTTATGCGATACCGATCGTGACTTTTTTCTACAGCATGCTCTTCAGCATTTGCGCACTCGTCGGCATGTTGACAAAATCATCGGTTGCTGCGCTCATTCTGACTCTGCTGGCTTGGACTGTGATCTTCACGATCAACCTCGCCGAAACACTCGTCAACAGCGGGCGAATTGCGAATCAAATGGAAGTTGCGGCCATTGAAAAGTCACTCGCTGACACTGAGAATCCACCAGATGAAGATGAGCAAGAAGAACTGAATCGCGATTTGGAACGGAGCATGGAAAATCGTCCAACATGGGACCGCGCACATTTCTGGTTCTTTGGCGTCAAGACTTTCCTGCCCAAGACGACCGATACGCTCAAGCTGCTTGATCGGTGGATTCTCGACTCGGCGTCGATGCCAACGCGCGATGAAGATTCACGCCGCGGGCCACAGCAGGCGTTTGGACCCAAGCGCGTGACGCGCGGCGAATTCCAACGCGCGCTTCGCGACGATGAACAATTACGATCGATTTGGTGGGTACTCGGGACGAGCATCGCATTCGAAGCGCTGGTGCTGGGACTCTCGACGCTGATCTTCGTGCGGCGTGATTACTGAGTGCGGGTCACGAGAAAACTTGATTCATGGACTGCGCAACCAATGCATCAACAAAACATATGGCGATCGATTGGCTCAGCCAGACTTCGCCTTCGGTTTCGCAGCGGCCTTGCGCGCTGGCAATGGATACTGTGAGACATACTCACTCTTCAAGAAGAAGTAATAGAGAGTCCCTTCGCAGTATTGACCGCCCGCGAGAATTTCAGCAGATGGACCAATTCCCATGAAGATGTCCGCGCGACCTGGAGCGCGAATGGCACCACCTGTGTCTTGATCGAGCATGAAGCGTTGGAATGGCTCCTTCGATCCGCCATGCGTGCTTGCCAATGTATCGACGAAAAGAATGCCACCTGGTGGATAGACACTCTTGTCGGTGGCGAGAGAAACTTTGTCAGTCACCTTCACACCGAGGCTGCCCGCGGGCCATGTTTTGCCGTCATATTCGGTGAAGAACACAAATCGATTATTGAGGTTGATCATCGCCATCACAGATGCGGGATCCTTTTCATACAGCCGCCGAATCGCGGTGAGATTCAAGTCTTGCGCTGGAATGAGTCCAGCGTTGACGAGGCTCGATCCAAGACCAACATATTCACCGTCGGTTGCGCCGGCATATCCAATGAAGATCACCCTGTTGTCTGGCAGTGTCAACTTCGCGCTGCCATTAATCTGCACGATGTACGCATCGAGCGCGGTGGCAAACCACGCAAGTTCCAATCCGTTGAGCATGCCCGACGAGAGAATCTCTGCGCGATTTGGCCACGACACAACTTCACTCTCAGAGATGCGACGACCAATTGCCTGACCCGTTACCGGATCAGTCTCAAGGAATTTTGGCCTGCGATAGATTGGATATTCAAATCCAGGTCTCTTCGTCAAACTCGCCAGATATTCAGGCGCAAAATATCCGGTGAAGAGAACTCCGCCCTTTCCATTCCAACCCTTGGTCTGCCAGCAATCAAACATCTGCTTAAGCGCACTGTCGAATGTTGCCTGATCTGTACTGTCGTTGAGAATCTGCCGAAACGCAATCACGCTCGACGATGCTTGATCCCATGTGCAAACATCTGGAAATGGAAACATCTGCGGAAACCTTGACCGACTCGATGGACTCTCGAACCACGATTGATCTTGCATGAGACCCTCTTGCAAATACGCATCGCGCGCGGACCAAGCCTTCGATAAGTCTGGCCACTGCTCAGTGGGTCCAAGTTTGCGAAGGGCGCACTCACCTGGTGCGAGTTTCTGGGCAAAATCTGCAGTGGGCGTTGGAACTGGCGGCGCCTCGCAACCGATAATGACCAAAGTCGCAATGGCGAGTGAGGAAAAGCCGATAAGAGTGTTGCATCCTTGCATGGCGCGAAGGGTAGCACATTTGATCAGTATTTCGTGAGTCGACGAGACTAAATGTGTATGATTCGACTCAAACAGCAACTGGAGACACCATATGACATCAACACAAACACTCGTGCTCGCTTGGGGATTTTCAGGATGGGAACTCGCCATCCTGCTCGTCTTGGGCTTGCTCATTTTCGGACGACGCCTGCCTGAGCTCGGCCGCTCGGTCGGCAAGACCATCATCGAGTTCAAGAAAGGTCTTGCTGGAATCGAATCGGATGTCAACAGTTCGACCAACAACGCTCCGGCGCAGTCCAATCAGAATTCTGGCGGTTCGCTTCCACCGAGTTCCCCTTCGCAAGGCAACTCCAATCAAGGCGGAGTTACCAACCACGAGACGCAGGGACAGTATCGCCCGCCACAATCATGATGAATCCTGATGAATCCTGATGAATCCTGACGGCTCTTGAATTGGTGTTGATGGGGGCGCGTTGTTGTTTTCGTACGAGCACGGATTGAGCAGGAAATCCCGCGTTTTCTAGGTGGTTTTTCGCGGGCTCAATCTCCATCGTTGCCACGAAAAGAAAAAAGGCGCGCTTTCAAGACGCTGCCTCGCCGTTCAATAGCGTAACTCCCGTGCGGATGAAGCAAGCGGTGTCGCTTTCCATCAGCACTCAACAAGGGAGGCTTCTATGAAGTGGAATTCAATTCGTTTGGGTTACCGTTACTTGTCGCTCATCGCTGCGGCGATCATCTTCCAACAACTTGCCAGCGGGTCGCCGAAATTGGGCGGTGACGACCCCACCGGGCCACCGCCAGGGCCACCGCCCTGCCCCACGATCGAGTTTCTATGCGATGGTCCGCCGCCCAAACCTGAGGACCCACTCCAACAACTCTGCCAATGCGGACCTGGCCAATGGATACGCGTCACAAAGCAGCCGCAGCTCGATCCATTTCCTGAAATCCATAGCCGATGGAGTGGCTCTGACAATTTCGTTGCATGGCAAACGAGCTCTGACCGTGTGGCCCACGATGGACAGGCATCGGTCAATGTAACGATCGCTGGTACGAGTAGATTCTGGCATGCGGGCAGCAAATCCGGGAGTCATGTTGCGCAATACTCGGGCGGATGGACTGAACAATGGCAAGGAACATTTCCAGCATGCGCGCGCTCGGTCATGCTCGCCGCCGTTGGCAGCGGCGCATTGACGATCGGTGGCAGTTGTGCGGCAAGGCTCGGCTGTTCTGCGGCCACTACGGCCACCGCTTCCGGCGGTGCGATGAGCAGAGGCAACGCAACCGCCACGGTCACAGGACTCGAAATCCATGGGGCAGTTTCATTTGATGAGCTCGTTCGCGAATCGAAGATCAATGGGAACTTCGGTGCGGATATCACGCTCAGCTCGCCAGGCTTGAGTGGACGCATGTCTTCAAACCAAAGTTGGACTGTCAAGGGAGAAGGTTCAGCGGCTGGGTCACTGTCGTTCACGATTGCGCCCGACCGAACATACTGCGCACTGACCAACTTACCGATCATGGCAACTTGGAACGGAATCGTGGCTGTCTCGGCCTCAGTCTCTGTCGACGAAAATGGGTCGGCGGCTGGATCGGCCGGATCGACATTGTTGTTGCAGATCAATTGACTTGGAGTTTTTTCATGAGACTGATGCACATATTGAGAGTCATGCGTGTCAAGTGTGTCATGCGTGTCATGCGTGTCATGCGTGTCATGCGTGTCATGCGTGTCATGCGTGTCATGCGTGTCATGCGTGTCATGCGTGTCATGCGTGTCAGTCAATTCATAGGACGACTCGCGGCATTGGTCGCGTGCGCGGTCTGCGTGGGGCAGACGGCGGTGGAGGATGTGCGAGCGAACACTCGCACACTCCTTCACGAGTCGTTCTCGAATGTTGTTCAGTCGATGCAGGATCGCTTCGCGGCAGAAGATCACGCGCTCATAGTCGGCCGTAAATTATCGGTTGATTGGTCGCTCGCGCCTGCCCTGCTCATGTGCGAAATTGCGCGTGGCGATCCGCCATCGCATTGGATGGCGACACTCGATGACGCGTATGGAAACTCAGCTGCGCTCGCTGATGACGCGCCAGAAACCCCGCGAGCGATCGTTGAAAGTTGCGCGCTCATTGCGCATCGCACTGGCATCGTGGAATTTTCATCGCGTGCGGAGCGTTCATTCGCGGCTGGTTCAGAAGTGCCACCGCTGATCGCCTGGGAATGCGAAATTGATCGCGCACAAACGCGACTGCGAACAGCTTGGTATGAGCCATCGCTCGCACAGCGCGGAATAGACTTCCCAATGCCGGCCGATCGCACCGTGCTGACATGGACGAGTGAATTGATGCGCCTCCAAGTGCTGCAAGAGTCCGCTGACTGGTCGATGCCGTGGCCGAAGGAACGACCGATTTTCGATCATGTCGGAGATGCATACGACCTCTTCGACGGACTTCGCGCATGGCATTGGGCGCGACGACAAGAGGTGATCGCAAGCAAGCCTGCGCTGATCAGCGAAAACACGGACGGGAAGTTCATCCCGCGCACTCTGCGATGGACTCAACCTTCCTGCGATGAATGGCAGTTGACGATCGCACTGCGTCCATGTTGGGCGATCCGCACGGCCGGATTCATCGTGACGGCCGACAGCGTTGATCGATCGAAACTGCCAGTCGGCAGACCAAACACCTTGGTCGAAATCATCGCTGCGCACACAACGCTGAGAGTGTCTTTCGTCCGCCTTGCCAATGCAACTGTCGGCATCGCCAAGGGAACTTTTCTGCCAAGCCGCCTCGCACTCCTTCTGGATGATCATGAAATTGCCCACGCAAGCTTGCACTCAATTGGATTGCTGCCAGCTGAAGATTCATCAATCGATCGACCGCTGAAGATAGATCCACTCTGGCGCGATGCAATCGAACGAATTCGCCAAGCACAAGATTCGCAGGTGCCACCCATTCCATTTGACGCTTCGCAGTTGGACTTCAGCACGCACACTGCCAACGGTTCCAACGCCGCGCTCCTGCGAGCACGACTCGCTGCCAACGCGTGGATGTTTGGACTTCGCGCAGACATCGCCAATCTCACCGCAACCATCACGCATGCGCAAGGACTCCGCCGCACCGAAAATCTTGGCCGCCACGACTTGACTGATCTTCAGACCTTCGCAGAATCGATGGCTATCGCGCATGCGGCCGACTCGGTCATCTCTGCCGTACGCATTCGACACGCGCTCGCGGCGGCGGAACTTCAAACGAGCGAACTCATTCCCGCATGCCTCGCCGCCGTATCAAGCGGACGCTTCTGGGCTGCACTCGATCTAGCGACGGTGGGATCCAACCGTGCAATAGAAGGATCACAAGCAGAAGCGATGTGGCGGCGAGCGCGCGAGTCAATCCACAACTGGTACGCCGATCCCCTGTCGTATGTCGTCTTCGGCGCCGACTCTGGCGTGTTGATTCTCTCACAGCACATTGCAGCTGAAATCAACCCAACCTGGAACGATTCGATCGCGGTCAACCCACCCCCAACAACAATCGATGGACGCGCAGCGGGCGGTGCGATGCGAGAATTGCGCGCCATCTTTGATAATCGGGCGATTAAGTTGATCGATGACAAGAATGACAAGCATGACAAGCATGACAAGCCCAACAAATCCGACCAGCCCAACCCCGCCAATCACTCCTGACCGTCAATCAACTGCACATCGGGTCGCGCAAGGCGAAACTGCTTCGAGCCTTCGGGCGTGACCCGACTCGACCAAACATAGAGCTTGCGTAGCGACTTGAGACTTCGCAGTGAATTCAATCCGTCGTCAGTCAATTCCGTCGCCACAAAGTTGATCGATTCCAGTTTCTGCATCTTCGCCAAGCTTGCCGCAACTTGATCGCCCACCTTGGTGTGATCGAGACGCAAGACTCTCAGCGCCGAGAAGTGCGTCAGCTCACCACTCGCGTCATCCGCAATCGCGCAATGAGCAAGATTCAGTACCACCAAGAAATCAGCTAGCTGTGCCAATTGCGAAAGCTGCGCATTCTCAATCGGCTGTGTCGCCAGACTTGCGTTGGCCTCGTAATTGGAACTCTCTTGTGCGAGTGGTTGCACAATCACTCCCAAGCTTGCCAGCGCTGAAGTTTCCCGCTGAATTCGCGCAAGTTCTTCGGGTTTCAATGGGCGCTCGGGCAGCGTCCACCGATTGTCCGATTCCGCTCTCGGTGAAGCGACTACTCCACCACTTGGGGCACCTTGCTCGATCCATGTTCGAATGATCGCAATCTGCGTCGGCGTCAGACGATCACCTTCTGGCGGCATCGCACTGTCATCATCGGCTGGCAACTCAACATTGATGAGCATCAAACTGGCCTTGGGATCTCCTGGCTTGACCACAAATTCACCCTTGCGCGCAGTCGTCATGCGCGACCAATCATCGAGATAGACACCGCCCTTGTGCTTGCCGTTGCCATGACATTCGTAACAGTGCGCGCTCAAAATCGGCACGACCTGTTTGACGAAGTCCACGCCACTAGTCGATCCCGTATTCGCTGCGGCATTCACCGGCACACTCGCCGTCGCGGGCGCGCTCGAACTTGCCGCCGCACTCGCATCCGCAACCACCGCCGTGTCGGCTATCCCCAGCTGCTTCTTCGCCGCACGAGTCGCCGCATCACGCTGACTCTTTTCAGTTTGATCAATCGCGGCCCAGAATGCGTCGGTGACAAATCCATCGCCGTACACCATCGAACCACCGAGATGTCCCGTAAACGCCAACCCACCCGCGGTCGCCAACAACAACATGCGCCACGCACCCGAACGCGACGGTGTTGGATGAGCACGAATGAACGATCCTCCGATCGCCAATGCCACCAGAAGCACCGCGCACGCAATTCCAGTCCACCGATGTAAGAATAGATTCAGTGTCGCTTCCTGAACTTCATACTCCGCGAAGAACCATCCACTGAACGCCGTCACAACCGCCACGACTGCCGCAAACCAAATCGCAGTCAATGCGAACGACGATGGACCAGGTTGACGCCGCACCGCACCCCATAATTCCACAACCGCAGCCACAACTCCTAAGGCAATTGGAAAATGCAGAAATACAGGATGCAATCGACCGACAAACTCCAGCCAAGCATCCACTGCTGATAGTGCGAGCATCATTGAAGCAAGAATAACGAGTTCACTCGCCTCAGTTTCAATTCACTCGCCTCAGTTTCAATTCACTCGCCTCAGTTTCAATTCACTCGCCGCGACGACCACGCGCACCAGCTCTGCCCACCGCATCATCTCCAAATCGCTTGCGCACCGCGTCTGCGGCGCCATCGAGTCTGCGCTGACGATCAACTGCGGGATCGCTGAAGAGACCAAGATTTTCCTGACGCTTTTCCAGCCCGCCCAAACTCATCCCAAGCAAGCGAAGTGGCTCGGCTTCCTTCGCACACCACTTGTCAAATAATCCGCGTGCGCACAACCAGAGCTCGCTGCCAATATCCGTGGCGACTGGCAATGTTGCTTGCCGTGTCACAGTTCGAAAGTTTGCACATCGCAATTTCACAGTAACCGTGCGAGCCGCCAATCCGCGCCGACGCAATCGAATCTCGACAGCCTCAGTCTGCCCGAGCAAAATCTGGCGAAGCCGTTCGAGATCGAGCGTGTCATGTTCAAATGTTTCCTCCTGACCGATGCTCTTGGGCGGTCGCTCTGGCTCAACCTCGCGTGAATCGATGCCGCGCGCCAACAGCCACGCATCTCGTCCACTCGCTCCCAGATCCGCGGTCACTCGCTCTTCGCTGGCATGCTGCAAGTCGGCGAAGGTCGCATATCCCCGAGCGCGAAAATGGGCTTCCGCCACGGGACCAACTCCCCACATTCTGCCGATATCGAGTGGCGCAAGAAACGCCTCAAGCTCGTGCGGTTGCACGATCACCACAGCGCGCGGCTTGCGCAAATCCGACGCAATCTTCGCCACGAATTTCGACTGCGCCAGGCCAGCCGAGCATGTCAAACCTGTTTCACTGCGCACGCGATCAACAATTGCAACAACGGTGTCTGATGGCGCGCCAAAGAGCCGCTCGGTTCCGGTCAAGTCCACAAATGCTTCGTCCAGCGAGAGCGGTTCCACCAACGGTGAATAGTTGCGCAGCACCTGCATAAATCGACCTGACAATTCTTGGTATCGCTTCATGCGCACAGGCCGCACAATCGCCTGCGGACAGCGCCGCACCGCTTCCATCATCGGCATTGCCGACCGACATCCAAACGCACGCGCTTCATAACTCGCAGCGGCAACAACACTGCGTCGACCATTCCCGCCGACCAGCACAGGACGCCCCGCACACTTGGCGTCATCCATCTGCTCAACGCTGGCGAAGAACGCATCAAGATCGACATGCACGATTGCACGAAAAAGATTCACACGCAAAGATTACGCCGATGCGAGGCGAGTTCGAAATGCCGTCGCGCGCAGCACAAAATCCGCGATTTGCTCGGCACTGTCCTGTGGAGGCATCAACTGCAACGCCTTGCGCATCGCGTAACGCTTCTCCGCGGATTCCATCAACTCCAGCACACGCGCCCCGAGTCCTGCCATATTTTTTTCTGGATCAATCAGATCCAATTCCATCAATGCCGCGCCTGCATGAACCAATGGCAATGCGTTGGCGCGTTGATGCAGATCGTGGTGATATGGATAGGGCGCAAAGATCGTTGGCACTTGATTCACCTGCGCCTCGGCGACTGAACTCGCACCCGCGCGGCTCAAGGCGATATCGGCTGCTCCCCAAGCAAGGCCAATGCGGTGCATGAACGGCAACACGGCGGCACGCACTCCAGATTCTCGCCACGCCCTTTCATATCGCCCAACGCCACCGCTAGGATTCGCTCCGCACAAATGCAACACTTGCCAGTCGCGGAAGCGATCGGCGTGCGTCCGTGCCAAGTGAACAGCGAGATCATTGAGAGTCTGCGCGCCCTGCGATGCTCCAGTAATAAGCAGCACACGCGTGGCTGCATCGAGCCCAAGTTCCGCACGACAGAGTTCCGTCGATGCAGGCGCGGTCGCGATTCGGCGAATCGGCATACCAATAATGGCGCTGGCGAAATCTGGAATCTCTGGCACAGGGACGGCGGAAACAATCTTCGTCGCACTTCGCGCCACGAGACGATTCGCACGCCCCGGCGTCGCATCCAAATTCACAAGCAACACCGGAACTCCAGCCCGCCGAGCAGCAATGGCCACTGGCGGCGTTACAAATCCGCCAAGCGACACGACCCAGCTCGGTCGTGTCTGTCGAATGAGAGCGTCGGCATCACGGCGTGCGCGAACGAGTCCCATCAAGAAGCGCAGAAACTTTCGCGGCACCAAAGAAAATGGCTCCGCACGAATGACAGAAAACTCCGCGCCGGCTTCGCGCAGCATCGACGCATCGATCGCACGGGCCGAGCACGCAAAGATGGTGCGCGCGGTGGGATCGCTCGCTCGAATGCGCTCGGCGATCGCGAGCCCTGGCGAAATATGACCGCCCGTGCCGCCACCAGCCAAGAGAATCACCGGCCGATCTTGCGCAGTTGAACTTGTTGCGATCGTGCTCGTCCGAAGCCTCCGTTCATTGAAGGGTATGGATGCGCTGCGCATGCTGCTCATGCTGTTCATGATGACGCTTGAATTTCAAATCCAGCCCCGCTCATGGGCTGCGGTTCAGCGGCGCTGCTCGATGCACTGCGCGCATCCTCACGCGCCATCCTGCGATCCATCGCCATAATCAATCCCAACGAGAAACATGTGAGCATCCATCCAGTTCCGCCGCGTGAAACAAGAGGCAATGCGATGCCTTTGGTCGGAGCCAATCCAGTGACGACAAGAATATTGATCAGCGCCTGAAAGCCGATGGTGGCCAAGATTCCAAGACCGACCAACTGACCAAATGGCGAGAGTCGCGATTGCCCAGCAGTCCCGCCACCCGCCGCTCGCTCGCGCACTGCGCCGATGACTGACCATCCACACCAGAGCAAGAATGCATACAGCGCAACCACCAAGAACGCGCCGATCATTCCAGTTTCTTCGCAGATGATCGCGTAAATAAAATCCGTCGTTCCCTCGGGCAGGTAGCCAAACTTCTGCACACTGTTGCCCAATCCACGCCCAGTCAGTCCCCCACCGGAAATCGCACCCATCGACTGAATGATGTGATATCCAATTCCCTGCGAATCCGCGTATGGATCGATGTAGGCCAAGATGCGATTGATTCGGTAAGGACTCGCGATGATCAACCCAACGAACCCAACGATGGCCATCGGCACAAGCATCGCAGCATGCCACCAACGACAACCAGCGGCAACAACCATGATCAGCGCAATCAACATGATGAGCGTCGCAGTGCCAAGATCCTCGACGGCGATTCCCATCGCAACCACTCCAGCAAATGCCATGGGAGGAACGAATCCGCCCCAGAACCTTTGCATCTTCGCGGCGCGCATGCAACACCACCACGCGAGAATCACCGGCATCCCCCACTTGGCGATTTCACTCGGCTGAAAAGTCAACGGCCCAAGGCTGATCCATCGACTCGCGCCGTTCACCTCGCGGCCGATTCCTGGAACATGCACGAGCACGATGCCCGCGAAGATCGCGGCGACGATCCACCAAATTGGATTGAAGATGCCGCGCGCGCCGCCGAGCTTTTCCACTGGCAGTCGTGACCCAATGAACAAGCACGCCACCGCCGCAATCGCAAAGAGCGTGGCGCGTCCGCCCAAAATGGCGTCAAGGGTCGTCTTGCTGTCGCCAGTGACATCCAAACTGGCCGAATTCACAAAGACCACGCCAATCACCAAGAGGCATAACGAAGAGAGAGCGATACCTTGTCCTGCTCGCAGCATCCGGGTGTTATCGGCAAGCGAGGCAATATCCCCTCAAGATTGCACGCCTTTGGCTATTCTCGACGCTCGCCATGCTGCCCGTCTTCCTCGAAACTTTTGGTTGCCAGATGAATGAACTCGACAGCGAACTCGTCCAAGGACAGCTCTTGGCACTGGGATATCGATTTGTCGATCGTCCCGAGGATGCGTCGGTGATCCTTTATAACACTTGCTCGGTCCGCGAACAGGCTGAACAGAAGGCTTACAGTCGCATCGGCATCATCGGCAAGCGCAAAGCCGCTGGAGAAGAGCTCATTTTGGGCGTCATCGGCTGCATGGCGGAACGGGACGGGATCGACCTCTTTCGACGGCATCCACAAGTCGATCTGATGTGCGGTCCTGGCGAACTCGACCGACTGCCACAGTTGATCGACAATGTGCGCCGGGCGCACGCCGCTGCGAGGGCCGATCAATATGAACCGCTGGCGATCGTCGACCGCACAGCGCTCGCGGGAAACCGAAGCCGCCGCTCGACCACCCTCGCCGCCGCCGAGGACAACTTAGAGAGCCTCGATCTTTCGCGAGCATTCGACCCCGAATCGACTGGTCGCAAGAAGCACAGTGCCTATGTGCGAATCACCCGAGGATGCAACAAATTCTGCACTTATTGCGTGGTTCCAACAACGCGCGGCGCCGAGATTCACCGGCCTCCCAACCACATCGTCGATGAATGCAAGCGACTCGTCGATGCGGGCGTTGTGGAAATCACACTGCTTGGTCAAACGGTCAATCACTATCGATATCAACATGGCAGTGCGGTGACCATCGATGGACGCGAAGCGGCGCAGGTCGGTCCTGGTCTTTCTGCATTTCGCAGCGCGCCCACAACAGGATCGCGCGTCACGACCTTCGCGCATCTACTGCGTCGGATTCACGAAGAAGTTCCCGCACTCAAGCGACTGCGATTCATCACCAGCTATCCGCGCGATTTCGGCGACGACATCTTTGAAGTCATGCGAGATTCTCCGCGAATTTGCCGCTATTTACATGCTCCAGCACAAAGTGGTTCCGACCGCATCTTGCGCTTGATGAATCGAGGATATTGCATCGGCGACTATGTTGACTTTGTCGAGCGTGGGTTGTCGATGCTGCCCGATCTCTGTCTTGCTGGAGATATTATTGTTGGATTCCCCACCGAAAGCGACGAGGACTTCGAGCAGACTTGCGCGCTTGTGAAGCGACTCCCATTTAAAAATAATTTTATTTTTAAATATTCACCGCGCCCGGGAACAACCGCATTCGACCGACTGCCAGATGATGTGCCGGATGCGGTGAAGCGACAACGCAACAACACATTGCTGGCCATTCAAACAGATGTCTCGCGCACAGTCCACGCGAACTGGGTCGGTCGCACGGTCGAGGTGCTCTTTGACGAAGTCCGAAGCCTTCCAAAGCCACGCCAGACGCAAGGTTCGACGAGCCATCTCACCCTCAACGGTCAAACGATTGGCGCCACAGCCCAAGAACACACCGATGAAAATGCGCCATTCCAGTGCGTGGGCCGAACCACTGGCGACCTTATAATGGCTATTGAATGCGATAATTTGCAAAAAGCATCCATTTTAGTCGGCAATACGGCACTTATTAAGGTTATCGGCGCATCGGCGCTTCTGCTGCACGGGGTGATTTCGGGTTGGCCTCCCGCCTCGTCGCAGTCCAAAAAGCATGGGATTTTTGCCAACAAAATTTGACGAGTCCCAATTTGGGGCTAGGTTGTCACTGGAGAGTTTGGAAAAAGGGATGTGTGTTCGATCTGAATCGCTTCCCTACTTTTTCCCGAAAGGCTCTCAAACATGAAATCTCTTGCAGTTCTCGGCGCCGTTGCGCTCATCTCGTCAACCGCTAGCGCAACCTTTACTGGTTGGACAGTGTCCATGGCAACCATCAATGGTCACGATGTCTATTCGGTTTATGGAAATTTCTCTCTCTCGACCGATGTCGTACTGAATGTCTTCGACTT
>Ga0105051_10005407_pt1 | contig 14277 bp, 5 predicted proteins | sample FRY02_FD_78383 | JGI IMG/M metagenome (GOLD analysis project Ga0105051, IMG submission 78383) | Freshwater microbial communities from Lake Fryxell liftoff mats and glacier meltwater in Antarctica - FRY-02 (megahit assembly) | ecosystem: Environmental > Aquatic > Freshwater > Ice > Glacier... | reverse complement strand
TGTGTGTGTGTGTGTGTGTGTGTGTGTGTGTGTGTGTGAGAGAGAGAGAGAGAGAGAGAGAGAGAGAGAGAGAGAGAGAGAGAGAGTGTGTGTGTGCATTTATGTGTGTGTGTATGTGCATGTGTGTGCGTGTGTGTTTACATACACATCATGCAAACCCACACCGACACACACACACACAGACACACACGCACACACACAACCACATATACCCGCACGTGAACACACACACACACGACGCAAACACACACACACACACACACACACTCACACACTCACACACACACACACACACACACACACACACAAACACACACACATACAAACTCACCTCATGCGCTGCGCTCTCTTGCGGCACGCTCTCCTCAACGCTCAGACGCGCACGCACGAAATCGAAGAAGCTTACGTTAGTTGACTCCAGGACAAGACAATCTATCGAAAGAGAATGAATCGTTGACATTCAATTATCAGGAGATGGAGCAAAAATATGATCAAGCTTCCGCACAATTGTTTGGGTCGAAGACATCGCAAACGAGATTACAAGGTGTGGCAAGTTTCTGTTTGAATCTTTAATTTATTTACGTACCAGTTTCTGTACGTGAGGTGCCTTGGGTATTTGAAGGTCTAATTGATTTATGGTATGATGTTAAACACATATCAATCGGAAGCATGTCGAATGGGACTACCGTCACTGTAGATGTTTGTTGTGCAGTATACGAAAATGCACGCCTTTGAATATACTGAACGTCTTTTGCAAGCAGGTGTCTCATTGGTCTCCAATTTGGTGACAGATATAGAGGCGGTCGGGGCTTCGCGTCATTTTGGTCCGGGGGTTCCATCGAACAAACCTGCAGACACGCAATCATCTGATATGTCCAATCCAATGCCTCAAGTCAAACGTGGGTGTTTCCCATTTAGATTCCTTGGCCTTGGCAAGAAAAATGTAACCAACCAGCTTCAAAGTTCGGCTTCTGTTTCTGGTCAAGTCGGTTATCCTATGGTCGTACCACATTCATTGGATCTTGGCTTGAAGGCGGCGGCAAGTGGTGGAAAGCAGAACGCTGAAAGCATATTAATTTCTGATCAGCAGGCGCTTTGTCTCGTCAAAACGGTTCTGCAGACGTTCGATGGAGAGAAGGCTCTTAGTGGAATTCTGGATAAAAAGTTTCGGATTAGTAACAGAGAGCAGAGTGAAAAGGTGTTAAATGAGCTGCAGGCCCTGCGTTCAATGCTGTATCATTTGCCCTCCGCCTCGCAGAAGAATCCTACCATTATTGATGAACTTTTTCAGGCACACATGCTTATCATGAAGGCCCTTCCCGAGCTCACGAATGATTCAAATAGCTCAGTGTTCATTCTGTTAGAATCAACAGCGGTTGCATTGAGTTTGGTAGATTTATTCTGCGCATGTTTGAACGACGATACCAACGATGCCCGCACTCGACATTTGCAAAAAGTAATCAAAAGATCCTCCTGCAAAGACATGATCGCTGCCAAAAAGGAATGGATATCATACGTAATCGACACACGCTATCGTCTCAAATCTCTGGCGGCTCAACTTCGAGCAGTAAATGCACCGCTTCTGATCCTCAATTCCAACCTCAACATCCTCGAGACTGCAATCCTAGCGCTGCGCGATCCAGATGAAAAGTCAAAGGCAGCATTGGCCCTTGGAGGGGCGCTCTTTAGCATGGCCAAGTCCGTGGGGCAGGGTAGCCTGGACAAGAACTTGTTAAACACACTTGCCACTCTTGGGAGCATGGCGGTTGATAAGATGAAACAAATGAATGCCTCACGCATATATCTCTCAATCCACCAGCTTAATCAGATCAAAACCAGCAGCATTAACTTTCTCTGTACACCGGAAGGGCGCGACGTGCAAGGCCAGGAGGACATCAAAAAAATGCTGCGGTCGTTGCAATCGAACATTATGATCAACACAAATGCGGACTTGTTTTCGAATTTTGTTGAGTTGATTAGCGAGATCTTGCTTGGCCCTCAGTCTATTCAGCTGAAGAAAATTCCATCTGATGCTGCCAAACATACTCCAGCACCAGTACAGTTGCGTGTGGGCTACTCGATCAAAGACCTTGATACACAGTTTGCACTTTGGCTCGTCAATGGAGAGCAAAGCGCCCATAGCAACGCCTATCTCGGCCTCCAAGGCTTCTCCTCGATTGGTTTGAAAGCTGATTATATGCCAGACCCCTCTTTGCGAATGAGAGAATGGGGAACGACGGCTTTTGCAGATATCTGCCGTCAAGACTTTCACTGTCTTGATCAAGTAGATAGCTTGCGCGAAGTGATCGAGGACGACTTTTGTGCGGGCGTAGAAGAATTCCGGAGCAAATTGCAGGATCTTGTACACCACAAAGGAATTGAGTTGGTGAAGCAGGTTTTTAAACAGATTTTCATACCATTTTCTGACGTTCAGAATTGCACGAGTGACTATTTGCAGAGAACACTTAGAAGTCTCGATGCTGACAATCTTGAAAATTTCTCTGATGCATTAAGAGAATTTTGGACAAGAATCCGGCAGAAGATCGAGCAAAAGCAAACACTGACAGGTATGTCCTCTAAGATCCTGGCAAAGTGGGAAGCGCACCTCATGAATGGCAAGGAGCTTCTGGCACAGGTCAAACTCTCTTGCGTTCGCTTTCTTTCCCATCGTCATTTTCCTGTATTTGCATGTGTGTGCATGATCCATGTTCTTAACGTGCGTGAATTTAACACGTGCTGTCTCAAAAGTTCTGATGAATTACAAGACACATTCTTGCACAAACACACTGTGCAGGTGCTCAAGCTGCTCTTTGACGTACAGGAGATCCTATCAAAGGGTAAGGCAGTCTTCGAGAAGTCACGCTCCTTTTTGATGCCAGCATTACGAATGATGGAGACGATTTCAGACGAAATTGGCATTGATTCGAAATCAGATGAAGCAGACGTGCTGAAAAACACAGTTGAAATGATGCAGACGACACTGTCGGTACTTGAAACGATGATTACATGCCTCGACGAAGGTATTCAAAGATTGGTCGATGCACATGCATATATAAATCAATATCCAGTGGAGCAGATGAACAAGGGCTACCAAGTTTTGCTGGAATTGCAACAAAACTTGACCCTTGAAAATTCCGAGATTTCAGATGGTGATGAGTGTTACTATGATTTGAACTACTTTATGTACAACATAATGGATTCGTGCAATGACCTTGTCAAGACAGTATATGAAATTTCTGGATCTGGAAAAGAATTGATGTCGGCGTGTGAAACAAGCAGACGGTTGTTTTCTATGTTGCAATGCAAGCCCGTCAAGTTGAGTGACTCTGATCATGCGCTGGACGGGATATACGGGGCCTCTATTCAGACTAAGCCAGACGAGGATGGTGTGCCAAAAATTGAAATGCGCGGAGGAAAACCCGAATTTGAGTCTGTGAACGGAGATTTCGTTCTTTTTTACAATGACTATGACGAAGAACAAGGATGGTGTGTGGGCAAAAAGGGAGACTCAGACTCACATATGTTGCGTAGCAATTCTAAAGCAGAGGTACCGCATCTTATTGAGGAAGACACGTGTTGGACGAAAATCTCTCAAGATGGATTGGAATCTTCCTCTTGCTCGATTTCGATTGCAGTTGCATCATCGGTTCTTGATAGCAAGATTGTTGGACAACTCAAGGAGCAGGTCATGACAAAATTGCAAGATGTTCGTGATGGAGTTGTTTCAGTTGCCTCTGATCTCTTTGGTGATGCTTACGAAAAGTCTGAGGCAATGTATAAAGACGTCCGGGGAGACTTCACGAACGCTATTGAAGATCTTGATGAGATTCAAATGGAGGTCGCCGACCTTCTCACACCCTTCAAGCCTTTTAATGATGTAGCCACGGGAGCTGCTTCATTGGGATTCTCTTTTATGAAGCAAGGTAGGGCAAAGAAGGAGCTCTACACTGTCCGTGCCTCAAGCTTCTTCGTGCTGATCAAGCTCAAGACGTGCCTCACCAGTGCAATTGCGGCGCGTGCCAAAGGTATCGGGTACCAGCCTCGTCTTGACTTGTCGACATTGTTGCAAGTAGTTGAGTCCTCTATTGTGCGATGTCGAACGCTCGAAACAGACCGACGGATGAAGGCGTTTTTCAAGACAACGAGTGTTGCAGCCGAGCACTGGCAGCATCGTAACACGGGCTTCCGCAACTTTGCAAAGGAAAAATTAGAAAGCATTGGAACCATTGACTCACTCATCGATGAAATGGCCGTCGAGCAAGACCCGCTGAAGAAGCAAAAAATGCTTCAAGAACTTGAAGCGCATACAAGCAAAATTGCGCAGGAGATGAAGAATAACAAAAATGGTTCAGACGTCTTGTATAGTATGCTCATTAACCAAGCACATGCTGCGGCAAGCATGAAGAGTGAGATCAAGAGTATGTCATCTAGCAGCAATTTTGTTTCAAAGGAGGCCTGGGAAGATCAGGAACAGCAAATTCAGAACGAACTTCGCGCGAATCTTGAAAAGTTGGCACAGAGGCAGGAGCAGATTAAGTCTGAACCTGATGTGAATATCAAGCAAACAGTCATGATGCAAGTACGGCAGGAGCAAATCGCTATTGCTACACAACTGAGCAATGTAGAAGATGTGGGTTCTGCTCTTGGTATTACTGTTTCCTTTCTACAAGGGTTGCAGGGACAATTCGATGCAATTAGTAGCAAGCTGGATGACCTCGCGGTTGCTGTCAAGGACATTGCTGATAATGTGCGCCTGCTCGTCGGCCGACCCGTGCTGGAGGTGCTGGAGACACGCAGACTTGAATTTATTACAAAGCGCAGAAATCGCCTTTCCGAATCAGTCTACATTCCATCTGAGTGTCTTCAAAAGGGACGGATGTGCGGCATCTGTCTCGTGCACCTTCCGGGGACAGAACTTCGCAAAATTGAGGCGTGTTGCGAAATTTTCTCCCCAAAGTACGTGTGTGAAGGCTGTGCAGTAGATGTAAAAAAGATTCGTCAAGAGGAGAAGAAGGAGCAGGAGCAGGAGGTCAACTTGAAGAGAAAGCAAGCTGAGGATCCTAGGCAATGCAGCGCTGAATCTGGCGCTTTGCTGAACTCAGAATCACAGGATTCAGGAGCCGAATCAAATGACGCCCCGACCAAGCACGTATGTCCATTATGTCGTGAACCCATCAATGTAGGAGGGAAAAGAGACACCGTTGTTTCGCAGCCCCTTTTTGCAGAAAAAGCTAACCCAAACGGGAAGCTAGAAACACTGCAAGAACGAAAGCCTTTGATGCCCATGATGAAGGAGTTTCTAGCAAAAGATGGCAGTCCAAATTCAGGGCCACTCTCAAGAAAAGGCGTCATGCTCATCCATGGTCCCGCAGGATCGGGAAAATCCTCATTTGCACGCGAGTTGGAGTTCTACATCCTGGGAGAGTACTATGAAGAGCGCCGCAAAAAAAATGACGAAACTACTGTGATACTTATCAAAAGCCAGCTGCAGATGTTGCAGAAGCCCCTCACTGCTATTTTCAACGAGACTCTGCGCTGCCAGTACGGCTTGCGCGAAGTCCAGATTCATTCGCTTATGGACAAAATTTTGCATGGAAATTTTGAGGTAATTTTCTTGCTGGATGGCTACGACGAGATGCGGCCAGAATTTCGGAACAAGAATCTCTTCACGACCAACAATTTTGAGCAGTTCCGCAAAGGCGGCCAGAGTTCCACCGAGCAAAACTTCCCCAAGGTGATTTATCTCTCCCGCAGTGAGCTGTTTGCTGGGAACAGTGACTACATCAAGCCCTTTGTGCCGATCGAGGCCGACAATCGCGAAAAGGATGAGTTTCACGAAGCTGTCAAGTTCTACCACGAGCTCAAACTCGCTAGTTTTGAGAAAAGCCTCGACGCATTCCTCAGTGCGCACTGCGCGCTCGAGCTACGTAAAGCTTTTGAAGAGCGCTGCAACTTTTTCAAACCAGATGTGCCCATATCCGAGAAGCTGTCCACATATGAGGAGAATCTGATAGAAGTAGTAAGCAAAGCCCTCAAAGCGGCAAAAAAAACAGGAAACAAGGTTGCAATTCTTGCCATGGCTGCAGCTCTTCGTTCGGATTCCGATCAATTTGAAAAAGAATTTTTGAAGTTAAGAAAAGACTACGAGCCCGTCAAAACCAAGAAAGTGGACGATGAAGTGAATGTGTCTTCTTCGGCAAAGAAAAAGAAAAAGAAGAAAAGGAAGAAAAGGAAGAAGAAAAAGGTGTTTTCAAGCAACATCCCGCGCACATATCAATATCATGTAGTCTAGCACATACGCACACACGCACACACACAATAACGCACGCACGCACACCCACACAAACACACACACAAAAACGCATACACACACGTACACACACGCCCCCCCCCCCACACACATACACACAAATCATACATAAATTACTTTCATGGAGATTTGTGGAATTTTGAAGCTTGGCTATGAACTTCGATCTGTCCATCTCTGTGCATATATGTACACGCGTATAACATATACATCGATAGACATCATGGAGGTATACTCTTGAGATCAATAGCAACTATCATATATCATACATGAATTGTACACAAGTGATATCTCCAGATTACAAAGTCCTTTTTCAGCACAGGTGCTGAGCATCTTCTGAGGATACGCACATATGTGTTGACTGTGTGTTTCGTGTTTCATTTGTGTGCGTGTGCGTGTGTGTGAGTGCTTTGGCGTATACATAGCAGGACAATGTGGTGGTGGAGGAGGGACAGGAGGAGGAGGAAGAGGGGGGGTGTATATCATATTGGTGCGATGGATGCGATACAATGATCAGTGGTGCTCGATGGAGCTGCATAGATTGCAAAGATTGCAAAGATGAAGACTCTGATTTCGACTTCGATTTGTGTCAAGAATGTCACTCGCAATTTTTGGATTCTGGGAAGCACCATTATCAATTACACAAATTTGTGGAATTTGAAGAAGAGGAGGAGGAGGAGGGGCCAGAGGAACTGGATGAGGAGAAACTGCCTATCGAAAGGGCTGGTGACGAAAATGTGGAGGATGAGACGAAGAAGAGCGATGACCGCGCGCAAGGAGATGATCAAAACGAAGCTTTGGATCAGATGCGCACGATTGTCACAATGCTCGACGACTTTCGCATTAAGTGCGAAAGCGTTACTAAAAAACAAGGACAAACGCACGAGGATGAAGACAAAATCAAACAATTTGAGCAGCAAAGAAAAGAAAAGATCATTGAAATTGTCGAGGCAGCCTTCTCAAATGACGTGTGGACGCAGAGCATGTACACTTTCCGCATCAATTGTATCACTGGTCTAAAGGAGCTCACCAGCACACCCTTCATGGTCAAGATTGTAGTCGATATTATGCCCGTTTTACATTCGATGTCGGCCACGCCTCAAGACATCAAACAGAAGATGTTGCTGTTGCTCGGCGATGAGAGCGTTGTTGAACAAGCATGGGCTCTCCTTCGCAAAGACCTCAGTGTCGAAGGCAAATCTTTTCCGGATTCGCTATATAAGAAACCCATTTGATCGACTGTCGCGCATCTTTCTCAGACCCAGAAGTTGCTCAAGGATGAAGATAACGATGAGTACAGCTATGTGTATCAGAGGCTTGAAAAAATTGCCGAGAAATTACGCGAAAACGATAAAACTGCTCCTGATTTCGATCACACAAAAACTCTTCCGATTCTGCTCAAAGTGTTAAAGCAACAGGCCACGCGTCGTTACTCTATTTACGCTGTGTTTACAGAGCAATGGGTCAAAAGAGCGGTACACGGAAGAAGTGCCACAAGATCTGTACCTCTCAGTCCTGATCAAGTTATCTCCGAAGCATGGAGCTACATGCAGCGGCTTGCTTCACTTCTTGTCGAGAAAGGATTATCAAAGGTTCAGTACGATCAAGGGAACCTGCTCGTTTCTAACAAGGACGACGAGCTCCGCAATTTCTTCGATCTGACGGAGCAAACAAACAATCTTGGAGAAGTCCGGCGTTTAGCTCTTGACGTCAGCCCTATTGCCAAAGAGGGCTCCTTCTATTCTTTTATCCACAAATCGATCCTCGAATTTTTAGTGGCGAAACAAGTTCACGATGATATCATGACCAGCATCCATCGCACGCGCCTGTCTCCAAGCAATCTCCTCAAGATTTTGAAACGCTTACAGGAGAGTCCGCACCAGGATATTGTCGTACTTCTGACAGAAGTGCCTCATCTGTCAGGGCTGAAAAAGGCATCAGATCAAAGGCGAGTGGCCAAGGCTCTCATGGCGCTGATTGCCGATGTACAAGATAGTTCGATCAACAAGATTGACCTTGATGAGGAGGAGGCTGTCTGTGATTTCGTGATCGACTGCCTGCTTGATGATGTTGGTAAGTGTGTACTTCATTTTGCATTTGTGTAATTTTTCCAAATAGTTTGTTGCTTTTTTTTTGGACAATACTTTGTTCTGTTATGTTTGACTTTCATCTGTGGCTTTAAATTCAAGCATTTATGAAGAGAGGAGCAGTAACAGCTGATAGTTATCTACTCATCTATTTCCTGCTCCCTCTCCGTTTTCCCACTCGAATCTCTCAATTTTCCTAACCCGTTCCCTCTCTCCAAATCAGAGTTTTGCACAGCCTTTGGAATAATTGCTGCTTTGTGTCGCGTCCACCAGCTTCATGGTGGCAGTCTTTCGCTGGCCTATGATAATATTCTTGCAACGTGTGCTGCCAAAAAGGTGAAACGTGGAGGTGGCAACATTCTTCATGTTGCATCACAAGAGGACAACCTCTTTCTGCTCGACACTGTCCTTGACATTCTCAACCAGGCGACTGACCGCGGTGATATTGTACGCCAAACGATCGAGGCCAACATGCACATCGGACTGCCTCATAGCGGCAAGACGCCGTTGCTGGTCGCAGCGCAAGGTGGGCACCCTGATGCTGTGCAGAGGCTCGTGACTTCGAAAGCCGACCTTGACGCGAAAGACCAGCAAGGCAGCAGCGTTCTGCATCTGGCAGCCGAGCATGGGCAAGCCAGAGTGATCGAAGTACTTTTGCAAATGGATATCGTAGGAGGAGGTGCCGGTCTTGCCAATCTGTTGATGCTTACTGACGAGGAGGATATGAGTTGCTTGCACGTGGCTGCCGAATGTGGAAAGGTGAAGGTGGCAGAAATGGTGATGGAATAGGGAGGCCGCAAGCTGATCATGTTGCAGAGCACAAATGGATCGTACCAATTGCCGGGAGGTGAGGAAGTGAAAGAGCAAGGTTGGAGTGCCCTGCACTTTGCTGTTGATGGAGCGGAGCAAGGGAACGAGAACGGAGATGGGAAGGTCAAAACTGGAGCTCATGTAGAGGTAGCTCAGTTGCTGCTGAAGACGGCAACAGGCCGCGACCTGCTCATGCTTGTCAGCAAGAATGGTAGAAGCTGTCTACACGTTGCTGCCCACAGAGGACTTTCGAAGATGGCAAAGGTGCTGATTGACAAAAGTTGCGAAGATTGCACCGACCTATTGATGCTCATTGATAATGAAGGGAAAAACTGCCTTCACTGGGCTGTCAACTATGTAAACCCAGACATGGATGTTGACGACGATGGTGCCAAATTAGAAAATGATGAAAAGGAAGAAATTCACGACGCACATGTGAAAATAGTGCAGGAACTCATACAAGAAGCTGTCAAGTTAGAGAAGAAGCTTGCTTTCGTCAGCTTGACTGACCAAGACGGGATCAACTGCCTTGACCTTGCTCACAAAAATGGCTATGATAAGTGCATAGAAGAGCTGAAAAAACATAGTGCGAAGCATTCAATCATATACGCTGCACAAAGAGGGATGGATCTAGAGGTCAGGGATCGGATCGCCGAACATGCCGACATAAATGCTTGCAACATGGACGGACTCTGTGCCCTCGACCTCGCCGTACGGAACCAAAACGAAAATGATCATACAAATGAAAAAGGCTGTGCAGAATGTATGCAACTGCTCCGTGATGCAGGCGCCAAACACTCTTTCTTGTATGCAGCCCAAGAGGGCCTTCATGAAGTCGTGTCCAACTACATTTCCGAGGGCGAAAATGCGGCTCTCAATAAGCTTGGAACGCTGAATAAGCTCAGAATGACAGGGTTAATGTTGGCGTGTACCAAAGGAAGAGCGGACAAGACAGCTACAGCCGAAATGCTCGTACAGCCCACATTTGCCGCTGGCGCCCTCAATGTGCAGGGGCTTAATGGTTATTCTGCGTTGACGTGGGCTGTGGATCGAGGTCTTACGAATGTTGTATCAAAATTGAATGAGTGCGGAGCTCTTCCTTGTTACCCTGAGCTTTCGATCTTCCGTGGCGACTGGCAGTTGGCGGAGGTCAACGTGACTAGCCAGACTGTGAAATTTCAGGGAAAGTCCCACGAGCATTCCACATTTCGGTCTAGGCGGCGATGCCCGCTCGGCAGGATGGGCTATTTTGAGATAACGATCCTGGCGCCAGATGCATGGTTTCCCCGATATGGCTTTGTGTCGGCGATGTTTGAAAAGTCCGAGGACACAGCCGAGGGTTCCAAGGACACAGCCGAGGGTGTCGAGGACACAGCTGAGGTTGACGAGGGCGTGAATTTGGTGGGTGGAGACAGCAATTCGTGGGGAATCGACGGCGAAAACAATATTATCTCTCACGACGGCGAATGCTACGATTATAATTGTAAAAAGTGGGAGACCGGCGACACTTTGGGATTTGCATGCAACCTGGAAAAAATGGAGATCTGGGTGTCAGTGAATGGGTGCTTTGATACACCTCATGGCAAAGTGTTCGACCTCTCGCCCAATGCCGTGCGCCATGGTCTTTTTGCTGCCGGCTCCGGCAGCGAAGGCACGTTGTGCTACAATCTTGGTGAAAATCCATTCAAGCATGGGCCACCGACACCTGACTACTGTGCCTTTATCAAGTTTGCTTCGACGTATGATGAGGACAAGATGTCCAGTTTGTTATGGGCCTGCTATTCTGGGGACGAAATGGCTGCTTCCAAGATGATTGAGCAGACCAAGACTTCTGGCGAGCTTGACTTGCAACATACATGCACGCGTATGTCTTTCCTTATGGCTGCGAGTCAGAATGGCCACAGTGGTATTGTGGAGAAGCTTCTGGCTGCAGGCAGCAAGACCAACCTTACAGACAAGGAAGGTATGACTGCATTGATGTTGGCATGTGTCAACGGACATGAAGATTCGGCCAAGGTGCTGGTGCAGCCCACGAAAGCTGCAGGCGCCCTGGACGTACGCAGCACAGCTCGCACTGGCTCGAACAGCCATGGTGGCTTCTCCGCCTTGATGTGGGCTGAAGAAATGGGATTAGTCAGGGTGATGAACATGTTGCGTCAAAGTGGTGCAGCGGTCGTGAGACGTCCTGCCCTCTCGTTCTTTCGTGGGGATATGGATGTTGAAGACTTGCAGTTCAACACGATTGACAAGACGGTGGCATTTCAGCTTCTGACCACGTTGCGGTCAAGAAATTCCTGCCCACCTGGGGCCATGGGATACTATGAGGTTGAGATCATCGAAGTAGACAATCTCTGCCCACAGTATGGCTTTGTGTCGCCAGCATTCAAGCGCTTCTCGATGAAGACGTACGAAGGAGTAGGCGACGATAACTACTCTTGGGCAGTTGACGGAGCGAGGAAGATGAAATGGCACGGGGTTAATGACGATGCTTTCAACGTCGAGGCGTTGATCAAGGCATTTCAAGACCTGGATACCAGCCGTAATGGCTATCTCTCGATCGAGGCTTTGGGGCCATTCTTGAAAAATGTGGCCGGCGCAGATGAAGAAGATCAGCAAAGTTATTTCCATGAACTCGACGAAGATGGTAGCGGCGAAGTTTCTCAGAACGAGTTTCTTGTCTTTATGGATAAAAAAAGCGAAGCGGAAAAACGAGAGGTTTGTATGATGATACAAAGGATGGTGCATGATAAATATGGATGCACATGGAAGAAGGGTGACGTCATAGGGCTGGCATGCGATTTGAAATCAACGCCGCCAGCGATTTGGTTGTCGGTCAATGGGAATTATGATGCTCCGAACGGCCGAGTCTTCGACCTTTCAACTAATGACGCACGCCATGGTCTCTTTGCTGGCTTGACTGGTGCTGCTGGCAAGTTTCGCTACAATCTAGGTGAAGAAAATTTCAAGTACGACCCGCCATCGAGCGCCTACCAGGCCTTTTCCACGTTCGACAATGTATTAGATTCATCGTTGTTTCATTCTGAACCCTCCGAGCCTTAATCTGCTTGGTAGCACGCTTTCAGGTGAGTTTGTGTGTGTGCCACGGTCTTTTGTGTCAGTGTCTTTGTGTATACGTACTGATGCTCGAGTGAGACATGACTCTTGACGTGCGACGTTACGCATTCATGCGTGACACGACTATTTGTACGTGCATATGTGAGACGAAGCGCAGTACATACGCCGGCGAACGAACAACTCGCATGACTCATTTGTATTTGGCGTGTCTCATTCATGCGAATCATATCGCATTCACATGTGTATACTTTAGGTGACAAGAAACGGAGCACGTGCGGGGGCGGCTGACAAAGGAGTGGGACTTGTCCCGTACATGTGTGACAAGATTTATGCTAGTGGTGTGGACGACGAGCGACAGGGCACACGTGAACGAAACATTCATGTATTACACTGTAGGTCACACATGGATGAGTCATTTTACCTATACATGAGTCCTGTTACGCACGTCAATACAATTACCCAATGAGCAATAGTAGAGGGCTTGGTGGCCGAGTGAGCGAAGATGGAATAAGGGGTAGGGAGAGACGAGGGAGGACTAGAGAGGAGAAGGGAGCGGCGAGGGATGGGTATACGAGTACATACATGTATTCTCATCTCAAAACAAAATATCATCTGGGAGAGTTGTCTTAGTGACGACTGGCGGAGAGGGCGGAGAGGGCGGAGAGAGCTGGAAAAAGGGAAAAACAGGTTGGATATAATAAAATGGAGCTATCTTGTTTTCAATGGTGCACTGGAGTATGCAGTTGCAACTGCCTCTTTCTTCCAAAAGAGCCCTACAGTTCCAGAAAACAAAGGAGCCCGCTCATCACAGGTAGTCCATTCCACAGGAAATCCTTGCTATCTTTGTGGTGCTGGCCACAGTGTTGCCGCTCATCTTGGTGGTATGAGTGTATGTGTGTAAAATATTTTATTCCCACATATGCTCATCAAAAGCACAGAGACACAATTAGCTTGTAGAATTCCAGATCACAACATGGGGGTGTATGAGAATACACATTACTGGCCAGTGGGGCAGGTCACCAAATAAGAAGTGACCTACCACACTTTTTGTAGCGGACTTTTTTTCCTCGAAAATTCGCTATAATCATTGCAATGACTTTACCGCATATGCAAAAGAAGGTAATAAGCGTATGTTCGAGATTATTCAAGTATGCAAGATAATGGCTAACATGCACCGTGATTGCGGCACAGAAACTGTGTTTTGTTACACAATCGTACAGATTGAGATTTTGGATTGCATTTGAGTAGATTACAACACCACTGTCATTATAGCGCAGGTGATACAGAGCGACCAAGCCCCATAAGATACATTATCTCGTTGTACACTTTCCGCAGTTTAGCTACTAATTATTTATCTAATAATCAGTATCTTTGTAGGTCATTTTCCTACCAAGAATCAGAGGAACAAATAGGGCTCAGAACCACAGGATACTGTAAGTCGTTGCACATGTTCCTCAGATGAGCTTCTAATTAATTCTATGATGATGAGTTTCGCGAAAAGTTCACTTGAAAAGATGAGGCATCCTACAGATCTTCGCACCCTGTAATGGAGATTTTGAAATTGAAGAAAACAGCACGTCGGTTCTGAGCAAGAGCAAAATGGGCATTCAAACACAAACAAAGAGAGAGAGAGAGAGAGAGAGAGCAACAAAGAGGTAGGGGGGGGGAAGAGAGAGAGAGAGAGAGTGTGTGTGTGTATGTGAGAGAGAAAGAGAGTAAGAGAGAGAGAGAGAAAGTGAGAGAGAGAGAGATAGAGAGAGCGACAGCGAGAGCGAGAGCGAGAGCGAGAGAGCGAGAGCGAGAGCGAGGACGAGAGCGAGAGCGAGAGAGAGCGACATTGAGAGTGAGAGCAAGAGCAAGAGCGAGAGCGAGAGCGAGAGAGCGAGAGCGAGAGCAAGAGCGAGAGAGAAAGAGAGAGAGCGAGCAAGCGAGCGAGAGGGAGAGGGAGAGGGAGAGCGAGAGAGAGAGAGAGAGAGAGAGAAACGGAGAGAGAGCCAG
>Ga0105051_10005403_pt1 | contig 14286 bp, 10 predicted proteins | sample FRY02_FD_78383 | JGI IMG/M metagenome (GOLD analysis project Ga0105051, IMG submission 78383) | Freshwater microbial communities from Lake Fryxell liftoff mats and glacier meltwater in Antarctica - FRY-02 (megahit assembly) | ecosystem: Environmental > Aquatic > Freshwater > Ice > Glacier... | reverse complement strand
CCATATATACAAGTCAAAGTTACTAAATATACAGATGAAAAAGACAGGACATACCAACATGACATTTAAAGACTATGTGGCGTATTTTTGGTTAATCATCTAACTAATTTAATCCCCAAACTATCGAAATCAACCGATAATTTAATACACGATTTTATTCCATTAACTCTCATAATTAATTTAATAGAACTATTTGATTCATTAACTCTCAAGCTATTCATACAATGTTCTGTATGGTATTTTTTATTTATCTTTCTATTTATTGTTACGAGTTATTTTACATCAAATTTATTACTATGGAGAAATCCCTTATCTACAATTTCCACTTCTGAGTTTATTATGTTAATTTTAAGAATGAAGATAAAATAAAGAAAATAAAAAAATAAAAATATATTTTATAGCTGAAAGGTAACCATATTTCATTTTTATCTATTTTGACGTCCTCCGCAGCAATTCATACGTCCTCCAGTTTTATTTTACTAAGACTTTTTTACTTTAATGTTGGTGTTTTCGACTTATGTATTTCCAGTTCTTTAACTTTGAAGATTTTCAGTTGTAAGAGGCGGCATGATATCGTCTTCTTATTGAACTATTTTTTTTCTTTTAGCCTGTTGTAATACATTAATCTGGTCAATGATTGTAAAGAACATATCCTCAATGTTTGAACCTGAAAGTGCAGAAGTTGAGTAAAATTTCATCTTGAATTTCTCCTGTAGATGGGTCAAATCACTTTCTTTATAATTTCTGATTTACGGAATATTATACTTTTCTAAATCGGATTTATTTCCGCAGAGGACCATCACAGTTTTATCGCCTCTGTTCTATCTGAAAAGATCAATCCAAGACTGTAAATTCGCCAAAGTCTAAGGCCCTTAATAATAATTAATTTACTGGATGCATCAAAAACAAAAATGGCACAAATAGCATCCTTAAGATAACTGGGAATAAGACTTCGATATCTCTACTGCCCAGCAGTGTCCCACAATTGCAATCTACAGGTAGTATTGTTATGATTGACATTTTTTCCCAGAAAATCAATCCCGATTGTTGGCTGAATAATCGCAAACTTACATTATCTTTTTACTAGAATTTGTTATTAACGAATCTTTCGATAATGGAGGTTTTTCCACTGCTGCTATCTCCTAACAAGATTATCTTGAAAGTCCGTTTACCGATCGTAGAACTTGTTATGGACATATTGCTTTTGGAAAGTAGTTTTCTTTTATACTTTTCAAATTTATAATTTAGCAAGCCACATCAGCTTTTTTCTATAATTTATTAAAATGATTAACATTTTAAGCTTAGATTAATATTAAATTTAAGATTAGGGTAAATACAATCACCTGAATCTTTTAGCCAAGGCCATCGTAATCCATCCCAAATAAGCTCCATATGAAGGGTTTCCACCTTTACCGATTCTTTGATAAATCAAGTTAATGATGTTCTTTTATTTTGGCATAGATGCTAGGAAATTGAAAGCGTTGTTAAAAACAATGTAGATTTCATCACATGTTAAAGAATTTTTTCCTTTAGTTTGTTCTCTGTGAAATCTTTGGAGTGCGATCTCACCTGAGTGACTTAAAATGAAAGGAGCCTTAAATAAAAAAATAATTACGAATTATTCGAATTAAATTTCTCTGTTTCCATCTGGGTCAACTCTAAAGATGTTCCAGAAAACGTAGTCGAGTTCTTTTTGAGAGCTTTCTTGCAAAACTTATATAACGAATGCTTTAACTTCGGCTTCATTCAAATATCTTTTTGATCCGATATCGTATTTATCAAAGTATTTTCTAAGTTCAACCCAAATCAGTTCAATGAATGCCATTTATTCAGCGCTAACACCCGGCACGCTGGAGGGTTTCGGCTGGTCGATTAATTTCTTTGGTGCATCATCAATAAGGCCTCTTCCCAAATATTGTCTGATGAAGTTGATGTACTCAATTAATGTAATCCATCCGTCTCTGTTGGTATCAATTATTTGGAAAACTGAAGTCAAGAGATCATTCTCAGGTCTAAATCTTAAGAAGAAAGTATTGTCTCTCACGATGGCAATAAATTGTTGAAGATTGAATCTTAATCCGTGGGTGTCTCCTTTGTATTTTCTTTTGATAATGATCTAAACGAAGAAAATTTGCAAGATAATAGCGACAAGTTCTTCAAAAGTAGCGAACTTATTATTGCTGGCCTCAAATCGAAAATAACTGTAAATGATGTAACTGACTTCGCTTTCATCAAGTTGGAAAACAGTTCTTAAAATTTGTTCGATTTCATCAATTTCGAAGACCAAATTTTTGTTGGCATCGTAAAGTAAAAAGTTCTTTCTCAATTGGTCAAGAATCAATCTTATAAAGTAATCCAAGGGGTTAAGTCCTTTTAATGCAAGGAGCCATTCTTCTCCTTCGTCTAATTGAGTATTTTTCTTGAATACGATGTTTTGACTTCCAAAGTAATATTTCAAGAAAAGGAAATAAACTTCGTATGTAATCCATCCGCTTTTGTTTAAGTCAATTTCACTGAAAAGTAAGTTAACAATGTTCTGAGGGGCTTGAATATCGATTGCTTTAAGAGCATAACTAAGAGTTGTAGCGAATTCTTGTTTATTCATTTATCTCTTGTCCCATCTTGAATAATTTCCTTTCTTTCTGTGGAGCCTTTGAATAGCCATTTATCCAAAGTGTTGTTCGACGCAGAAATCGGTTAACTCATCGTATGTCACTAGACCATCGTTGTTTCTGTCATATCTGAAAACGTTCTTAACCATGTAATAAACTTCATGTTCGTTTTCTTTGAGAAGTTGAACCAAAGCTTCGGTTATTTCTTTTGAATCGAATTCTCTGTCTCTGTTTCTATCGAATGGAATCAGGCATTCGTACATTCTCTTTCTGACTTGGATAGCGAAGTCGTAGTTTGAGAATTGGAACTTAATGTAACTGAACTTTGCCTTGGGCTAAATTGGTGCGATTACAACCTTATCCTTGTCCAAAAAATTATCGAAACTGGAGTTGATATCATCATCTGGTGAGACCCAGAATTCATCTCCAAAGTACTTAAGAACAGCTAAGAATCTTTTAACCCAATCCAAGTATTATTCGAAAGATATTAATCCGTCGTTATTTTTGTCAATTTTAGCAAAAACTTTGTGGAGGAATTCTGCTCTAATTTTAGATACATTGAATGCTTTGAATGAGTTTCTGAACAAAATAACGAATTAATCGTTGTTCAAAGTCTTGACAGTAACTCCATGCATTGTACTATATCGAGAAAGACCAAGTTCAGCGACCAAATGAATGAATATTATGGCAAAAGGCTAGAATTGAATTGTCTTATCGGCTAAGTTGATAAGTCCTCCCAATAAGAAAGTGATTTCTATGTCTGATAAATCACCCAAAATTGCAGTAATGAGTCCTCTTAATTATCTGTCGTTGACTGATAAAGTTTTATTGTTAACGTAAGCGTTGTAAAGTCTCAAAAGCTGTTCCCAAATCCATCTTCTGAGTCTTGAAAATCTCTCCGGTCCTTGATCGACTGGTTTCTCAACGACCTTTGGTGGTTCTGGAGTTCCTTCGAATTGAGATTTAGACTGGCAAATGTGCTTTTCAATAAATTGGAAGTATTCGACGTACGTGATAAGCCCATCTCTGTCTTTATCAGCATCATTAAATATTTATTATGCTACTCCATTGGGAATCGTGATTTTTAAAAATTTCCATGCATTTTTGCACAGAATTGCGAATTATTCGGCGGTCATTTTTCTTTAGGCACCTTTTGACATTTTTCCGGCTCTATGCATGACTTGGAGGCTCATTTAAGCGCAATGTCTTTGGAAAAGGAAGTTGGCCTAAAGTCATGAGTTATAATTACCATCTCTCTGAATGAGACAGTTCCGCTTTTATCAGCATCTAATCTGAAGATATTCTTCATGACATAGTCAACTTATTGTTGAGTTTCTTATCCAAGAGCGGATCTTATAAATTCCATAACTATGGTGATCTACATTTCACCATTGATTGTGGGGAAATTTTTGAAGATGCTCTAAAGGCTACTCCAAAGTTAGCTTCTAAGATTAGCAACAGTGTTTGCCATTTGATTAAAATATATGAATATAAAATCAATATAAATTATGAGAAAGTATTAATAAGATATGCCAAAATATGATAAATCTCAAATTATGCTAAAAAGATTTTAATTCTTTGAGAACTGCTTGTTAATTAATAGAAATCTCTTAAAAATCAAAAATTTATGGTTTTGCAACTTAAAATTTTGTTGAGATACTTTATTCTTTACTGACATCGATAAAAAAAATAATATTTAAAAACTAAGTGGTAAATTTCAATTTAAAATCTCATGTTTTAAAAGATCAATTAAGGTTTAAATTTAATCAGTTCGGTTATTTTAAATTATGCAATCGATAAGATAAAAAAAGACTTTTAGGTAAATATAAAACGTTTTAATAATATTTGCACACTGAGAGATGGAATCTGAAAAGATAAATAATGATTAAGTCAAAAGAGTCCCTTCAAACTGTTCAGTATTTATATGGGGAATGTTTTACAATCAGGAGAACAAAATGTTTCTTCCCACAAGAGTCAAATAGCTCTAAAACAAGGATATCATTGAGGTGAAAAGCGGAGGTTTTTTCTATTTGGCTTAATCAAGAAATGGTTAAGTATATGGTTGGGGAACCACAAAACACACTAAATTTGCATATGCTGGAGATGATACACTTGTTCCAAGATTACTTCCTTTTCCAAACAAAGCCAAATTTATAGCGGCAGGCAACTGGCATTCCTTAATTGTAGATAATAATTGTCAGTTGTACGCTGTTGGCCACAACAAATATGGAAGCTGTGGAAATGGCAGCTTTGAAAATCTTACGACTTTTACCAAAGCACTATTTAATTAAAAAATAGCTCAGATATCAGCTGGCGACGGAATTTCTTTGATCGTAACTTAATCTGGTGATTTGTACTCATGTGGACATCGCTAACGGCATGGACATAAACTCAATGATCACCTCTCTAAACCTACAAAAATACAATTTGACTAAAAAATTACAAAAGCTGCAGCTGGATTTACTCACTGTTTAACTGCTGATTAAAAAGGAAAAGTTTACTCATGGGGAGATGGAGGAATTTTCCAATTAGGACATGGAAAAAAAGAAGACTACAAGCAGCCAAAACAAATTAAAGCTTTAGAGAATGTTTTTATAGTGGACGTATCCTGTACTCGGGGCTAAAAATACTCGCATAGTATGGCAGTCGATAATTCCGGATCTTTATATACCTGGGGTACTGGTTACAAAGGAAAGCTCGGGCATTCCTCTTAATGGGATCATTCAGACGCTGCCGATTAAGCTCTTCCAAAAAAAGTCAACTTATCATACAAAGTCACAACCTGTTGCGCAGGAGGCATACATTCAATGATAGTCAACTAAGAAAAATAAGTTTTTTCATTCGGATGTGGAAGCGACGGCAGATTGGGCCATTAAGAATCAAAAGATCATCGATATCTGTACAGAGAAGGTAAGCCTAGAAAAATATAAACCTTGAATGACTGGAATATTGAAGTCTTGTAATGCTCTTATTACCATAATATATGCTTGACTTCTAAGAAAAAATGATTCTTAGTATGAGTAGAATTTTAATATTTCTTTGATTTAATAATTTAGTGAAGTTGAAAAATATATCAAAATGCAGGCACCAAGACAAGGAGGATCACCTCCCAACGCGTATTAAATTAATCCAATGATGATGTAAGCATTAGACCAAATCACTCCTGAAACTTTACCCATGATGCTTCTACAAAATCCTGAATTAATTCCTGAAAAGCATTCAAAGGCCATTAAAAAAGCAGCCAAAAATCTAGGAACACTGTCTTTTGGAGGTTTGGTTGTCGGGGGAATCGCAAATATCTTGATTAAAAAAGTCTACATTAAATTTTTGGCATTTCCATTTTATACGCGACTTCCTTTGAGGCTCGTTGTCCTTGGATTGCCATTCGGAATTTTATATGGAAAACTAAATTAGAATGCATAAATAATCGGATAAAACTTGGCGATAATTCATGCGAAACTAAAAAGACTTAGACAATCAGGAAATATTGAAGAATATTTTAAACCTTGAAATACTCAAATAAGTAAAATTTAGTTTTGATTTTTAAGTTGATTATATTTACCTTATCAATTATTAGCTTTAATTGTTTATTCTTATTTCGATAAACTAACTTTCTCAAAATTTCACGAGCTTGCAAAATATGTATGAACTTCCAATAAAAAAGTGAACCGCGTCAGAAGATGAATCTAATGAAAGTAGCTCTTATATGTTTAAATTCAGAATATAGCATAATTTTCAATCGTGGAGCCAAAAATGTTTATAACTCTCGATTACACCAGCAGAATAAGTTAAAAAAGATAAGCTTAATTGATTTTATTATATTTTTATAAGATCCTATTTATCAAATTGCATAATAAAGATGAGAGGCAGTAAAAATCCAGTTCCTAACGTATCAAACTCAATAGCATCGAGAGTAGCAAAAAGATCATTCAAGTTACAGTAATTCGAAAGAGCTGGAATTTCTCTTGATGAAATTCAATAAATCAAATAAGCATTTGATCTTTTTGATCCTGAACAAACTGGTGTTGTTCATCCTAAATGTAATTTTGAAAGATAATTCAGAATTGAAAGCCTCATTGGCTTCTTTGGGAGGAGAAGCTAAAAATCAGCCTATTTTTCAAATGATCAGTGATTTTGTCGAAGATGGAAATGAGGATCTCGAATTCAGTCAATTTTTGGACTTGATGACAGCTAGAATTTCAAATAAAGACAGCAGAGAGGATATGAAAAAAGTTTTCATGCTCTTCGACGATGAAAAGAGCGGTTTCATATCATTGTCAAGTCTTAGAAAAGTAGTGAAATAACTTGGAGAAAACATCGACTAAACATAACTTAAATAAATGATCCAAAAGGCAGATGCTGACAGAGACGGCCTCATTAATGAATAGGAATTTTACAATGTCATGACCAGAAAGGCAGGAGGAAAATGAACGGACTTATATTTACCTTTATTTATATTTTTTTACTTCGATTAGTTCCCTACTTATTGTTTCTTAACTTACAAGCTATGAATACTTTTTATAAAAGTCAAATTAGTGTAAAACCACGGACAAAATAAAATTCATGTATCTACTAAGATTATGTTTAGCTTTAGCTTAACTGGACTAGTTAAAATTTGTTATCGGTTTTATATTACTTAGGATATCTGAATATTATTTTGTAAAAATTACAGTTATTTTTATATTTTAAAGGAGAAGGATATTTAAGCAATTAAATGAGATAAGGCGGAATTGAGATCAAATGAACTGTTTTAAATCTTTTTAAGGGATAGGGAAACCGGGGAGTAAATTGTTCAATTTAATTGACTTTTTTTGACCTGCATATGTTTCAAGCTATATTTTCTGCAGCATTACTATAGGTTTTAGTGTAATCTTATCACCAGGTTTATGGTCAGACTGGACTACTCTTTGGAAAGTTTTTAAAGCTAGGTATTAGAATTACATCGTCGAACTATACTTCTGGTATAAATCATCGATTATTTTATAGAAAGCTGGAGAGAGAGATTTGGTTAGAGTAAATCTTTTGTTCATTTTTTTACCTGCAGAGAGGTTGTTTTCTTTTTGATAGTTGAACTCGATATTCATGAAAATTTCAAACAAATTCTTCATATCGATTTCATATCCCTTGGCGCATTTCATAATCCTGTAGTACTAAATTCTAAGATTAAGATCAGGTAGAAGATCGTATTTTCTGTCATTCAGGTTACCAAGTTTAACCCATTTATTGACGAGTGCTAAAGGAACATCTTAGTTTTCTTCTTCATAGGTATTAAGCCGTTGCATATAGTAAAACTTTCTGGCCTCATCCATCATTTATCTGTTGCTCCTTCGACAGCCAGTAACAAGGTCAAAAATGAAGAAACAAATGAAACCGATATTGAAAATAAATACCATACAGAATCCAACCCAACCAGTCATGTAGAAAAAGTTAATAGCCGATTAGACGGTGGCAGCATCACCCTGCGTAATTTGCTCCATCGTATAACTTTGAATGAGTATGGTTACAAAAAAGGCCAGTAAAGCGAGTTCCAGCCCAAACCTAATAAACGACCTAACCTTGGACTTAAACGGCCATACCACCAGAAACCTGAGCATCTAAAAGAGCTGAATAGCCATAAGAATATAAATCTGCCAGTTCTTAGTACCATAGAATATGGGCAGCGATATCATCATCAAGAACTTCTTATAGTAGGAGAGGACATGGTAGTTATACGGCCTGAACCAATGTCTGACCGACCATTGCTACTTGGGCTATGATAGGGTAAATAATTACATCGTATTCCTCAAAGCGGATGTTCTTGAGCAGGGAGCCGTATTTCAGGCAGAAGTACTCGTACTTCTAGTTGCCGATGTGGGCCGAGGGGTAGCTGATCATCTACCGGTAGATGTACAGCTCGTAGGACAGGAAGTAAGCGTTGAAGAGCAGGCACATGCCCAGCGATATCCATCTTTAGAGCGAGGCCGAGTCGAAGTATATCCACTACATTAGGGTCGTCAGCGAAATGTAGAATATTGTTATTTAGTGGATCTTTAGCGTAAACGAGTAGAAGAAGCCCATCGCTCGCTTGTGCTATATCTTGTTCTTTATGCATGTGTTGCCGATTAGTACAAAGATCCAGCAAAGCGCAACCATTATGATGTTCATGTAGGCGTCGAAGATAAAGAAACTTGTATGCCCTGTCCTCTAGAATCGCCATTCGATTGTGGATGTGTCGAATAGTTTACGGATTCTTGAACCGGCCTCTTCATGGGACTAAATTAGTCCTGTTTATTCCTTGGAATAATGCAAACTTGAAGCGGCCTAAGGCTAATCCTTTGTAGACTCGAGTAATCTGGCATCTTTTATGAGGGTTTTAACATCTGGAACCACCATGTATTTTGTTTTTTTTGAGTTTTATTACCATGCAGGGACGTCAAAGAATATAAACGAAGCCCATAATCTGACTCCTTCATAAAAGTTCTGCGAGGGAATCGTGTTAATCAAACAAGCGGTACTAGTGACTTGAGCTCCTCCCATAATCAAGGCAAAAATACCAGTTTTTTTGATCTATTGAATGTAAGGAAGTGTGGTTATACTCAAAATCTTTTCAGATAATATAGAGACTCCCTCAGTAATATCTTTTTAAAGTGCTGAAAGACTTGGCGCTTTAATTAGAAACCAAACTAAAGATTGGGAAACAGAGTAAACACTGTCACTGAACTTATAATCGTTTGCGGCATAGTCATATGTTCCACTGAAAGTCTTTGTGGTGAAAGTGAATGTTACATTGTAGATAAAAATATAATTTTTGGGAGTCAGCGATATTCTCATTTTTCTGGGTGCAAATACTTCGTAAACTATGTCAAAACTACTTAGGGTCAGTAAAGGGTCATCTATGGATATAGAAATAAAACTCTGTATTTCAGTAGGCCCCCAAGTCAAATTTTGAGTGAAAGTAAGATCGCAGACCATCTCATCTTTTAGACTTGTTTTAAAGTAAGCTAGCATTGTCATTTTAACGCAGTATGTATTACAGTCTAAGCAAGTCCAGGTTTTATTATCAGGAAAGTAATTAGGATCAGTGCAAGTAGGGCCACAAGCATTTTGAAAGTAATAAAACTCCGGATTGCAACTAAAGCAAAAGCTCTCATTAAAATTACAAGTAACACATTAAGGCAGACAACCAATGCATTGATTCGGGCCTAATCCTGCGTAACTTTCTTAAAAATAGCCTACTCCACAATCAATCATACAAGTGTTGCCCAAGAGGTAAGCGATAAAAGAGCCATTATATTAGCACTCGCTACAATATGTGGAATTGATCGAACAAAGACTGCACCTGTTATAGCAGTCAGAGCAGGTGTTTGTGAGTGTATTTTTAAAGGTTTTGTTAGGACAGGGGTTGTGGCAAAAGCCATCGTGCAGAAACAATATTCCAAATATACAGGAGGTACAATTATCTGGTTTTATAGAGCAAGTAAGGCAGCTGGTATTGCAAGGCTAGCATACATCAATGACTCCGGTGTCATTTCCAAAGTAGCCAGTAGGACAAGGTTTAATGCACGAGGCTGTTGCACCAATATCGTAGAGGAAATAAGTGGGCGAACAGCTGATACATTTTGTAGCGGCATCCAAACAACTTGTACAGTTGGCCTGGCATTTAATGCATATTGATGGGTTGGCTGTGTCAATTCCATATGTCGAATTGCAGACTAAATTACAATATTTTCCGCTCAGCCGGGCCATATAAAGTACATAGTTGCATTCCGAGCAGACATAATCTTAATCTCCCGTGCAGACAGTGCAGTATATATGACATAAACGAGCTTGGACTATGAAATTCACAATTCCCCAAGAATTATTCCTAGAATTTCCGCTCATTTTTAATTAGAACTTCATTTAGGCCGGATTTGACCATGTGTACGATATATTGCCCACCATGTACCTGAGTTAAATATTATTTACTTCTATTTATCGTTACCGCCGGTAGATCCACATACCTATTATTCTTAATCTTTATCACTTAATGCTATACTATCTAAGGTTGAAGTAGTATTTATTAAAAACTTAACATCAACTTTGGTTCCACCATCAATTCGATCAATTGTTATGACACTAAACCATATTCTAATCTTATAAAAATATTTTGGATCTGTGACCCCAGGATGAGTGATTACAACTGTGCTCGTTCTATCAAGATCACCCCAGTATTTGTAAGGACCACAATCACGTAATATTAGTGCTGGCTACACGAGAAGGTCTGAGACTGAAAAATTTTCTTGCATATCGTAGTCAACATTAGTGGTTACACCTATTGGCTAGTATTTCTAGTCAATAGATAAAGGTTCGTATATTGCAGTTACACAGGGATAGTCTGATCCTGTGAAGGAAGGATCCTTGCTCCATCCAGGAGTTCTGCAACTATTGCATTTATCATACGCAATTCCGTTGCACGAGTTTTTACCACAAAGAGTGAAACAAAATTCGTTAGCCGCAAACGTTGCTACATTAAGTAATAAAAGTATGATAAACCCTAGCAGGTATTTGCTAATCATTCTTTTCTTTGCTTCAAAATAATATATAAAGATTATTTAATTATCCTTGTTATAATATAGTTATTAAATTTATCTCTAATTTGAATCTAAATAAACTTTTATACATAATCAATTTTTTACTATCTGATTAATTTAAAGCCATATATCAATAGCATCATTATTTTCCTTAATTTTTACCAATACTTTCAGTTGATATAGTCTGCAATGCTAATATTCAACTAGTAATATGGAAACTTTAAGCATAAATCTATTCAAGTTATATTTGAACTGATTTGACTGATTAAACGGCTGTAGTTTATTATATCTGAGCTGCCGGGTTTATTAAATGAACTTCTTAAGGTTCATAATATTTATGTCATTCTAAGATTTATATACGCTTTCAAAATTAATCTATATTTAGCTTAAGAATATGATTCTTTCTGAAATAATCGACAATTCATTTTTGCAGCTTAATTTAATTTAGAATTTAAATTCTCATTCTAAACTAAACCAAAAATAAATCAATAACAATTCCCATTTAATATCGTAAAACTTAATATTACCTGATATAAAAACCTGAGCAGACCTATTGAAGACAAATTAATGGGATATTAAGAAATGAATTGTCCCCTAAATGTATAGTTAAATTATAATTTTAACTTTTTTTACTTATATATTTACAAAAGAAATCAAATTTTAATTGAAAAATTTTAATTACAAAAGACTTTAGAATTGATGCTTATTAAAACTATAAGGTTTATTTGGCTTAATGTAAAATTCATAAATATATATGTCTAAGCATGTTTGATTAGAGACAATTTATAGGCCGTATAAATATAACATTTAGAATGGCTAATTTAACAAAGAAAAGAAGCAGCGAGATAAAAATATCAATAAAGCAGATAATATTTACACGTTATTAATCAGTCTGATTGTATTCTTTTTTATTTAATTTAGATTAGAAGTAATAAATTAATGAAAAGAGCAAAAATACAACTATTTAAATATCAAAAATAAAATTTAGTAGTTTTGATTGATTGAATCAATCGAAAGATTTAAAAAATTTGCTAGGACTCTCAAGATTTTGCTAAAAATCTTTTTATTACTTCTAATCTTCTTCAACTTAGCAAATCGGAGTATTCGGACTAATTTCTAATCGATCAAAAAATACTCTGTGACTGTCCATTTTGAAACTAACTCTTCCCTTCGGTGGGGTTTAAAATATCAATGAGCCTAAATTCTAACGAATTCCACAAGACCTTTGTGATTTCACCATAGAACAAGACCTTAAATCTCCATCCACAAACTTCTACGTCGTTTTGCTATGAAACTGTTGATCTAGTATTCTGTTTTGAGGAACTGTCAATGTTCGATCCTTGTCCTCAGTAAAATTCAACTTTTTCCTCTCCATTCCAAAAGTAGTTGCCTTTTGATGAACGCTTCTCTCGCGTGGGGCTTTTATTAAATTCTCTTTGTTATCGTATATGAATTGCAAGAGCTATTTCTCTATCTTCCAATAATGATCAGGGACTTCAGATTTATTCAAATAAGACAATTTTTTCTTTTATATTAACTCTAAAATTAATGAATAAATTACCTGTCAGGAGATTGTGCATCTACTGGTACTTTTTCTTCATGGTTGAATTCCAATGGTTCTTAATGGAGTTGTCCGTGCGTCCAGGAAGCATTTTGGTCATTTCCGCCCATTTATTTCCGTGAGCGCTGTGTGCCAAAAATAGGGCCCATTATTAATGATTAGTCCATTAAACTTTGAGTATACAGGGGTTCAAATGATTATGCCATCTTTATCTGCATTGTTTGCCTAACCTGTCAGGGACGTATTTAGCGATCATAGACCATCTTTGAGGACCGTGTTTTTCAACTAATTTTCTGACTAAATTATCTTCATCGTCTGTCCAGGGTTTTTTTCTGAGAAATTTATCTCCCTTAGCGCTACTGAGTTGTATGGATTAGTTATTATCATTGCCTTCAATTTAGTTTTAGGAAGTCTTTTTAACCATGAGAATTTGAATTGAAAATTAAAATTAACGGTTTGGTGTTATGTGATTTTAATTTAATATACTTTTTTACGAATCACTAAATAAGGAACATCGAAATCAAATTTAAATATGATATATACTCAATATGAAATACACTTCAAACCATATAAATTTGGAGCTAAATTTGGAATTAAATTAAATCAATACTAAATACATTGGATATAAAAATATTTGAGAAAATATCAATTATAAGAAAATAAGACTAAAAATATAAAAAAAAGCAATTCCAATAATAATATAAAATATGATTGATTCCAATTATATAAGATAATTGATTTTAAAATATTCTACTCGCTTTGCTCTATCAATATAGGCTTGACTGGTAATATTTAAACTTTCTTAGTGAATTAGAATATTATTTTTGTTATTCATTGAAATTTATTCTACTTTTTAGAACTAACAAAAATAAAAATCGATATTTAGTTTCAGATTTGTAAAATAATAATGATAAAAGACGTATCAAATCTTATGATATCCTTTGTAATATAAATTTAACCTCTAAGTTGACAGACAAAGCCAAAGATAGGTTTCTATTTGAATACTTAGTCTCAAAATAAATACATTCTTAAGGCCAAGTTTATAAGGAATAGGATAATTCTCGGGCTTATTAAAATAACATAAAAATAATGATTATCTTCCCATCAAAAAGTTAGATTCCAAATATTCTAAAATAAGCAGAACATTTTAGTCATTTATTTTGTATAGAAACCAAAAAAATGTCTATAGAAGTCCTAACAAACATGCAAAGAATATAGTGTGGTTTAATTAATTGCTTTTATATACTTTAAGACGTTTGAGAATAGTAAATAAAAAATTGCCACCGCCAGGAATCGAGCCTGGGTTCACAGAGCCACAATCTGAGGTACTAACCACTATACTACGGTAGCAACCATGTTATTATTATTGCCAAAAGTCATTTAATCTCTTTTTTAGGGTAAATTTGAATGGATTATTCTTTTCTTAATTATATATTGATAAAAGCTTCAAAATACACTATTCTAAATATAAATGCTAATTTCTAAATATAAATGCTAATTTCTAAATATAAATGCTAATTTCTAAATATAAATGCTAATTTCTAAATATAAATGCTAAATACTT
>Ga0105051_10005380_pt1 | contig 14329 bp, 6 predicted proteins | sample FRY02_FD_78383 | JGI IMG/M metagenome (GOLD analysis project Ga0105051, IMG submission 78383) | Freshwater microbial communities from Lake Fryxell liftoff mats and glacier meltwater in Antarctica - FRY-02 (megahit assembly) | ecosystem: Environmental > Aquatic > Freshwater > Ice > Glacier... | reverse complement strand
GTGGGGTTGGGGGTGGGGTTGGGGGTGGGGTTGGGGGTTGGGGTTGGGGTTGGGCCCAACCCCAACCCCAACCCCAACCCCAACCCCAAAGTATTATTAAAAAATAATAAAAATAAACAATCTTATATAATTATTATTTATTATAAATTATTTAAATTATTTCAATCTGCTATTTTAGCAATACTATCCTTAAATTAAGTATAAAATACAAAAAGATGGTGAATTTAATACAATATAATTAAATTTCTATTTTCCTATAAACCAATGGGAATCTGATCTTCAGAATTTAACCGTAATTCTAAAACCCTGATATTTTTTTCCGAGATGATTCTTTTCTACTTCTCCGTAACCCTTTGATAACCAAATATATTTACTAATTCTCGACATATTCTTTTAACTGTTCTTCAATCTTTCCACCTTGATCCTGGTAAGGATGACAAATTACTCTCACAGTCGAAAACCTACCATAATATAATAAAATCATCCGATAAATAACCATGAATAATAATAAATAAAAATAGCTAATAAATTCTTAATTAAAAACAAGAATGAAAATAGTATTTGGTTACTGGTTGGGGTAGTTGGCTGGAATGCGAAAATAGGCAGTGAAGTTGTACTTCTTGTCTAAATCGAACTCGAGTTTAAAGTAGGAGTGAGGATTGGTTGATTAAAGACAGAGTTCAGGAAGACCTTGAGAGTAAGCTAAAGCTAAAGGAGTTGTTTGCAATGGCTATAAGTAATAAGCGGAGGTTGGGGGGCAATTTGGGGATTTGAGGTTGTTTGTAAATTATTTTTATTTTAAATAAATATTGGATTTGATAGGAGAGGGTGAGAATTAAGGTGGGAAATATAACTTGTTTAAGGGATTTGGAGAGTTCTTCGCTGAAAGATATTGAGTCTCTATTATTATAAAAATTGTTACAAGATTTTCTCGTCTTGAAGGTAAGCGTATGGAATTATTTTGGCATTCATTTTGTACTCTTGGAACGTTATTTACAAAAATTGATTAAAATGAGGTTTATAGTTTATCTTCTTTTTATTTTTTATATTTATTTCTTCTAATCCTAGTATTTTATCAGCTATGAGTTATTTGTAATTCTTGAACTAGTTTTTCTTAAGATTATCCAAAATATGATTTATAATTTATTTTTGATAAATCCTTTCCTTCAACCTATTAATAAACTCCTCAGCATTTACCCTGGAAAACTATTTGGGCTAAATTGCACACAAAGCCTAATATATCCTTTATTTTTACCTAGACAAAATTATAATAAGAGTATTTATGGTTAACATTCCTCTCGAACTCATTTTTGGGTGTCTCGAATATCAATTCGCCTAATAATTCCTCCATAATCTACCTGTATCGTTCTGCCAGAGAGCAGCTAAGATCTCGTCGGTGGTGAATACGCTTTTGTGGTCCTGGGTGAAGACTACGATGTTTTGGGAGGGCATGTAGCGGACGAAGAAAGTGAACGGGTACGGCAACTCCAGAGCGAATAGGGATGAGGAAGTAGAAGGGGGAGATACAAGGGTTAGAGTCAACTGATACGGGTGTAGTTCCGGGGATTCTGAGCAAATTTTATAAATATTTTTATAGTTTAAATCATAATTTATTATGCTGAATATTTGTAAAGGGAATACCTTGAATGTCGATTTGGACGGAGGTGTCTTTGTGCAAGGTTATATAAGAGGTTATTGCACTGTAAAAAGTGTATAATTCTTGACATATCAACCTTTATTACTATTATATAAATTTATTACTTCTTTTTTCTCAGGATGAAGGTTTTAATCTATATTGAATATCTTCATAAATCCTTTAAGAATTCCATTTAGATCTTTAATTTATTTTGGTATTTCATTTAACTTCTATTGTTTATTTTCATATTCCTTCTCTAATTCTATTTTCATCTCATTCAAATCTAAATATTCTTCCTTAATGTAGTATACTTTACTTTTAGTTTTTTTCTCACCACCAATTCATGATCTAATCTCCCACCAATCTTCTCATAAATCGCATTTAACTTATCTTAATTTGTTTCTTAGTTTAATAATTCGATATCTTGTAAATTTATTTGTCCTAAATCTTGAGGCAAATAATTCTTATAATTATAAATATCTATCATAAGTTTATTCTTTTTGAATTTTAGACATTCATAATAGTTTTTAAGTGCTTCAATCTTTTCTTTTTTTATTTGTAAATCAATTTTCTTTTTCTCAACTTCCTATCATCAATTTTATTTTACAAATTGCATTTCTCTGTTCTTTATTTTAAGCTGAACTATTAGTTGTTTAATTAATAATGGATTCATTTCTTGTTTCTGTAATTCTGCTTTAATTGTTTTTAAATTCTCCTAAAGTTTATCTATTTTATCCATTTTAACAAAATATGTAATTTATAATAATACTAAATAGTTAAATTAAATTTAATCCTAATTTTTATAATTCAAAATAAAGATATTAAAAAAGTGATTAAATTTGATTAAAGATTTATAATAATACCAAGGTATATAAAAAACAATAAAAACTCCTTTTAGCGTTTTCATAATTTTTAATAGTTATATATTTTGATCCAATGTACATATTCGAAGATATCGACTCTTCCTTTTCGAAGCCCTTTTTTGAAACTAACCATGACCACCAGCGATCGACTAAGAGTAATTCCCCCGAAAAGTCCCTTATAACCGCTCTGCCCCTCTAAACTAAGCGCTTAAGACTCAACAGCGATAAGATCGATTTTTAGAAAACACAGAACAACTATCTAAATAAAGTAAAGACGGAGATGTGCAAGAATTGGGAATCCTAGAGATATTGTGTATTTGGAAACAAGGTAAATTAATATTTATAGTGTTTCTATTTAATAAGTGTTCGTTTGCACACGGGAAACAGGATATTCAGATCAAAACGCATTTGCATGAGAATTTCAAAACTTCGCCTTGCTTTTCCTATTTCTAGAAAGGGTAATGTACTTATGGCTTACGTTGTCAATATATTCATTAAGAAATCAAATTCTTCCCTAAATTTTAACAATACGTTCTAAGAATTTTAAAATCACTATCAATACCAAACAAACATTATTTAAAACAATAAAAAAACACTTACTAAAATAAACTAAAATTTTTGTCTTATAGATTTAATCAGAAAAACCAGATTACAATGGAATGTTTACTATAAACTTAACAAATTGACTAAGTGTAATATTAATTTATTGAAGAGAGTAAAAAAGACTACCCATATTTTATACTTTTTCTTAAAGTGTTAACCAAATCTGATTTATTTAAATTTATTAAATATATAGTTATATTATCAATTATAATATTTTTTACAAATATATATAATGACAGCCAATAAAAACCCAGTTAAAAAGTTAAAAATCTGATTCCTTTCTTTGCCGATCGTATAGTGTCCAAAATGATGTATTCCTGCTGTCTCCTTCTGCCCCTGTTGCGTGGTAACCCTATCTCCTACCTTGATGCTCTGCCCACTTATTCTAACTGAATGCTGTCCGAACAAAATATCCCCCTACCATTTCCTATAACCTGCCAATGTCCACATGGGCTCCCTTTCAACTTCACCGGTTGATTGGTCTGTTTATGTTATTTTGCAACGAGTGGTTTGTTTTATTACTTGGAATTTTGACGAACCGATTGAGAACTGGTTTAGGTGGTCTTCAGAATGAGCAGGACAGTTAGAAACTATAAAGTTGGCACGGAAACGGTTCATGGGAATAGGGTGAGGCAGTTTTAGATTAAGGTAATTTAGACTGTTTTAAGATATTATGTGGAAAGGTAGATCGTCTTGGAAATTTATGTGAACGTCTTGTTTTTTGTGTTATCTTTATGATTTTTCAGGTATACATACAAGTAAACACTCTATTTTCAAATAATCACTGAAATAATCATTTATTTTTTAATCAAACTTTTTCACATTTTTAACTTTATAACCCCAAATTGTAACTTCTTAATCATATATTTGTAGATTTTCACAATTCAAAGGTATATAAAGTATCTTATCTAAATATTCAATTTTTATTAATTGATTATCTATTTAAGGTTTCAGTAAACAAAGTTTAGGAAATTCTCTTTATGTAATAAAATGCCCGTTCTCCTTTTTTACTAGCATAAACTTACGATCATTTTCAATTCCTTTATCTGATATTTTGGCTTCTTTCAAAGATATGCCTCCTAGACTCTTAATTGGATAAATGATAATTTCTGTTAAATACATTAATATAAATGTTATCAAATATAGTAAGAATTTTAATCAAACTTATTTTCTGCTTTTTACTTCTATATTTTCTTCTACACAATATTTTGCATCTCAAGCATATCAACTTCGTCCTCATCATCCTCATCCTACTTTTCCATTCTGTCTTTCCCCTCTTTGCCGAGCTTCCTCAACCCCTCCTATTCCTTTAACCTCCTAATAATCTACTCAGCACTATTGAAATTCCCATCCACTTTGGCCTCACATACCCCACACTTGCCCCTCTTCTTAAACTCCATAACAGCACACCTCTCACAAAAATAATGTCCACATGTGGTGACCACTGGATCCCTGAATTCCTGATTGCAAACTCCGCATTCTCGGGGGATTTCGATTGTGTTTTCGGGTTCGAGGGCGGGGTCGATCCATTTACCTTATTGCCGTAGTTTTTGTTCTTCGTTCCACTCTTTTTCCAGTTCCCACCCGGATTTATAGTCCCCGCGGTCGTGGATATAGATGCAAGAATCCCCGAAACAGCAGTAGCCGGTGTCGTGGTAATCCTTGCATAAACTAGGGTTGTAATCAATTCCTATTATATAATTAAATTATATATATTTATGAAAAATATATTATGTTTAAATTATTATGCTAAATGTGGTATTGTAAAATATTTTTACTTTCAGATATTCTAATCGCTGAATTATTCCTATATATGGGACCAACTTTCCCAGCCTACTTATCGTCCCCATTGACCTTTTTTTTAAATCTATAGACGGTCTCTCCCTCCTTATAGCCCTCCTTCTGCTGCTACAAAATAATCTTCCTCTGATAGTTCAGTTCCTCGATATCAATAATATCAGTTGCAACTTCATGTGATAGTGCATTCTGTTTCGATAGTGTATCCATTATTAGCCCTTCGTTGGCTTTGTATTGGAAATCGTCGAGCAGATCATGAGCATTTTTTTGGTAAAGTTGCGTTTTGGAAGTTGTGTTAAATTGTTGAGGGGTTTTTAGTTTTTTAAGTAGAGGCGGTTCTGAGTGGCTTTAAGTGGTATGGGTTTCGATTTAGGAGAGGTTTAGACTGCTGATTTTTATTTCCCTTTTTTTAAACATTATATAATTAGGTAAATAATTATTCTATTTATTATTAATATAACAATAAATATTTTAAAAATTAAAAATCATAAGGTTAAATTATTGAATTTCTAATGCAGATTAAATCCGACTTTAAACGCCATCTAAATAATCTTATGCATATTCTCGACCTTCATCTAGCCCGCACCATACTTCCTAACCCCATTAATATTATTCTGTTCATCGAAGCTAACAATGTAGAAATTATCCACGGCGACCATCTCACTATCATTCATATCGACCACCCACTGATTATCTACCAAATAATAAGCTAATTGATTACCTCTCCAAGTAGACATAACAGTGGGAATCCGGTCATATCAAAAGTGGTGTAGGAGGTGATGTTTTCCGAAGTGAGGTCGATTTCGTCGGATCCGGTTATGAGGTTGTGCGATATTGTGAGTTTGGGCAGGTGTAGGGAGAGGAAGGCCCCCCGAATCCCAATCGAGATCCCTTCGAAAACGGAGAGGTTGTAGTATTCCTGGAAAAGGGGATAATGAGATAAAGTGAGGATAATTAAGGAGAATAATGGAAATTTAATGGATATTTATGTTATCGGGGTTATGAAAGGGTACCTGGAGGATGAAGACATCGACGAATAGATGCCAGCATTTCTTATTCTCAATTATCACAAGCTATTTCTTATCCAGCCCATTAATGACAAATTAATTTAAAATTTCCTCAATTTACAACTTCTAACTATCCTGATTGTCCCTGGTAGACCTGAAGAGACTCTCGACCTTGAGACTAATTTTGCCTTTATCTAAACCTAATCAACCTTCTTTGGGGTCCTTCAAGCCTGTATCCTCGATCTGAGCTTTTATTCCAATCAGGATCTGAGTTGAGCAGTCGGGGAAGATTACTCTGCTGGACCCGTTGGCTTGCAGCAGGTTGTTTGTTTCCAGGTAGTAGTCCCGGAAGTCTTGGCAGTCCCGGCCGTCTTCACGTAGGTTCAGTCGAAGGCCTTCGTGGATGTAGAGTTTTTGGGATTGACTTAATTGCATTTTATTATTTTTATATATTATTTTTAGGTTATTTTAAATTTAATATGATGATTTGGAGATCAATTTTATTTTTTGAAATCATAATTTTTATGTTCTTTGTCATTATTATTCTCTTATGACTAAACCTGCTTTATCAACTTCTGTATATCTTCTTTATTAAATTAGCTTTTTGTATTCTATTTAACATACTTTTATCCAAACTATTTTTGGTATAATACGTACACAATACCAAGAATTAACATTGTAATAAATAACGGTAATCTAATCTTTTACATATCATAAGCATCATTATTTCTAAAAAATAATAATTGTACATAAATTGATCATCAATTGAGAAGAATTCTAATGAGGTATTATCAAAAATAGCAAGTTTATTAGATATATAACCAGCTCTGTTGAAATAAAAACTGGCTTTATTGGACTCATTTTTCAATCTGCTTTTAAAAGCTGTTAATTCTTTATCATTTGACATGAAATTAGTTATATTGTAATATTTTATTAGTCGTCTTTTGTCATCGAGAAGGAACATGAAGGTTCTCATTGTGAAGAGTTTTTATGTTTTTTCTTGTTCACTTCCAATGTTTATATATTTTGCGGCTATTTATAATAAGCATTACCTTAACATGATTTTTGCTATACTCTTAAATCAAATACCAGAATTTGCTGATTTTTTAATAATACAAATAAATTAGAGGAAAATTGATTTTCTTAATCTACATAAAGAATTTCACTATTAAACTATATAATATAATAATACATTATCGCAATAGTTGTAATTTTCTAATTTATTAAAACTCTAAAAGTAAAATCCATCTTTAATTACAACCACTAGATTCTACTGCGCTTTAAGAACCTACTAAATTTTCTATTAACCGAAATTAAAGTTCCAGACCTTATTGCCATCCTCATTATAAACACTAAAATAAAATTATTTTACTAAACATTGCCCTTACTATCAGCAATAATATGTTTTTTTTCGCCTTTTAAAGTGATAAACAATTAACTTGTAACTTAGCCCCTCTACGCGCCTTCCTCCAACTGGAGCTAGAACTTCTGGAGCGGCTGAACCCCCCACTGCTTGTTTGAACTGTTTTTAGGGTCTTGCAGGATTTACTGCTTGAGTTTGAAGGTTGAGAGGAAGTTTAGTTCGTCGAGCAGGGCGAAGGTCATTTCGTCCAATGAGGGGTTAATCGACAGATGTTGGATTGGAATCGCTGTAATATAGGGCTTGGTAATTAGGGATTCGGTTTTAAGATACCGTATTACTGGTTGGTTTAAAAATAAAATAAATAATTTCAATTTTCAATTATATTTAATATTTCCACTTTTTAATTTATCCACTTAATATACATACCATTATTATGAGCTAGCAAATGATTTCCTTGCATATCATAAATCATCAGCTAGTTATTTTTATCTTTTATGAATACAAAATATTATTGTGGAATCGGTCCTACTAGTTTTGTGTTCATGTATTGGATATCAATGAACTTTAAACGATTAATTAAGGAATATGGGATGGGATACGTCTTGGGAAGGCAGTTTGAATTGAAAGACCAATTTAGAGTGGATGTTATTTTCCTGTTCTTGTTTTGATTGTCTTGAAATTAATAAATGTTCTTGTTAGGTTATGTTTTGGCCGTTTTTAAGTTTCTTTAGAATATTAAGCTTATTTTTATGAAATTTTATCTCTTAAAGAGTGTTTTACATTTCATTTTATAAATCGAAAGAAAAAATATAAGTAATGTAAAAGAAGATTAATAATTAATTCATTTATAATTTGAAAAATAAAAATAGATAAATTAAAAATATAAATTATCAATACTAAGTTAATTAAGCAAAATAAGGGTGTTTCAAGGCCTACTTCATGGAGATCCTCCTGGCAGGATCGATCTCAATCAATTACCTGAACAAATCCAGCCCATAAGCATCGAAGTTCTAGAAATGGTTATTGAAATCGACTTCCTAGCAATAAACGAGCTGATACCTTAAACTGGGGAAAGGTGGGTTTGAAGTCGGGTAAGCTGCTGACTCCCGGCCAAGTCTATTCGGTCGGAGTGCCGTGCAGTTAGAAGATCTTGAAGATCTGGTCGATTTCCGAGTCGCCCATGAAGAGCGGTTTCTTTTCAACCATCTCGTGGAATACGCATCCGACAGACCAGGAGTCCACCCCAAGTGCGTATTGTTTTTGGCCCAAAAGAACTTCTGGAGCGCGGTACCTGTTATAAATTATTAAGGTTTTTTTTTATTATTTAGAAAATATTTTATTTTTATTTTAATTATATAATTTTATAATTTATTTAAAATTTATTTTTTCTTAGTTTTTATTTTATTGATTATTTTTGAATTTTTAATACCAAAGAGTTTCGATTTCATGTGTTAATGTTCTTATCGGTATAGAAAAAGCGCGTGCTAGTCCAAAATCAGCTATTTTAATAGTATGATTCTTATCAATCAAAATATTCTATGGCTTCAGATCTCTGTGGATAACTCTTCTGGAGTGACAGAAGTCCAATGCGGAAATAATTTGATATAAATATTTCTAAAAATAATAATAAATACCTTGATTTACAAAGGAGTGATATTGAACTTATTTTGATCGAGATACTTCTTGAAATCGAAGTCTAAATACTCGAAAACCAAACACAGTTTCTTGTCTTGTGGGAGGTAAATGACATCCTTGAGACTAAAATAATTTAAAATGATACTCAACGATATTGGGGTGCTTGAGTTCCTTGAGAATGCTAATTTCCCTCATGGCAGTGCTAGGGATCCCTTCATCTTCGTTCTCGAGCCTGATTTATTTCAGGGCCACTGTCTCGTTTGTGAGGGTGTCTTTGGCTTTGAATACCACGCCGTAGGTGCCTAATTATGAAGAATGGTACCTTCCCCAATGTTCTTATCATCTAGTTTTTAGTAACGCTCCATTTATGATTGCTAGTTCATTTTCAAATATTTAAATACTAACCGTCTAATAATTGAATTTATAAATTATCTTATTAAAGTATTCTATTAATCTAAATTCATGGATAAAAAATATAAAAGAAAAAGTTCCTCCAGCCATTCTTCCTCTCGCTCACGTTCTCGCAGCAGCCGCAAGCATTCCAAGAAGAACTACAAAAAACGCAATCGAAAATACTCCAGATCGAGTTCTTCCTCCTATACCCAACTAGAACGTAAACAAAAAAGGTATAATTATTTACAATGATAGAAATGAGTTTAATAAGAAAAATGAATCCGTTCAATAGAGTTATAATCCAAAAGTAGCTGATAGCAAATGTGTATGAATTATTAATTTTAGTTGGTAATCGAGGAACTTAGCAGTAATATCTCATAACAAATCGTAATAATATTTTCAATATTTTGTGAATTTTATAAAGTTAAATAATTTAAATTTTTTCAGTTTTTTCAATGCTTTCCCTAATTTCAATTTTTTCAATATTTTTTTAATTTAACATTATTTTAATGTTTTAAATTATTTTAGATCGAGGAAAAATTCAAAGATATCTGCACTGACTGCAAAGTGTACCCTCCAGAGGAAATAAAATACGTGGGTGCATTATCAACGGCCTACATAACCTTCTCGTCCTCAGAACCTGCACGGAAGATACTTTTGGTATTTTTAGGGTTATTGTATAGATTCTGTAAGGGTAAGTCAATTTGAATGGACATAATTTTCCAGTGGAGTTCTATCCAATGAACCTGCTGTAGACGAAGAGGGAAGATGTTAATATGGTGCAAGACTGGCTTTGCGAACGCGTAATTCAATTCATATATTTCCAATTAAATAAAAATTTTATTATTTTCCATAATTTCCAAACATTTAAAATATAATATAATAGTGTTCATTTCATAATTTTGCTCGTCGCCAGAAATGCCATAAATGTGAACACCCTCGTTCGAGCTATAGCAAAGTAGTCTACAACGGCGCCTGCCTAGTCCGTCACTACCCAGTAATTTGAGCTTAATAATCATAATTATTCAGGAACCGTACTAAAATGCTAATCGGAACACTTCGCTTATGATCAGGGGCAACATAATCACAAAGTGTAATTAGACGATGGTAATTTTTGGGATTTAGTAGTTGTTGGAGATTTTTAATTAGTTGGCTGCGATCAAAGATATTAGGACGGTCGTGGATAAGAATACCAAGTAGTTTAAAGATTTTGTTTTTATTGAATTTTATACGGTGGATGAGGCGGAGTTGGTATTAAGGGCTTGTTAGGCCCCGGATTTTCTAGTTTATGGGGAAAGAATACACGCTACTTTCTCCAAGAAAAGGAATCAAAGAGATGTGAAATAAGTTTATTTTTTAGGAGGAAGGAGACTAAAATTAATACGAAGAGTTTAATAACCTGTATCCCTATGACTCTGGATATTAACCCAATGATTTTAAAAATCAAAACGCTTAGAATATGGCATATAATTATACAACCTAATAGCAACAACAGTAATCATATTAATAAAATAAACATTTTAATATATATAAGACAATATTAGTAATACTATTAACAACAATAACTGATGCATCAATACCACCAATACTACAACCAATAATCAATCCAAGAAACGAATCTACCTCCACCTCAACCGCAAGCTTAAAAGCCCTAATCGCTCTCGAACCACTAACAGCATTTCCAGTAGATGCAGCTGCAACAGCAATAGAATATTAACAGAGAGAAAGTGGTGTAAGCAGTTTAGGCTGGATAGGGGGCCAAAGTGGCCGAAAAAGTTGTCGAAAAAGCGAAAGAGGACGGCAAATAACCTGAATTTAAGTCTAGTTTGGTTTAGGAGACTCAAGTTCTTCAATCAAGTTTCTAGAAATAAATTGATAATACTAAAAATATTGCCAAATAATAATTGGTGTAAGAAAAAAACAATAAGAAAATGTCCAGGAGTTCTTCAAGATCGCTGTCACCAACTTCTTCTGAGGAAAGAAAGGCTTAATTATAAAAAGATGAAGAATAAAAAAATTAAAGAAAATAAATTTAAAACCAACTAAAGAAATGGGAAAAAGAATAACAAACTTTAAAAAAAACAAGCACTTTTCAAATACAAAAAAAGGTTGAGCCAAAAATTACATTTGTATTTAATAATATATTAAAGAATAAAATAATATTAAATACACAAGAAGTTAAAGTTGAAAAGATAAAAGATAAAAATGACATTAAATTTTATTGCTTACTTTGCAAGAGAAAATTTAAATAAGAATTAACTCTAAATAAACACAATCTATATTCAAAAATGCATTAAAACATATTTAATCTTATTAAATGATTAAATTAGATATAAATTTTAGTTTAATATATTATTTAGTTTACTCAAAATTATTAAATTTTAAAAATTTCAACCTTAATTTGTGATTATTATATATCTGATTCATTATCTAACGCTAATTATATTTTTACCTTTTATCATAAAATCTCTTTTAGTATTGAACTTTGAGTCAAGCTGCTTTCTAAATTCTTATAACTACGATTAATTATTTTAATTAAAGTCTTATTTTTATTTTTAGATTTTTTAGTTTAAATGAGAAATTTTTTATTTTATATCTTTTATTTAGGTCTCATTATTTTATATTTTTTCATCTTAAACATGATTAGTTTAATTTTGTATTAAGTATTAATATTCAAATTTGGATACTTATATTTCATCTTCTTATTATGTAAGTTCTTTTTTTTATTTATTTACAGTTTCTAGAATTATAATAAAATACCGAGCGTTTTATAAAACTACAAATAATTATCTTATTTATTTTTGTGTTTCAAGGTATTAATTTGATAAAAGCTCTCTATATTTTAGTTTTAGTTGCTCTAATAATCATCTTATTCTTCTATAATAATTCCACTTTTCATCAAAGTATTTATTTAAAGATGATGATTTTCGATAACGGGATCATGATTTTATTTGTTTATATTTTCTATTTAGTGTTTTAATTAAGTAATTAGTTGTGCACTATTGTTTAATTAGGTTTTGAGAGTATCTGTATCGCATTTTAGGATTTCGTTTAGTTCGATTTATTCATTGATTATTTAGTTTTGTTGTACTATTTCTTCGACATGAAGTATATTTTCAAGATTTAATTTTTGATATGATTTTTTCAAATCTTAAATTTCCTCTAGATATTATTAAATCTATTATTCTTTTTCATAAATTTCCTTTCTAAATTGAAAGCCTGACAAAGAAATATTAGAAGCCTAATTTTCGAGTATATTATGATCCTTATGCTAAAATAAATTCAAGAGGAGTTTGTTTTTTTCATTCTACAATTGAAGTTGTTCCTTCTGATCTTCCAATTACTAATTGGTCGTTTTCATGCTTTACAATTATTGTTTGATCTGGTGCATGGATTTGAGATCAGCCTGGTGTTGGTTTATTAGTTCCCTTTGTTGGTTTGTAGTTTCGATCACTTACTCGTTTTTTAGCTCCAAAGCATTGTGTTTATTTTAGAGCTGTAGGTATTTGAATGACAGTTCTTCCAGTGAAAGGTTTTCTATGTTGTCATCATTTTACTATCGGTTGAAGTTTATTAGCGAAGATCTTCGGGTGAACATTTTTTTTATTTATTTTATATAATTACAATATATGTGATTATTATTCATTTTTAGTTATTAAAAAATTAGCTATCCAGATTTAATGTTGATTATTCTTTGAATTCATCAAAAGTGATAGATTATAATCCCTTTATAAATTTATTATACTTTAATAATTCTTTACTAATTAAATAAATGCCATTCAGTTTTACAGTGCTATCTAAAATCATCATTATTTTTAAACCAAGAATCTTTACATTTTAAACATTTCTTGCCTTCTGTACCTTATTAATTTTCATCTTTCTCTAATTTTAACTATAAATTAGAAAATTTACTATCTTTTCATTAATTTTATCTTCAATTTTATTTTATTATTTAATCTCAATTTTACTATTTTATTATTATTCAATTATTAATTTTTAAAAAATTTCATCTTCAGATTCATTTTAAGAAATATTTTCATCTCCTTATTAATAATTTGGCCTTATTTAGAGCGATTAGTTATCCATTTACTGAATATCAATAATATCTTGATTAATGACAACATTGTTCAATATTTTGAGTTTCCCCTCTAATTATAATAATAAATTACTGAAAGTATTTTTCAATTGGTCTAAAAATCTATATTTAGACGGTTGTGTAATACAAATGAAGCTGGTCTAATCTTATTAATTATTATCGCTTTTAATCTTAATGTTTTTAGTATTTAATGCCTCTTTTAATCTTATAATAAATTAATATTAATATGATAAAACTCGCTTGATTTATCAGTGGGGCATTAAATTTCTATTTCCATATCTGCCCGTTTTATTAAAAATTTCCTCTGCAATTTTTTTATACATTTTTTAGCTTGAACTTTTTCATTGATATCCATCAGCATCTGAAAATGTATTTCTTTGAATGCTTATTTAATGGATTCTTGTGAAAATCTTCTGTTGCTGACTGGATGGACGCAGTTCTCGGAAATATATTTTATTATTAGTTGAGTCAATTATTCGATTTAAGAATTTCTCTCTTTTTCTCCTAGCTGCATTTCACCTTTTTCCAATATCTTAGTAAATATATTCAACTTGGGTTATGATATCATCTTTTTTCATTTTGGGGAAATATTAGTTTAGAAGTTTGGAACTTGCGATTTCACCTTAAGATATATTTGTAAATATTTCTTTAGATTGTAATACTTCATTCAGATTTGATTCACTTTTAAAATATTATTTTACTTTCTATTACGCCAATCTATAACTTTATTTTAAAAACAAGCTATCTCAAAGCTAATTAAGTAAATTATTACTTTTGTTTTTTTATTTTATAACGAATTTCAGAAATATTTGTTAACCTTTTTTGACCTATTGGAATGAATGACATTGAAATTATAAATATTTTATTATAAAATATAAAATCTAAAATTTTTATAAATTCTTTCAATAAAATTATACTTTTAATATTTATTAGGGG
>Ga0105051_10005363_pt1 | contig 14357 bp, 15 predicted proteins | sample FRY02_FD_78383 | JGI IMG/M metagenome (GOLD analysis project Ga0105051, IMG submission 78383) | Freshwater microbial communities from Lake Fryxell liftoff mats and glacier meltwater in Antarctica - FRY-02 (megahit assembly) | ecosystem: Environmental > Aquatic > Freshwater > Ice > Glacier... | reverse complement strand
TCTGGTGCTGACCGCGGCGCATTGCCTGTTTGACAGCAAAACCGGCGTGCGGATTGACCCTGCCGAGATGGAATTTCTGGCGGGCTGGCGCAATGGCCGGGCTGCCGCCTACCGTGGCATCAAGCGGGCGGTGGCCCATCCCGAATATGTCTATGGTGGCGGCGATAAACTGACCCGCGTGGCCTATGATCTGGCGCTGCTGGAGTTGGATCAACCGATCCGCATGCCTTCCATTTCTCCGTTTGAGACCGACCCTTTACCGGCGCGCGGTGAGGAGGTGGGCGTGGTGTCCTATGCCAAGGACCGGTCCGAAGCGGCCAGCCTGCAAGAGGTGTGCCATGTGCTGAACCAGGAGGAATCTCTTTTGGTTTTGTCGTGCAGCGTTGATTTCGGATCTTCCGGCGCGCCCGTGTTTTCGGTGCGGGGCGGCGTGGCGCGGGTGGTGTCGGTGGTATCGTCCAAGGCTGATTATGGCGGTGCGGATGTGGCACTTGGCACCACCTTGCAAGGCCCACTTGTAACCCTGCGCGCATCGCTTGCCGCCCAAAGCAGCCCGTTCCAGAAATCCGACCCCCGCCTGCGCGCCATGGAAGCGGGCGCAGGTAGCACCGCAAAATTTGTCAAACCATGAGGCGGCTTGCAGCATTTTTATGCCTATTGCCGGGGCTGGGATTTGCGCAAACCTCCACGCTGGAATCGCTGGACCGCCGCGATCAGGTTCTGGGGTGGGAAGCGGTGGGGCGCATTGATATGGGCGGGGCCGCCTTTTGCACTGGCACCCTGATTGCGCCGGACCTTGTGCTGACAGCCGCGCATTGCCTGTTCGATGGCCGCACCAATGCGGCCTTTGACCCGGCATCCATCCAATTCCGCGCCGGTCTGCGCGATGACAAGATTGTTGCGCAAGGCCGTGTGCGCCGTGCGGTGGCCCATCCCGGATATACCCCCTTTACCCATGTGTCAGCGGAAAACATCGCACATGATGTGGCCTTGCTGGAACTGGCCGAACCCATTCCCGCCGGCCGCGCCGCCCCTTTCGCAATTTTCGCCCCGTGCGCGGGTGCGCAGATCAGCGTCGTGTCCTATGCGCGCGAACGTGCGGGTACGCTGTCCTGGCAGCGGTCTTGCAATATCAAGGATCGCTTTGCCAGCGTCATGGCCTTTGATTGCGATGTCAATCACGGTTCCTCTGGGGCACCGGTGTTTGACCTGTCGGAGGGTCGCGCCAAGATCATTTCCATCATCTCCTCGGGGCAGCGTGACGCCAGCGGAGCCGTGTCATACGGTATGCAGCTTCCCGCCTTGGTGGCCGATCTGAAGGCAGCGCTGCGCTCGGGCAAAGGGGTGCTTTTGGCCAAGGGTGATGCGCCGCTGGCCCAGATACGGCGCATTGGCGTGGGGGATGGCGACAACTCCGGCACCGGCGCGCGGTTTGTCAAAGCCCGCAGCGCCGCGCCCTGAAGGGTCTTGAAACCCGCGGCGTTCCTTCCCAAATTGTATCTGTTAGGTGCCGCAACGGGCCTGATATGTCCATCGGCCCGTCCAAAAACCGGAGGGCCGCTTTCGCATCGCTTTACGGAGGATGATATGCGTAACTTTGACTTTGCCCCGCTTTACCGCGCCACGGTCGGCTTTGACCGGATTGCCGATATGATGGACCGCGCGCTGACCACCGATATCAGCCAGCCCAGCTACCCCCCTTACAATATTGAAAAAACCAAGGAAGATGCTTACCGCATCTCGGTTGCCGTTGCCGGTTTCACCCCGGAGGAGCTGACGGTGGAAGTGCGCGACGCCACACTTGTGATCGCCGCGCGCAAGACCGAGGAAGACGCCCCGCGCCACTTCTTGCACCGCGGTATCGCAACCCGGGCTTTTGAGCGCCGCTTTGCGCTGGCCGATCATATGCGCGTGACGGGCGCTTTGCATGAACACGGGATGTTGCACATCGAATTGGTGCGCGAAATGCCCGAGGCTTTGAAACCCCGCCGGATCGAGATTGCGCGTGCGCCCGGAAAGCCTGTGCAGCCTCGGATTGCGAAGCCGGACGCTATGGATTTGCCAGAAACGTTGGAAACCTGACAAAACCTTGGAAACATGACGAAAACCCACAAACCTGACCTTGGCGTCGGATCCCAAAAGCAGGCGCAATCATACTGTTGTGCCTGCCCACCGATTTGTGGCACGGCTTTGGGCATTTTCCCACTGGTGCGATCCGCCGCAACGGTGGTAATGGCGGGGCAATGTGCTAAGCTATACGAAAGGCTATAAGCACAAAGAGCATTTTAGAGAAAGGCAGACGGGCTTGAAAATCCTTATAGCGGATGATCATGACCTTGTGCGCGAAACCATCGCGGCTTTCTTGCTTGCCGAAGGCGTGGGCCAGGCCGATACCGCCGCCACCCTGTCCGATGCCCTGACTGCAATGGCGATCACCCGCTATGATCTGGTGCTGCTGGATCATGATATGCCGTCAATGAACGGGCTGACGGGGCTGATCGAGGCGTTGGAGGTGGGGCAGGGCACGCGCATCGCACTTATGTCTGGCAGCACCTCGCGCGAGTTGGCCGAGGCGGCGTTGCAGGCGGGGGCCATTGGCTTTGTGCCAAAGAAAATGGCATCGCGCACCATGGTCGCGGCTGTGAAACTGATGGCGAATGGCGATGCTTTTGCCCCCATCGGCCTGTTGAAATCCGACGTGGCGCCCGGCGCGCCTCTGGCGCTGTTGACGCGCCGCGAGGCGGGCGTGCTGCGCGGGATTTGTGAGGGGAAATCCAACAAGGAAATCGCGCGCGACCTTGATTTGCAAGAGGTGACGGTGAAGCTGCACGTCAAAACCCTATCGCGCAAGCTGGAGGCCAAGAACCGCACCCATGCCGCGATGATTGCGCGCAACGGCGGGCTGCATTAGGCAGCGGCCAGCTTAGTAAGCCCGTATTTCCACCAATTTCGGCCCGCGCCCCGCAACCGCCTCTTGCAACGCAGCAGCCGTGGGCAGGATGCTGATGAACGGCAAATCGCAAGCCGCCGCAAACCCCTTCAAGTTGAGCGGAGACGGCGTGCAGCCAATCACTTCTGTCCCTGCCTCCCGCATCGCGGCGGCAATCTCGGCGTAGCCCGCGTTATTCCAGACCAGATAGGTGATATCCAGCCCCTCATCCACCGCAACCCGCAACTCGGCAGGGGAAAACTGCAAGCCACCATCGCCGATCAGGCAAAACACGCGGGTGCCCGGTGCCGCAATCGCAGCCCCCACTGCCGCCCCCGGTGCAAAGCCAAGCGCGCCGTAGCCTGTCGCGGCATTGAACCAGCCCCCCGCGCGATCATGCCCGTAAAGCAGGTTCCCGGCATAGACAGGCTGGGTGCTGTCGCCCACCACAATCGCCCCCGGCACCGCATCGCGCAACGCTTCCAATAAAGCGATCTGCCCCGGCATCGTGGTGGAAAGGGAGGCGATTTCTGCCTGCGCCGCCCGCAGACACGCCGCCGCCCGCGCGGCCCCATCGCCTTGCGCGCGCCGGGGCAGGGCGCTGATCAAGGCGGCACAAACCGCCGCCGCATCCGCTTTTATGGTCAGGGCTGCGGGGTGCCGCGCCAATTGCGCCGCACAAATATCCACGCGGATCATGCCGCCCATATCGGGCAAACCCCCTCGAACATACATGTCGTAATCGGTCGGCCCAAATTCGGTTCCAAGCGCCAAAATCTGGTCTGCCCCTGCAATCAACGCCCGCACGGCATCCAGACTGGGGGAGGCGGCGACCGAAATCGCCCCCGCCACCAACCCACGCGCATTCACCGTCTGCACCACGGGTGCATCCAAAGCAGTCGCCAAGCCCGCCACATCGCAGCGCCGTGCGCCGCCGCCTGCCAAGATAACCGGGCGGGTGGATTTCTTCAACATAACAACGGCTTGTTCTATCAACCCGGGGCAAGGTGGCAGCACTAGCACGGGCATCAAGGGCGGGGCTGGCGCAGCCTCCATCCCCATCACATCGGTCGGCACCTCGATATGTGCGGGGCCGGGACGCCCGCCCAGCATCGCGGCAAAGGCAAGGTTCAGGCACCGCTCCAGCGCCTCTGGGCCTGTCACCTGAAAACTAGGGCAAAGAGCCCGCACCATACCCGCCTGATCGGGCAATTCATGCAACAAACCCAAGCCCTGCCCCAAACTGGCGCGGCGATTGACGCCCGAGATCACCAGCATCGGCACCGACTCCGCCTTTGCCTGCGCCATGGCCGTCAACACATTCGTCAACCCCGGCCCGGTGATTACAAAGGCCACCCCGGGTTTGCCCGAAATGCGCGCGTAACCATCCGCCATGAAGCCAGCACCCTGTTCATGGCGCGGCGTTATATGGCGGATGCCCGAGCCTGCAAGCCCACGGTACAACTCAATCGTATGCACACCGGGAATGCCGAAAACCACCTCCACGCCGCGCGCGCGCAAACCTTCGGTCAGTGCTTGGCCTACGGTTTTCATGGGCGGTACTCCCTCGCGAAAGCAATAATTCGGGTGCAGGCTTCTTCAATAATATCATCAGGTTGCGTCAGGCTTAGACGCAGCCATGTTTGCAAAGCCTGCCCAAAGGATGGCCCCGGCATCACCGCCACGCCCGAACGCTCCAGCAAGGCCAGCGCAAAGGCTTGGCCATCGCATCCCACATCCACCAGCGCAAACATCCCCGCATCGGGCTTGTGAACCCGCAGCCCCGCGACCCCGCCCAATCGGCGTGCAACCAGATCCGCGCGGCGGGCAAAACGCTGCGCCATGCCAACCGCCACCGGCGAGCCCGAACTCACCGCCGCCGCTGTCATATCCGCAATAAAGGGTTGGTTGCCGAACAGCATGGTTTCGGACAGGGGCAAAAGCCGCTCGATAAATTCAACAGGCCCTACGCACCACCCCGACCGAAACCCCGGCGCCGCATGGCTTTTGGAGATGGAGGAGGCGACGATCACCCTGTCGGCGAGACTTGGCAGGTCCAGCGGCGAGGCGAAAGCAACACCCTCAAACACCAGATCCTCATAAACCTCATCACAGACAATCCACAGATCATGCGCTTTTGCCAAAGCACCGATGGCCCCAAAATCATCGGGCGACAGCACCGCACCCGTGGGATTGTGCGGTGAATTCAGCATGATAACGCGGGAGGCAGGGGTGATCCGGGCTTCAATATCCGCCGCCTTGATGCGAAAACCGGCATCTGCGTGCAGCGGAACGGGCACCATGTGCGCGCCTGTGGCGGCGATCAGCCCCTCATAGGTGGCATACATGGGGTCGCCCACAAGCACCTCATCCCCCGCGCCAACAAGCCCCATCAGCACAGCGTAAAGCGTGGTTTGGGTGCCGGGAAAGCACATGATCTGGGCAGGCAAAATCTCGCGCCCCCGTCGCGTGGAATAGCGATCCGCCAGCGCGCGGAGCAGCGAAGGCTCGCCCTGCCCGTTGGAATAGCCGGTGCGCCCTGCCTGCATCGCAGTGGCGGCAAGGGCCATCAATTCAGGCGGGGTCGGCACGTCCGGCTCGCCAATCGTCAACTCGATCACATCGTGGCCTAGCGCTTTCAGCTGGCGCGCGCGCGCATGCACCGCCCATTTCGCGCCGCCAAGCCCCGCCAACCGTTCGGTAATTGCCGCATATCTCATGGCCCGTTCCCTTCTTGCGGCAGATGTACCGCCAAATTAAATCCCAGAATGGCCCCGACCGCCTGCAAGCCGATCTGTTCCAACTCGCCGGGCCAAAAAGCATCGGGCAGCGCGCTGCCTTCCAGCCACAGCCCATCAATCACCGCGTTGCACGCAATCGCATCACCGCGCAAACCTGCGGGGGAAACCTTGCGGGGCAGAGCGGATATCAGCCCCTGCAACAGGTCGCGGTAGTGCAGATAGCCCAGCTCATGGGCCGCCTGCATTTCGGGGTCGCGACGCATTTGGTGCAAAAATCCGGCCCAAAGCCCCATCGCCGCTGCGTCCACCACCGGGGGCCGCAGCGAGGCCGCGACAAACACCGCCAGCCGCGCTTCGGGACGGTTCGGTGCGGTTGCGACCACAGCAAGGCTGGCGCTTGTCATACCCTCCATCACCTGCGCATAGGCGGCGCGCAACAGCGCCTCTTTGGTGGCGAAATAGTGCCGGATCAGGCCTGGCGTCACCCCCGCCTTTTCCGCAATTGCGCGCACCGTGGCCCCCCCGCCCCTCCCTCCGACACCAGCGCAATGGCCGCCGCGATCAAGGCGTCCCGGCGCGCATCTTTCGGCTGGTGGTTGAATTTGCGCCGATCGCCTGTCATGCCAACCTCTAATTATACGCTTGCATAATTACGCTTTGCCGGGTGTACTGCAATGGGAAATGATGATGGATAGATGACAGCAGCCAATTCACAGCGCGATGAGGCGATCCGCGTTGAGCGGTTGCACAAATCCTTTGGCACGCTGGAGGTGCTGAAGGGCGTTAACCTGACCGCCCATCAAGGCGATGTGGTGGCGATCATTGGGGGGTCGGGGTCGGGTAAATCGACCATGCTGCGCTGTATCAACTTTCTGGAAACGCCAACCTCGGGTAAAATTGTGATTGGCGGCGAGGAGGTTGTGCTGCGCGCTGATGGCCAACCCGCCAACCGCAAGCAAATCGAACATCTGCGCCAAAGCCTTGGAATGGTGTTCCAGCAGTTCAATCTGTGGAGCCACAAGACCGTGCTGGAAAACCTGATCGAAGTGCCGGTTCAGGTGTTGGGCATCCCCAAAGCGAAAGCGGTCGAACGTGCGCGCGCTTTGCTGGATCGGGTTGGATTGGCGGCCAAGGCCGACACTTACCCCGCCTTCATGTCGGGTGGCCAGCAGCAGCGCGCAGCCATTGCGCGCGCCCTTGCGATTGAGCCCCGTGCGATGCTGTTTGATGAGCCGACATCCGCGCTTGACCCCGAATTGGTGGGGGAGGTGCTGGGCGTGATCCGCGATCTGGCTGCGGAAGGGCGCACGATGATTCTGGTCACGCATGAGATGAAATTCGCGCGCAAAGTGGCGACACATGTGATTTACCTGCACAATGGCGTCATTGAGGAGGAGGGGCCACCAGCCGCCCTGTTCGGCGCGCCGAAATCCGAACGATTGCAACAGTTTCTAGCGACCGTGGGCTGATCCGCCCACCAAAAAACCAACTCTCAAAAAACGAACCAACAGAAGGAAAACACAATGAAAAACCTTACGCTGACAACACTTGCGGCCCTCGCCCTTGGCTCCGCCGCTGTGGCCGAACCCGTCAAGGTGGGCATCGCGTCCGAACCTTATCCGCCCTTCGCCTCGCCCGATGCCGCCGGAAACTGGATCGGCTGGGAAGTGGATATGATCGGTGCCGTTTGTGCTGCCGCGGAAATGGAATGTGTGATCACCCCCGTGGCATGGGACGGGATCATCCCATCGCTGACCTCGGGGCAAATCGATGCGATCATGGCTTCGATGTCGATCACCGCGGACCGGATGCAAACGATTGATTTTTCGAATAAATACTATAACACCCCTACGGTGATCGTCGCGGCCAAAGGGGCGGGCATCGCGCCCACAACCGAAGGGCTGGCGGGAAAGATCCTTGGGGTGCAGGTGTCTACCGTGCATCAAGATTATGCCCAGACCCATTTTCCGGGCGCTCAAATCAAGCTCTATCAAACCCAGGATGAGGCGAACCAAGACCTTGTGGCAGGCCGCATTGACGCGACCCAAGCCGACAGCATTGCGCTGGATGCCTTCTTGACATCGGATGCCGGGGCCTGCTGTGAAGCGATGGGCGCTGTGGCCGATGACAAGGACATTCTGGGGCTTGGTGTGGGTGTCGGGATGCGCAAGGGCGATGATGAGCTGAAGGCAAAATTCAACGCGGGCATCGCGAAAATCATCGCCGATGGCACCTATGAGAAAGTGTCCGCCCCCTATTTCGCCTCTTCAATCTACGGCGGCTGACAGATGTTGGAAGCGCTAGTCGAGGCGTTTCCAACCCTCGCCCTGCTGGCATGGGAGCCGCCAGGCTGGGGGGCTAACCTTATGCGCGGTCTGGGAAATTCGATCCAGATCGCGTTGGGGGCTTATGCGCTTGGCCTGCTGATTGGCACGGCAGGCGCTTTTGGCAAGTTGAACGGCGGCCCGGTGACGCGGGATATGCTGGCGATCTACACCACCGTTGTGCGCGCCGTGCCGGAGTTGGTTCTGATCTTGATCCTTTATTTTGCCGTGACCGACCTTGTGAACCAAGGGCTTGTGGCGATGGGCTATGGGCGTGTGCAAATCTCGGGTGTGGCGGCGGGGATTTCCGTTTTGGGCGTAGTGCAAGGCGCCTATTCGACGGAGGTGATCCGGGGCGCAATTTTGGCTGTGCCTGCGGGTCAGCTGGAGGCGGCGCGCGCAATGGGCATGCCGCCGGCGCGCATGGCGTGGCGCATCACTTTGCCCTTGATGCTGTCGAACGCCATTCCGGGGCTTGCAAACCTGTGGCTGATTGCGACGAAGGACACGGCGTTGTTGGCGATTGTGGGCTTTGCAGAGCTGACATTGCAAACCCGGCAGGCGGCCTCCTCGACCAAGGCGTTCCTTACGTTTTTCCTTGCGGCGGGGGTGCTGTATTTGCTTGTCACGCTGGTTTCCACCGTGATTTTCGGCTGGATTGAGCGCTGGGCGCGCCGCGGCCAGCGAGGGCATGGGGCCGGACAATGACGGGATTTTGGCAAACCCACCGCATTTTCATGGCGCTGGTGGCCGCTGTGCTGGTCGTTTTGTGCGCGGTGTTCTTGCGCTGGGATTGGGTGCCCCGATACCTGCCTCTGATTGGCGAAGGCATCTGGCGCACCTTGTGGCTACTCGCCGTCACCACGTTTTTCGGCTTTTTATTGGCGATCCCTTTGGGCCTCGCGCAGGCGGCGGGGCCTTGGTATCTGGCCGCCCCCGCCCGGGTGTTTTGCACGATCATTCGCGGCACCCCTTTGCTGTTGCAGCTTTGGCTTTTGTACTACGGTCTTGGCTCTTTGTTCCCGCAATTCCCGGCGATACGGGAGTCCGAGTTGTGGCCCTATCTGCGGCAGGCGTGGCCCTATGCGGTGTTCGCGCTGACGATCAGCTTTGCGGGATATGAGGGCGAGGTGATGCGCGGCGCGTTCAAAGGCGTGCCCTCCGGCCAGTTGGAGGCCGCGCGCGCCATGGGCATGCCACGCCTGACCATCCTGCGCCGGATATGGCTGCCGCTGGCCATTCAGCGTACCTTGCCGACATTGGGCGGCGAGACGGTGTTGCAATTGAAAGCCACGCCATTGGTCGCGACGATCACGGTGGTTGACATCTATGCAGTCGCCAGCCGGGTGCGGCAAGATACGTTCATTGTGTACGAGCCGCTGTTGCTTCTGGCCTTGGTCTATATGGTGATCACGGGGATCATCGTTCTGGGCTTTCGCTGGCTCGAAAACCGGGTGCCGTCCCGGGTTGCGTGAGTTGAGAAGCGGAATGCGGGCGCATAAGCCTTTTTTTGCGCTTTCGCGCCGTTGGGGCGCTGCCCCAAACCCCGGGATATTTTTGAACAGATGAATGGGGTCGAGGCATGGGGGCAATGGTCGCGCGGCGGAATTACAGCGGGAGCCGGAGAATAAAAAATTTGCGTATTCAGCGGGTTGCGACATCCTTGTGGATGATCACATCAGCCTGTGGATAGGCCAGAAGGATGGTGCGGCGCAGGCCTGCGCCGATGTCGTGCGCCTCTCGCAGGCTCAGGTCTCCGTCGAGTTCGATATGCAGGTGAACGAACACCTTGCTGCCGGACATGCGGGTTTTGAGGTCGTGGAACCCAGCCACCCCCGGCCAGTTGCGCGCGAGGGTAGCGATGCCTTCGACCACCTCCGGGTCTGCGGTGCGATCCATCAGCGCATCCCAAGCGCCGCGCCCGATTTTCAGCGCGCCGATGACCAGCATGCCGGCTGCGGCCAGCGCCATCAGGCTGTCAATCTGGATCAGCCCGAAGCGGGAGGAGGCCCAGAGTGAGGCGATTGCGCCGATATTGGGGAGAAGATCGCCCAAGTAGTGGAGCCGGTCCGCCTTGACCACCTTGTTGCCGGTGATCCGCGCCACCCGGGTTTGCCATGCGATCAACGCGAGCGTAAGAATGATGGAGACAGACATTGCCGCGATGCCTGCCACTTCCGCGGTAAGCCGTTCGGGCTGGGCGGTGATCAGGCGGCGGATTGCGGCCCAGGTGATGGCACCCGCCGAAATCAGGATGAACAAGGATTGGCCAAGGGCGGCAAGATCCTCGGCAGAGCTGTGGCCAAAGACGTGATCATCATCCGGGGGGCGGGCTGCATAAAAGATCGCAGCAATTGCCCCAAGGCTGACCATCAGATCCATAGCGCTATCGGCCAGCGAGGCCGCGACCGACAGCGCCCCCGTCTCACCTAATGCCCAAAGCTTCAGCGCTACAAGCAGACTTGCGACCACAACCGAGGCCACCCCCGCCGAGAGGTTCATGCGGTGCAGCCCGCTCATGCTTGCCCGCTATTCAAAACTTTCGCCGGGATCGACCCCCCAAAGGGCGGCTTTCGGGGCCCAGCCGCGTTCACCGTCGATGGTCACACGGCACCATTCGGGGCGGCATTCGAGCAGGCGCGCGATCACCCCGGCTTCGGCTTGCAGCACGATTCCGGCATCGGGCAGGGGGGTTGCGCGCAAGTCCAGCATGGGGCCCGTCACAAGCGCAGTCCGGGTGCCGGATAAAAGCGAATAATGCACCCAGCCGCCGACCCCTTCGGCATCTTCGATCCGCCGCCAGTTTTCATATTCCGCCGTCACTCGCAGCGGCATTCCGGCGCGATTAAATACCCAATCAATCCGGTGTGTCAGGCCGGGGCCGCGCCTTGCATTGCCTTCGGATGTTTTGAGAGAGACATAGCGCGGCAAGGGCAGGTTGGTGACCGCGCCCCGCACCTCTACCTGCGCGTCAGCCGCTTGTGCCTCCACCTGTCCGGGGGCCAGGCCCACCACCAGATGCAGCGCGACCGCCCCGCATGTCATCACCCAAACCCGCATTTTCCGCCTGCCCGTCCTGTCTGGCTCAGGGCAGCGCATTGCCCCTTGCCGACTTTGTTGCTTTTGCACTGCCTTTGGGGGCTTGTCCCGCGCCCCGCTTGGCGTCACCTTGCCACCAATGCAAAAGATTTGAAAGTGGATCGGGGAAATTTCATGCCAGCACAGCGACTGAATGTTGTCGTCACGCGCCGCCTGCCGGAAACGGTGGAAACGCGGATGAAGGAGTTGTTCGATGTGGAGCTGCGTGACCCCGATAGCCGCATGACCCGCGAGGAGTTGGGCGAGGCAATGCGCAGGGCCGATGTGCTGGTGCCGTGTGTGACCGATCAGATCGACGCGAATTTGCTTGCGCAAGCAGGCGAGAAGCTGAAATTGATCGCCAATTACGGGGCGGGGATTGACCATATCGACGTGGCAACGGCGCGCCAACGTGGTATTCTGGTCTCCAACACGCCAGGGGTTGTGACCGAGGATACCGCCGATATGACGCTGGCGCTGATCCTGTCTGTCACCCGTAAAATTCCCGAAGGACTGGCCGAAATGCAAGCGGGGGCCTGGAAGGGCTGGGCACCCATGGCGCATCTGGGCGGGCGCATTGGCGGTCGGCGGTTGGGCATTTTGGGGATGGGTCGGATTGGCCAGGCTGTGGCCCGGCGCGCGGCGGTGTTCGGGATGCAGATCCATTACCACAACCGCAAACGCCTGCGCCCTGAAATGGAGGCGGACCTGGGGGCGACCTTTTGGGAAAGCCTGGACCAGATGGTCAGCCGAATGGACATCATCTCCATCAACTGCCCGCATACGCCCTCCACCTTTCATCTGATGAACGCGCGGCGGCTCAAGCTGATGAAGCCCTCGGCGGTGATCGTGAACACCTCTCGCGGGGAGGTAATAGATGAAAACGCCTTGACCCGTGGCCTGCGGGCGGGGGAGTTGGCGGGGGCGGGGCTTGATGTGTTTGAACATGGCCATGAAGTTAACCCGCGGCTGCGTGAATTGCCCAATGTGGTGCTGTTGCCGCATATGGGGTCGGCCACGGTGGAAGGCCGGGCAGAGATGGGCGAGAAAGTCATCATCAATATCAAGACGTTTGCCGATGGCCACCGCCCACCGGATCAGGTTTTACCAGGAATGCTTTGAGCCCAAAACTTTAAACATGGCCGCAGCCACTCCCGCCCTGCGTTGATGCGTGCCGCGTCGCCTTACGGTTGGGCCGGGCCGCGAAAATCGCCCTTGGCAGGGCTGTTTCGCGGCGACCGCTCTCCCCCCGCCAGACTCATGCTAACCGCTGCGGGGCAATGGATACAAGCATCGCCGGCCCGCGGCCCGACAGCGCAGGTTTGCCTGCGTGCGAGGGGGGGCAACGTGTCAACAAGTATCCCGCCCTTGGGCCATTGCAGCGCAATGCCCTGCCGGGCACTGGATCGTTTGCCGCGGTATTGCCAAAGCCAGATTCTGGCGCGGGCGGGCTTTGATCTCCACTGCGCCTTGTTCGCCGATTGGTTGGGCAAGGCGGCGTTCCATCTGGAGCCGGTGGTCGACCGGCTGGCCGCGCATCTGAAGCAATCCGGCAAGCTGTCGCCAACGGCAACCCACAAAACTGCCTCGATGACCTCCTGCCGGCGAACTTCGACCCGTCAAGATAAGCCGCCTGTGCGGGCCTGCTAACGTTTGCATCCTTTTCGGCTTTCTTTTCGGCGAAAAGATCCTCGGGGGGGGCGGAGGTGGAATGCCCCCCGCGGTCGGCAATCAAACCCACCGCTTGCCTATCGCCCCCGCCCGTCCGATATATAGAGTATGAGTCTGCCACCCGGTTTCCTTGACGACTTGCGCACCCGCATCTCCTTGTCCCAAGTGGTTGGGCGCAAGGTGGTTTGGGATATGCGCAAATCCAACCAGGGCAAGGGGGATATGTGGGCCCCGTGCCCGTTCCATCAGGAAAAATCCGCCAGCTTCCATGTCGATGATCGCAAGGGGTTTTATTACTGCTTTGGCTGCCAAGCCAAAGGGGACGCGCTGGGCTTCATCATGGAGTCCGAGAATTTGGGCTTCATGGAGGCGGTCACGCAATTGGCGCGCGAGGCGGGCATGCCGATGCCTGCCCGTGATCCGCAAGCGGCCAAAAAAGCTGACAGGCGCTCTCAATTGTCCGAGGTGATGGAGGAGGCGATCAAATATTTTCGTCTCCAGCTTGAAACCGCAGGCGGGCAAACGGCGCGTGACTATCTTGATCGGCGCGGCCTCAAGGCCGAGGCACAGGACCGCTGGCAGATCGGCTGGGCGCCGGACATGCGGCAAGGTGCGTTTGCAGCCCTTCAGGCCAAAGGCTTTTCGCCTGATCTGATTGTCGATGCCGGCGTTTGCGCCACGCCGGACGATGGCCGCGCGCCCTATGACCGTTTTCGCGGCCGCATCATCTTTCCGATCCGCGATGGGCGGGACCTTGCGATCAGTCTTGGGGGGCGCAGTCTGGATCCGAACGCCCGGGCCAAATACCTCAATGGGCCGGAAACAGAACTTTTTGACAAGGGCCGCAATCTGTTCAACCTTGCCGCCGCGCGCGAAGCGTCTGGCAAAGGCGTGCCCTTGATTGTGGCCGAAGGCTATATGGATGTGATCGCGCTGGTGGAGGCCGGGTTCAAGGCGACTGTGGCCCCTTTGGGCACTGCTGTGACCGAGGACCAATTGCGCTTGATGTGGCGGGTCTCGGCAGAGCCGATCATCGCACTTGACGGCGATGCGGCGGGGCTGCGCGCGGCCTTGCGTGTGATTGATCTGGCCCTGCCCTTGCTGGAGGCGGGGCAGGGCCTGCGCTTTGCAGTGCTGCCAAAGGGGTTGGACCCGGATGATTTGTTGAAAGCCCAAGGGGTCGGGGCGATGCAGGCGGTGCTGGATGCGGCACAACCCATGGTCAATCTGCTGTGGCAGCGGGAGACGGAAGGCCGCAGTTTTGACAGCCCGGAACGCAAGGCGGGGCTCGACAAGACGCTGCGCACGGCGTTGACGCGGATCAAAGACCCTTCCATCCGTGGCCATTACGGCGAGGAGATCAAGCGCCTGCGCTGGGATCTGTTTGGCCAATCGCGCAAGGCCCCGCGCAAGGAGTGGACCCCCGGCCAACGCGGCCGTGGCGTGCCATGGCAGCCGCCCGCCTTGCCGCCGGTTGCCACGACAAAATCCTCAGCCCTTGTGATCGGAGCGGGAGAGGAGCGGGTGTTGGAGCAGATAATCCTGGCCACCCTCATTACCCATCCCGGTCTGATTGCCCGGTTCGAGTCGGTGCTGGAACGGCTTGATTTCACC
>Ga0105051_10005361_pt1 | contig 14358 bp, 15 predicted proteins | sample FRY02_FD_78383 | JGI IMG/M metagenome (GOLD analysis project Ga0105051, IMG submission 78383) | Freshwater microbial communities from Lake Fryxell liftoff mats and glacier meltwater in Antarctica - FRY-02 (megahit assembly) | ecosystem: Environmental > Aquatic > Freshwater > Ice > Glacier... | reverse complement strand
GGGTGGTTGTGGTGGTGGTGGACGTGGTGGTGGTTGTGATCGATAATGGCCCGGGTGGTGGTGGGTCGGCGCATGGATCCGGGGAGCAGTTGCCGATGAACCAGGTGCCACCGCCACCGGTACATGCCACCTCCGTGATGTCGGGGTTACAGCCAGCATCTGGCCAATCACAACAGGCACCGGTGGCGGGCGGTGCCGTGGTGGTTGTCGTGGTCGTGGTCGTGGTGGTGGTTGTGGTGGTGCCGGTTGCACCCTCGCCACAATTCACCACAGTTCCACTGCCATCAACGCTACCAAGTGTCCACGGATCGCCACACGGGCACTCTGCTGGGCATGGGTCGTGCGTCTTGGTCCAAGCGTAGTCCGGGCCGCCGGCCCAGATGAATTGGCAAAATTGCGTGCATAGGTCGGGCGGTGCCGTGGTGGTTGTCGTGGTCGTGGTCGTGGTGGTGCCCGACCATCGCCAAATACACTCACCGGCACACGGCCCGGGGGTGGTGGTCGTGGTCGTGGTGGTGGTGGTTGCAATATAACAATTCACGGCGGCACACGAGGTGGCATTGTGCCAGGATAAGAACCCAGGTGCGGCCTCGCACACGCCCCTTGGAGTATCATCAGAACATGCTATGGCACCAGAGTCACCATCCTGCGTGCAACAGGCGCCCGTGTCGTAACACGTACCGGCACACCCACCGCCTGGGTTGGTTGTGGTGGTTGTTGCCACCGTGCGGCAGAAAAACCGGTACTCCGCACATACGTCGCCCGGCTCTGATGGCTTTTCGCAAAAACACCCGCCAATCACTCCGTCGGTGCATGTGGAGCCGGTATAGACCCAATCATTGATTTCCGGGACCCAGTAGTAGTTGCAATCCCCGGAACACACAGCATGGCCACCGCCGGACGTCGTCGTTGTTCGCGAACACGCCGTCCACTTCGTTTCGCACTCATCGCCAAGCCCGCTTCCAGGGCCGGCACACGGGCACGACGGGGCACAGTTGTTCCGGACGTTATGCCACCGCCAATTGCCGTTTGGGGATGGGTACCACGCCCACTGGCATCCCTGGGTGGGGCATCCGGTTGTGGTGGTGCCGGCACTGGTTGTCGTGGTACTACAATCGCAGGTCGTGGTAGTGCCGGCACCGGTTGTCGTCGTGGTGGTGCCGGCACACGTTGGCGGCACCCCGGGGTCGTACCCTGTGCAGTGCGTGTACGTGCATTCTTCATCCACGGTTCCGCAGAATGACGGGTATATGCACAGGCAAGGCGCGGCCGTGGTGGTGGTGGTGCTTGTCGTGGTCGTGGTGGTGGTCGTGGTGGTGGCCGGGTCGGCCGTGGTCGTGGTGGTGCTTGTCGTGGTGGAGGTCGTTGTTGGGCAGGGGCATACGGTGGTGGTGGTGCCGGCACCGGTTGTGGTCGTCGTCGTCGTGGTGGTGGCCTGGCCGCAGCCGTTGTCGTCCAAATCCCACCGCTTAAGCGTGTCATTCCAGAACCACCGGCACCGCCCGCCACACGGGTTTCCATCCCCAGGCCCGGGTGTCGTGGTGGTGGACGGGTCTGCCGTGGTGGTGGTGGTGCTTGTCGATTGGGTGGGGCGTTCCACGAGGTACGGCCCAAACTTTGATCGCTGAATGCGGTGGAAAAACCGCTCGGCTGCCTCCTCGTAGATGTTGTAGACCCACTCCCGCCGGTGGCTGTCGTCCGGGTTTTTCATTGGCTCAAGCGTGGTGGCGGCTCCTTCCACACACCACGTTGATGTCGAGACTTTGTATATACAACACAGGGCGGCACCAGGCGTGGGTGGGCTCGTGCTATTGTCCATCGGGGGGATTACATCCCCCTCCATCGGAATTGCCACAAAGTGGTCAAATTCTTCTTGTGTCACGTGGGTCACGTCGCCCACCGGTGCATTGACACGGCGTAGCACCTCCTGCTCCATGCTTTGGCGTAGAGTGCGGAGGCCGTCTTCTGTCAATGCGATTAATTCGGTCGCCATGCGTGGTGCCTAACGTGGGAACAGGAATAGGGTTGCACGGGCTTCCTCGTGCTGGCTTCGGAGCCATACGCGTTTCGCGTTGAAAACTTCAATGGCCCCAAACCGGCCGGGCCGCACCAGGTTCTCCGGGGCCGTGGGGGCGGTGCCACCGTACCCAATGCCCACGATTTTCTTTTGGAGGGCATTGGCCTCTTCTTCCGTGGGCTTCACCAGGGCGTTCCCGCCGGTGCGGTTCATGATAAGCATATAACCCACGTTGGCCAACCAAGACCCAAGATCGGCCACACACACCCACTCGGGGCCAAGTGTTAGCTTGCGTGTCCACGGCTCTTCCAGTGTTGCGAGGACCTGCGAGAATGTGGCCTGGCCGGTCACCGGGTCTTCACCCCATGCCTCGTGATGGATTGTGATTTGCCCGGTAAGGCGGGATTGTTGCGATGTGGGGGCGGCAGTACGCACGGAGGCCCGTAGGAGTGCGGCGGCGGTTTGGTTTGGCTCTATCACGTGTCTGGCCTTAAAGGGAAGTGGGGACCCCGAGCAGCAGGAAATTGGTGGAAGCATATAATTGAAACTCGTGAACGTACGGCGTGGCGGAATCGCTCAGGGCCAACCCGGCCCCATCCAGCAGCACCTTACCATGGCCGCCAAGGAGGTCCTTGTTTACCGCGAAATGCTTGGGGTTGGTGGCGGTGCCACCGGGGCACAGCACCTTGGTACCTTCATCAATTATTCTACGCTTCCAGCCTGTCCACGATATCTCGAAATCATAGTTCATGGTATAGTAGAACGTGCAGGTGCCATACAGCTTGCGGTCCCACCGCATGTTCGACATTTTAATGCCACCGGCCCCAATACCCCACAGGGTGGCGTCATTCAGCGTGTCGATGGCGGCGATGGCCGTGGTTAGTGGCAGGACGAGGATGTTGAACCCAATCAGCACCGTGGGGCGGTTGTCATCCCGCTCCACCAACTTGCCGCGGAACGGCTCGTGGCTCGAGGAGTGGAGTGGGTTGCCGTCTTTGTCTTCCATGGCCTCTTTCGTGAATTTCACGAAGGTGCCACCCACCGTGGCCGGCTCGTTGAGAGGGTTGTCGATGGATGCGTCTTGGCACCGGTTAAGCGGCCGGGTTGAAAAATTCTGCTCAACCGTCCAAAACTCGCCTTTTTCCTTGTCTAATACGGGTGAGCATTTGAACGTGGGTAGGCACAACGCCCAGGGGTCGTTGTCGTTGCCATACGTCCACGCGGCCCCGATGACCGGAAGGCCGGCGGCACCGAGCACGGTTTCCGGCCCGTCATTTTCAGGGCTCGAGACCTTGACCAACCATCGAATCGTGTAGTCCCTGTGACCCTCCTTGTCCCGCTCCAGTTCCCAACCAATGCGGCCCCATAGTGCTGCTGACATGCTTAGGTCCTTAAGTTGGTTGGTGTGATGTTGACGGTCTGGCCGGTGCCACGCGTGTTGGTGGCGATTTCGGCAAGCAGTGTCTCCACCCGAACCTCGTGGGTGCCAACACCCGTGGTCCCAATGCCGGTCGATGTGACGCCGCCCACGCCCAGGGCCGCCAGTCCGCCGCCCTGTGTTACGCCGGGGGCCGAACCCCGTGATAATGTGGCCCGGTGCTCGGCGAGCCGCTGCATGGCGTCAGCGGTGTACGCCTCCACCGCCTGGATACCGCCCACACTCAGCTCCATGGGCTTCTCTAGGTTTTTGCGTAATGCACCGGCCTTGTCTTCTACCTTTTCCATCTGCCTCACCGGCTCCGTTGCCAGATCCACATTGTCCATCGCCATCGTGGCGTCCGCAGTCATATTATCTATGCCGGCCGTTGCCATGTTGGTTGCGTCTTCTACCGCCTTGAGCTGCTTGGCCGGTTTGTCGAAATTGAAATTAGGCCCGGCCACGGAAAACTCAAACCCCTGGCCCGGCAACGCAAACCCGCTGGATTCTTCTTCAAAGATTTTTCGGGCGGTTGCAAAGAAGTCTTTGTTTTGTTGACCCTCCTGGAAGTCATCTACCATCTGCCCACCAAACGCCTTCATCTCATCAAGCACCGGCCCCGCATATTTGTCGAAGGCCCCCTTGGCTTTTATGGCACCCTGGCCCACCGCCACACCGATGTCGATGGCCATGCCGGCCAGCAATTCGGCCGGGTTTGGTAGCTCGCCCGTCAGGATCTTCAGCAAAATGGGACCCAGCCGCTGGCCCATTTGGTAAAGGATGGAGAAAAACGCTTTTGGAATTTCGAGCAGGATCTGCCCGGCCGCCACCGCAAGCCCTGTGAATATCGTAGTTATGCCACCCGCCCACTTTTGGATGAGCATAGTGCTCTTAACCACAAAATCAACAACCTTTGTAACAAATTCCACAGAGAAAACGTAGGTAATCAATTCAGACATTCGGGCACCAAACCAACCCTGCCACGCGGCCCAAAGCCGGAACGCTATTCGCACCACAACGATGATATTTTGGATGACGAGCCCGAAGTTATGCACCCATAGCCGCACTATGTCCGTCACCAACGTGGCCCAATTGCCACGGAGCCAGTCGATTGCTATTCCGAAATTCTCTTGAAAATTGTAAAGAAAGCCGGTAATACCATCGAACGCCCATTGTGCTATTTCCTTCGTCCGGGTCCACGCGGCATTCAACCCGGCCGGGCCGACTATGAGGTAGGCCAGGCCATAGATGACGGCCGCCACAACGGCGACAATCGCGATGATCTTTATGAATGGAAGTAGTGCGGCGAGGCCGGCAAACCGTATGGCACCCATAACCACGTGCACCGTACTGCCCAGCACCCGCAAACCCTGGATGAGCTGAGGCATGTGCATGGCCAGCTTTCCGAATATCAAAAGGGTGGGGCCGGTTACGGCGGCCACCTTTGCTATATTGAGAATAAGCTCTTTGTGTGCGGTTGAAAGCCCTTTCACCCATAGCACACCGGACCGCAAAACGGCCAGGGTGCGTTTGGCCGACGGGAGCAGTAATTGGCCAAACGCCACGGCCGTGTCGGTTATATCGGCCGTGAGCTCCCGTTGTTGGTTGGCGAAACTGTCCTGGGTGCGTGCATAGTCGCCGATAGAGTTTTTTGATTGCTCAGTGGCGAGTTGTAGTGTCGCCACGGCCTTGGCTTGCCGCATGCTCGCATGCACCATGCCGTTTTTGGTGTTGAGGGCAACCCGTGCCTTTACGTCTTCGTCCAGGATGGCGATACCGAGCGCTTTCATCATTTCACGCTCACCGAGGAGGCCCTTGGTCAGTGCCTCGGAGGCCCGGGTTGCACCGCCCTCGAGATTCTGAAAGCTGGCTAAGTCAACCGCCAACTTTTGCACTCCTTCCGATAACGCCAAGGCCTCATCCTGGGCAAACCCAAAGCCGGATAAGAGGTCACCGGTGTCGGATAGCATACGTTTAGCCTCCCCACCGGATAACCCATAATTGTCGTCCAGCTGCTTGGCCACCGCATTGGCCTGGTTGTTTACCTTGCTGAAGACGATATCGAATTTCGAAGCCGTTTCTTCTGCATCTGATGCCATTTTGACCAGGCCGGCCGACATGGCCACCAGTGGTGCCGTGACGCCCAGGGTCATGGCCTTGCCAGCGCCGGCCATGCGGCTGGACGCACGCTCCGCCGTATTGGTGACGCCGACCATGGTGCGGTCAAACCCGGCGGCGTCACCCATGATCTTCACAACAAGGCGCTCTAATACGGCGGCACCACCAATCATGGCTTATTCCTTATTTTGCATTCTTAGAAATCCAAACCATTTTGACTTCGCCCACGCCATAAGCGTGTTGGTTGGTGCCACCGGTGGTTGTTCTTTTGTGAATTTCAATAAAAAATCTTTGATCTGAACTGACCTTGGGCTCTTTACCTGCCCACGGCGGATCTCACACGCTATGGCGGCCATGTAGTGGAATAGTGGGTCAAACCGGTTGGCTTTTTCATCCAGCCAAACGCACCACATCACAAACTGCTTGGAGGTGGTTTTGCGTTTGGTTTCGTCTAGTGCCATACCCAACTCGGAGGCCAGCCGCATCCATGCCTGGTTCTCTGAATTGATTAGTTTTTTTTTGCCGCTACTTCTGCCTCGTCATCCAACCCACAGATTCGCTGGCATTCTTTGAAGATGAGTTGCAATTTCCGGGATGGTAGTGTTTGCACCCAACCAATATCCACGGCCGCCTTTTCGCCAAAAGGGAACATGCACCGGCAAATCAGCAGGGCTTGGATTTCATTGTAATCCTTTAGGCCCGCCGGTTTGCCGGTGGCATCATGCCGCATCTTCTTCCCCATGGCGTTGAGGTACATGTCCCGGCCCGCACCGTCAAACTCACGGAGCACATACCTATGCTCCGTGCCGTCTTTGTTGTCGCGGATGGTTACGTTTACTTCTTCAAAATCTAGATCAAAGTCAATGCCTGGCATGTGTTTTCGCTCGCGGGTAGTTGGGTTTGGTTTGGTTTGGTGAGTGTGGTGCCACCGGGTTTGGTGCCACCGGGTTTGGCCTACGCCGGGGCGGTGTAGGCCGGGATTGTTTCGACGTTCGACGCATTCAGGTTCGTCGGAATGATGGTGATGTCAGCCATGGGCTGGGACCCCTCTTCTAAGTCACCGGGGCTGAACTCATCGATCCACCCGTAGAACGCAAGCGTGGATGTGTCCGGGAATGTGACCGTGATGAGTTGGTTTTTGTTAATCATTGCAATGATTTGCAAATACAATGCCGGGTCCCATGCCACGGATAGCGTGGACTCCGATACCGTGTACAACGATTTCGGCGAATTGGTCCGGACGGCCGTGTTATGCATGGTGGTTATGTCTATGGCACCACCACCGGAAATGCCGGGCGGTTTAGCCGTCTTTTCCCACATCTTCACAGCAGCTTCCAGGGCGAACGTGATCAGGCATTGATACCCGTCTTTCATAACTGTCATCGTGGCTTCCTCCTATGGTTGGCACGTCGTGATTCTACTACCCGGAACTGGCAAAAACAAGTCCTACAGTTCCGCACTAACAGTGGCCACAAAATTGGCCGTGAAATCGAACAATCGTGTATCCTCTGCCCGGCCCAAGGTGATGATATCAGAGGTGGGTGTAACGTTGTGGATAAAGTATGGGGTGGCGTCCACCATAACCTGCCGCCGCCGCATGTTCTGCGTCAGGGCAACGTAGAGGGCCGCTATAACCGCCCGGCCGGTGGTGTATGCACGGTGCCGCACCCGCAGCTGGATCCCCGGGTGCTTTACCACCTCGCCCGTCGACATGTATCTGCCATCTAGCCGCCCGGTCGTGTCAAATACGGCCATCGCATTATCCGAGGCGCCAGCATAGTATGGGAGCGCCCCAACCCATACAGGGTATGCACCCGGTGGGGGTGCCACGGCATCTGGCCAGTGGGCCAGATCAAGGTCTACTAGTGCATGTGCAACCAACCAGGCCGGGGAAATCAGTGTAGGTTCATTCATACTTATGGCCCACCTCTTTCCGAAAAATGGCCCGCATCTCTGGCACCTTGGTCCGTGCCGGCTCTTCTAGGAACTTGCTCTGCCCGCTACGGGTGGCGATCATCTCGTGAACGTAAATCGAATATTCGGCGGTGTACCCAACCCGCACCTCAGTCTGGAACCCATGCCCCGTCTGACGGGTAAAGGCAGAGGCCCGTAAGTTGCCGAGATCTACCGGCACAATGCTTTGTGATTCACCCTGCAGGTACAACCCGACCTTCAAGAGACCACGCTCCATGCCCCCGGCGTATTGCCGGCCCTTGGCGGCCACGGCCTTGGTCAAATCGCTGATGCCGGTAAGTTGGATGATTTTGGCCATTATAGTACCGCCCTGTGTAGGGTGCCCGCACCATCGTAATCGAGCAAGGCCTGGACCTGCCGAATCACACTCGCCCCGGTGTTGTCCCGGGGGTGGGCCTCGGCACCGGCGGCCGTGCCAAGCATGATGTACCCGCCGAGCGATAGGCCGGGCGGTGTATACACCCGGGCCTTGCTTACCGCTTTCATATCATTGGCGTCCATAAATTCAATGGCCATATCAACCCACCGAACCAAGATGTCCTGCGGGGTGCCATACGTTTCCACGCCCGTAACATCACGGCCCGTAAGGGGCCAGTACACGCATGGCTGAATTCGTAGGTCTGATTGAATGCTCATTATGGCGCCCCGGCGGTGTGTGTGTTTGTGGAGCTGGGCGTGCCAAGCCATGCCACCACGGCACGACGTCGGCCCATACGGGCCAGGCACCCGGTGGGATCTAAATCCATAGCCGCCTGCCCGTAGGTGGTGGAGACAAACCCGTGGCCCGCGGCCGGTGCCGGTACAGACCACGTTCGGGATACCCCATCACCAACCGCATCGGTCTTGATGACCCGTGCCGTTCGGCCCTGGGGGCTCGCGGCATAGTAGTGTGCAGCCAGGTTGCGTTCAATGAGCTCGAGTGTGGCCGTCCCAGCGTTTCCAAGACCGGTGCATTGTGCCACCGCGTTTGTCAGCACGGCGTTTGCTATGGCTATGAACGGCGTGATATTCGTGTCTTTCGCCGCCTGATCCGCCCCGTGTACTTCTACGATTTCCTGGACGAGGGCTGGGGTTGTCCGTGCCATGATCTATTCCTTGAAACGGGAGTGGGGCGATGAGGCCGGCCCGCACCATACAAAGCCGGCCCCATCGGGAACCCATGCACTACTTGGTCCGTGCCTTACTGGGTGGCATACACGGCCACCCAAGCCTTGACCTTCGCCTGGCTGGTCAGCGGTGCCTCGTTTATTGGGCTGTTCATGTCTCCGGGGTCATAGACGTTGTACCCGGTGCCACCATACAACACCCGCACACTCAACTCGGCGGCCTGGGGGAATTTTGCGGTTACATCTTCATCCGTTTCCCCCTCCTTTAGCACAATTGCCGGGGTTGTCGTAGCAGCAACGGTGGCAGGTACCGTTTGCGCGGCCTGTGGGGCCGATGTGACCGCTTCCGGGGCTTCGTCGGTTGTCGCGTTGGGGTCCGTATTGCCGGGCCGTGTCGGGCACCACACGCCGCCGTCGGTGCCGGTGTAGGGTTGGAATTTGTTGGCACCCCACTTATCTGCTAGGTCTTCAGTGGTACGGAGTACGGTGCCACCGTTGTGAGCTGTGCCGTCGGCGTCGATATGGCGGCCGGCTGTTAGTTTGAATCGGTACATGATACTTCTCGCATTACATGGGGTTTGGTTGAACAAAAATAGGCCGGGCGGTTAAGCCCGGCCCATGGGGTTATCGGTGGCACCGGTTGCCGGGCGTTATACCGAGCCGTGAATGATGCCGGTGTTGCTATTATGGTCGGCACGCAGCTGGGGCACTAGGATGGCCATCACTTTGAAATTCAGTTGCATACCGCCCTTGGATTCCCATTGGACCGTCTTGATGTCCATGCCAATAACGGCACGGGCAACGTCGGTGGTCTTCTGGATGAGCAGCAAATCATACCCGGTTAGGTAATCCAGCGTCTCAACGCCGTCAATGCCGTTGATCCGTGCCAGGCGTTCCCGAAGGGTCTGCGAAGAGGCACCGGAGGCACTATAATCGCCGTCCATGAACGGGTCCCACGCCGGCGAGCAGTACATCATGTAAGGGCCGTAGTGGTGGGCGTCATGGGCTCGCTTTTTCATGTCCAACACCTCGGCCAACGTCACCACTTGGTTAATCGTGGTGGGCGTGGTGATGGACTTGGTGATACGGCTTGGGAAATTGGTGTACCCATACACGTACCCGCCGCCAAACTTATAGCTCCCGGCGGTGCCAATGGTCAGTTTCTCAACCATTTCGGCGACCTTGCGGCCGGCCAGCTCCGCGTGTGTGGTATCCAGTGGGCTTCCGCCGTTGCGGCTTGCCAGAATCTGGCGGGCCGAATAGTTGAAATCCTTGTGGATGATTGGCAAGGGCAGGTTGCCCAATTCGAACACGGGGCGGTCGTTGGCACCCTCGGCCAGGCCATCCATCGAGACGCTTGCGTCCGAGATGTCACTTTGGGTCTCTGTCTCCAAAACCGTCTTCGCCATGCCATTCGGTATGGCATAGGTTAGGCCGGCGGCCCGTAGGTCGGCAAACGCCTTGAGGCGTGGTTGTGCCGCCTTCACAACGGCCAGGTCAAGTGTCTTCCAATCTTCCTTCCGCAGCGTGGCGTCGGCATTGCACACCATGTTCCGCAGGGTGCCACCCACGTTCACGGTCATATAACTCCGGTCGTCGTTGCCAATGAATGGCCGCAACACACCGGGGTCGAAGTTGTTCTGCATTAAGCGTCCAGCAACGTCACCGGTCGCTTTTCCGTTCATGATAAAATCCATCAGGTTTCCTCCGTAGGGGGTGGATGGCGTCGTTGGAAAGTTTGTTGATTTAAAGGGTGGGGCAGCACAACATGCACGGCCCCGGGGTGGTTGCATACTTACACGCGTTCGGCACGAACAAAACCATTGGCACCGGATGGCGATAGTGCCTCTAGTGCTTTGAATGCTGCCTTGCCGGTTTTGCCAACAATCGCAAAGCCGATAATCAGCGTGTTATTCAGTGCGTCTGCTGCGTGCAAATTGCTGATTGTGATCCCGAAGCTGCCGGCCGCAACGGCGGAGACGAAGACCATGGGTGTGCCGGCTGATGCCGTGCTTTGGATACTCACGCTAACCACATCACCGGCCTCGACCAGCGTGTTGTTGACCTGGAACTTGGTTTCGGCTGCGGCAGCCAAGTTGCTCGAAACAGTTGTGATGGTGCCGGTAACCGTGCTAACGGTCACGGCGGTTGTGATTGATGTGAGCTGGGTAACCGCACCGGCAGAGAGCTCCACCCATAACCCGGTGCCACCACCCTCACCAATGAGCAGGTCGCCCACGGCAATTGTTTGGCCATCCTTGACTAATAGGTTGACCTCATCGCCAGATGATGGCATGTAGTAGAAAACAATGTCGGCGGTTGCATACGCGTCGTCGATTGATTTTCCTTGAAGTCCATCTTCCTTGGCGATCATTACCGGCCCAGCGGCGGCACCGCGTTTGGCCTGGTTTGGATCAAATTTTCCGTCGGGCGCCATGGCGATGTCCATACCCGGGGAGATTGCTGAATCGGCAACCCCCTCCTTGTGGTGGCAACGGCCCTTGAGAACGATCCGGTTGTGTGAAGCTGACATTCGAGTCTCTCTTTCTTCCCCAAATAATGCTGGGGGGAACAACATGCCCTAAAACGTAAATAGGCCGCCCACACGGTGCCGGCGGTCCTTTGCCTACTTAGTTGGTCTTGCGGTGGCCCCAACCGGTCTCGGGTGCGTCCAGGGGCTCTTCGTCCCCACCCGCGTTCCCTACCACTGTAAACTGGCCACAGGCGGCACCTTCGTAATTCACCGGCCGCCCAACGCGTGCCATTTTGCGAAGTGCCGGTACGCCGAGGCCGGTAAGATCAGCCTCAGTTAGGCCACCGCCATTGCCAACGATCTGGGCCACCAATGTGGCCCGCTCATGGGTGCCATTGGCAACCACGGTCGATACAGCTTCACGCAGTACGCCGGGTGTGGTGCCAAATGCCTTGGCCATATTGGCAACTAATTCTTCTTCTGTGACTTCTTTCGGGGCCGCCGTGGTAACGGTTGCACCGCCACCAACCTCGGCCGCCGTTTGGTTTGCCTCTACGCCTGGTTCAACTGGTGTTTCATCACCAAGCATCTTTGCCAGGGTGGCTTCTGGCATGGCCATCAACGCCGGCTTGTCTGTATCATCGAACCGGCCATTGCCAACCAACTTGGCCACCATTTCATCTCTGGTCATCTGTTTCTCCTGAATAGTGGCCCGGTTGCCAACAAAGGCTCCGTCGGCCGTACGGTACTCGGTAATACGCATCACCTCTACGCGGTCGCCGGTAAGTTCTAGCTTCCCGTCTGACATTGTAAAGGCTTGCTTCCAAATTTTGCTCTCGTATTCAAAAATAACGAGCTGCTCTTTGCTATAAACATCCTCCACCCAAGGCCCGGGGGCGTCGGTGCCACCGGCGACGTAGGCGCCCTGAACCAGCATCTGGAGAGCGTGGCGGGTGTTGTTGTCCGATGGGTTGAGGTAGTTGTTCACAAGGCCCACACGCACCAGCACGTCGTCGATAGCCTTCATGATTTTATTGGTGGCACGCCAACCGGTGCTTCGGATGGCTTCGTTAAGCCGTAGGAAACCAGCCCCGTCCGCGACGCTGCATGCACCAACCTCGTCGGGTAGGATAGCCAGGTGGTCCGGGCCGTGGTTGCGTGCGATGGCCGTGTAGTGCTTCCCGTTGTGCTCCCCATCGGCCAGCTCGTTGGCCGTGAATAGGCCGGTGGATAGCTCTTGGATTGTCTCCGACTCGAGGCCCTCCAAAATACGCGGGTCCACGGCCTCTAGCCGGCTCACCTCCACCCATGCCTCTGCCTTGAGTTTCTTGTCCTCATACCGCGTATTGAGGATGATACCCACCTTCCGCTGGTTCAGCACGGCCGGGGAGCACGCGGTAACACCAACGCCGTTCTCCTTGGGATGGTAGACCACGATTGGCTTGTGGTTCCATATTGGTGCCGCCTTGGCGATTTCATCGCCCGGGTAGAACAATGGGCCATCGCTGCCCGCATGCACCCCCTCCACCAGCATGACCATAGGTACCACCAGGTGATCCCGGCCCTCGAGTTGGGCGTGGCGAATCGTGCCGCTTATATTTGTCGTAATTTTCTGAATCATAGGTCTCTCCTTGTGAATATAATACGGCACCCACCGGCTGCGTTCAAGCCTGTCTGCTAGTCCGGCCCAATGGCCCAATCTAAATGGCCCGGCCAGGCCACCTCAAACGCCCATATAATGGTCCACCAGTACCACCGGGGCAAAATCCAAAAGGCACCGGAGCCGTCCCGTATACGCCCACAGCGGGCCGAGAACGTTTCGTTTGGGTCTTGGCCCCCGTGCAACGTGTTGATCAGCTGGCTTGCCGCCTCTACGTTAGCCCTGAAGTATGTTTTCACTCCGGGTAGTCCTGGAACTGACCTATGGTGGCACCGCCCGCGAGCAACTGCACGACAAGCGAGCCCGCCAACCAAGCACCGGTCATGCTACTCAGTGGGATGTGGTTATCCGTGCCGACGGCCCGGTGCTCCGTGTTCGCTGCCCGCCAATCTCGCCACGTGGTGGCACCCGGGTCGCCGTCTTCGTTGGTTGCCGTGCTGCCCGGCAAGTAGGCCGGCACTGCGTCGTCGTAGGCCGAGTCTGGGATTGTGATAAATGCTTCATAATCGATCAATTCAAAATACAAGCCAACAGCCGCAAACAACCCAAACGCGGCCGGCAAGGAAGCCAGTGGGAACTTTTCATAGGCAAAGAACGGCGACATATACACCGGGCCGGGTGGTGCCGGTACGCCGTATTGCCGGGCCGCCACGCCGCGAAACATATTGATCCCGGGTTGCTTGTTGTACCCACGTTTTGCGAGTTCGGCCCGTGGGACCTCGTGGTGATGCCACCACGGGCCTCGGGTGATGTTCATGGCCCCAACTAAAGCCGTAAACGGGTTCGGCCCACCGCCCAACTCCGCCGGGAGTGTTGGGCCGCCTAGTATCTCTAGGCAGGTTTCATGCGCGATAAAATGTGCCATTATATTAGCAGGTTAAACCTGCCCTCCTTGGTTGTTTGATTGATTCCAATTACGATCATCGTCGATACCTCACAACAACAACAACGCCGGTGCCACCGGCACCGCCGCGAGTGTTATGCCCCCACGTTAATTGCTTGCAAGATCGCTTCAACTCGTTGGATTATTGCGGCTGACGGTATCGCTCCGTTAACCACAATCAAGCCGTAGAGCAAGCCTTTAAGTGGCAGTGTCGTTCCACCGCGACGCCCAATATACAAAATGTCGTTGGCGAAGTTTACCGCGCCAACACTGGTTGCGTTTGTGTTGACTTGAGTGCCGTTAATTCTCTGGGTGAACAATGGCGTTCCGAAATCCAATTGCGAAACGATCAAGTCCGTTTTCGGCGCCTTGTAAGTCGTGAACGTGCTGTTGCCTGCACTTGCGTCGGACGATCCGCGATAGCCTGTTCGGTAGTTTGCCGTTGCAATGGTTGCCGGTGCCTCAATGCCGAACTTGCCGTTTCCTGCCTCCCAAGACGTCGACAATTCCGCCACCATTCCACGAGCCGCGTCGCTGCTTTTACGCAGCAACGCGAACACTGTCATCTTATCGCTGTTGCTAAAATCAATCGCCGACGTCTGCAAGAAATCGTCGGTGCCATCGAATGACAAGTGCCAAACGTCTGCTTTGCCGGTCTCCGTTACGTCGTGCGTTGTGGTTACTTTTTGATAGGCCGTTGCTACCGTTCC
>Ga0105051_10005347_pt1 | contig 14374 bp, 11 predicted proteins | sample FRY02_FD_78383 | JGI IMG/M metagenome (GOLD analysis project Ga0105051, IMG submission 78383) | Freshwater microbial communities from Lake Fryxell liftoff mats and glacier meltwater in Antarctica - FRY-02 (megahit assembly) | ecosystem: Environmental > Aquatic > Freshwater > Ice > Glacier... | reverse complement strand
TTGGTTCTAGCACTTTTTTATTCTTAGTCGCATGATAATTCATATACGCCTCAGTTTTATGTTTTGAAGATGGTAGAATGTCTGACTTATTGGGCAATATTTGTCTTGTCCAGTTCTCTAGCATTACATATTTAATAGTTTTCTTAATATTATTATATATATTTTCATCAATATTTCATGATGCATATAAATCATTAATTATATTTCTACATAATTGTGCTTTTTGTCTCCTAGAAAAAAAATATAATGAATCATTCATAAATTCTCTTTCTGATAATTCATGAAGATTTTTCAAAAACTCATTAATAAGAGATTGTTTTTCTTTATTATCCATACTCTTTTTTTGTCAAATAACTAAAAATAACTCTTTAAGGTATCATTTGATGTAATTTGTTGGTTTTATGTCTACTCATTCTTTTCGCCATTTATGTAGTAAATCTTCCATGATAATATCAATAAATAAGTATACCGATATTGTAAACTTTAGTTAATGGTTTGTCAAATCTTCTTTATAAAGAGTCCTTATTTAAAAATTAATAATCCTCGTTTCTCTGTAAGATTTATAGAGATAAAACTATAATCATTAAATAATACAATCTAGAAACCTCAGTCCTAAAGATCTAGATTTATATAATCTATGGGACAACCTAAGAACCTCATTAGGTAGTCTGTTTTGTGTTGATTTTAGGTGATGAAGGTTATTTTTTGCATTTACTTAGTTAAGTGGATTATAATTTTTGCTATCATAGGTATCTATAACAGCCTGAGGAAATTTGTGTTGTATCGATTGTATTAGAATTTTATGTTGAGTTATAAGTTGAGCCGCTGGCTTTTCTAGTTTATCTAATATGATGTCTACCATGTTTTTTTCTTCTCTATGTTCAATAATCAGTAAGTCTGGATTATAGTCACTTTCCATGCCATAATGATTTCATAGTAGTGATTTATATTTTTTTAGGCTTTCGACAAATAGATCGAATTGTTTTTGGATATTATTGTTATAAAATTTATGTTGAGAATGTTGAATTAAATATTTTCGAAAAAAATCATAAGTCTTTCTCTCAAAACTTCTAGAGATAGTGAGATCTATTATGTGTGCAAACCATTCTTCTGATGTTATGAGCAATAGTTCTTGAGCAATTTTAGTGTCGTGCGTTTTTTTAAGTTCTTTGTTCGCAAAAAAGTATTGAAAGTATTTGCTTACAAAGTTAGCCAATAAGAATCAAATAAATATTTCAACAATATTAAGTATGTGGGGTAGAATCTCTTGTTTCATTTTGTGGCTCATATAGGTAAATATCTATCTCACGCTCACTCACTCAATCTTCGCAATCTGACTCACGACGTAGTCTACCTTTTTGTTCACGGACTCTGTACTAGGCGCGTCTTCATAGACCATAGTAAATCTTATCCCAATCGTTTTCAGCTCTTCACTTGGCTGATACATATCAAATACTTCTATCTTGTCGATACCTTTGGCAGCTTGCGCGATGCTGAGCACCTGCTCATAGGTTGCATCTCATATAAGTCCAAACGACGCATCACGAGTGATGATATGATGCTGGTTGGTCAGGTAGCTTGTAGTAGTTTTGTCTCCAGTCCAGCCTTGTGTAATGAGTTCTGTAAGGTTGAGTTCAGTGACCACCAACTGATAGCCAATATTGAGTCCTAGCTCATCACACACCAGTGGATGAACCTGTCAGATAAGTCAGACCAATCTACCTTCGCTCCCCTTTTCGGAGATTAGCTGTTGCGTCATCTTTAGTTCACCTTGCTTTGTAGGATGAAGGTATGCTTTATCTGTTGCGGTTATTTCATACTGTCCGACAATGTCTGACACTATATCTTTGTGCTTGATGATTGCGTCTTGGAGGAGGTTTTTATCTTTAGGTGTATAGCTCACAATACATAAGTGATTAGTTTCTTCTCCCCTATTATCTACCACATGTGCAGTCTCAAAGATATTGATAGTATCTTGAATTCTATGGTTTTGTACTACCGTCTTGATCAGTCATGGATGTAGTGCTGGTCTGATGATGGTTTGCTCTGGACTCAGTGGATTGAGGAGAGTATATGCGTCATCATGATATTGTCCCAGTAGTCTGAGATATTTTTCTTCCGTCCATAGATATGTTTCTACTTGGTCATAGCCGTATTTCGTCACCATTGTATCTTCCAGTTTTCTCACGATACCAGGCATAGGATTGAGCTGAGGAGTGGCGCTGGTCTTGAGGGTTTGAGTTCACAGGTTTTCATATCATACGATCCTGGAGATTTCCTCATAGATATCTTGCACATGTGTAATATCCACCGGCGATCTCCAGATTGGTGGCATACAGGTCATCGTGTCCTTATGGATACTCACCACAAACCCTAGATTACTCAGTAGTTTGCTCATCTGCTCACCAGTATATGGCCTACCTTGCCCCCAGATAAACTGTTGCGCCTTACTGATCGACACAGCCACCGGCATACGCACCGGCATCGCATTGACCTCATGAGTGATCCCCACATAGCGGCTCGCACCCAGACTCTTGGCATGTTTACGCATCTGCTCAGGCACCATCATACTACAATATTGCGTCCATAGTGGGTTGATATATTTTTCATATCTGACTGCTGCGTCAGTTCTCAGTCCTAGTCTGGTTGCAGTTTTGCGTACCTGTGTTGGGTCAAACTGTGCTACCTCGATAGATATATTAGTAGTATCATTGGTGATAGCACTATTGATTCCTCATATCACTCCTGCCAGTGCCACGATCTTGTGACTATCACAGATCACGATATCACCCTCTTGTAATACGTGCTCCGCTCATAGTAGATCAACAAACTGTTCACCATCGTTTGCGTTTCTTACTATCATATCACCTACCAGCTTCCCACTATCAAAGCAATGCACCGGCTGCCCAGTCAGATTCATAAAATTATTGGACCAATCAACCCAGTTGTTCCTTGGTGTAGCTCCTGTGCCGTAGACCATCACTCTGTGATACAGATCACTAGGCTTGACGCTGATATCAGCTATCTCTACCAGACTATAACACGCACATCAGTCAGTCTCGATCGCTACTCATCTACTGGCATCGGGAGCCGTCTCTAGAGCCTGCAGTGTGTTAGTATTGCGGATATCTTCCAGCATGACTGGGACATTGTTGAGTCCGATCAGTCCAGTATCAGCATACACCGCATTGAGCTCACATGCTACTCCCCAGTATCCAGTCAGGTCTGGTCTGGTTGTGATTGCAATGTTTTTGACTTCAAATTGCGTATTTTCCAGCCATGGGTATTTTTCTCCCATACTTTTACCTTTATCTTCTGCCGTGAGGTCATCCATATCTTCATCGAGCAGCCATATCCAGTGTTTATCTTCATCTTCATTGATTCATAATTCACCTTTGGAGCAGATCATCCCGTTGGACTCCTCACCTCTCATAGGTCTTGGCTCGATCTGTAGGTCTATCGCACTCAGATAGCATCCAGGCAGGGCCACAGGTACATATTTACCTTCCACAATATTTTCACCTCCTGTACAGATCTGAAACACTCCATGATCACCACAATCCACCTGACACACCTTGAGTTTGTCCGCATTTGGGTGTTGAGTCACAGCAGTGACATATCAGATCACCAGTAGATCAGGTAGCGCACTAGTCACTACTTCATCCTCCACTTCAAATATCTTCATCGTCATATTCTTGATGATATTATTCAGATCGTCTTTGAGTGAGATATATTGTTTGATTCAGTTAAGATGGTATTTCATAGGTAGGTTATAGGTTATAAGGCAAAGGTTATAGGTTTATTTTCTATTGATGATAATTTCAGAGACTTCCATGATTTTTGGCAGATTAGTTGTGTGGTAGATATATTCAGCAAGTTCTTTGGTTGGAATCATGGTTGCTACAGATTTATTGATTTGTTGAGAAATAATTGTCTCTCTCCCATTGGGTCCAATATTAGATTCTGTATCGAGTCATCCAGGGCTGATTAGCATTACTCTACTTTTAGTAGATTTGAGTCACGCTCTCCGGTTCTCTACTAGTCATCTGAGTCATCGTTTAGTTACACTATACATTGGCATGTATTCATTGGCTTTATATCATATGGTTGCTCCAATCACTACAATATCTGTATCATGAGCTTTGATCTCATCCCACAACTCACTGATCAAGAGAGCGTATCATAGGGTGTTAATCTGCCATTCACTATTGGCAGTATCTCGATCTATAGTATCAATCGACCTAATTTCTCATCCACCAGCACATGCGACAATAATATCAAATACGATTCATTGTTGCTTGATGTTATTTGCACAGGCGATAATACTATCTTTATTGCTGAGATCACACACAAACTCATTACTTGATCTGGATAGATTATACACAGTGTATCACTGTGATTCGTAGTGCTGCTTAAGAGATAGCCCCAATCCAGTAGTTGCTCCAGTGATAAGTATATTTTTCATAATATGCAAAGATAAATTAATCAAACTCAATAATAATGATTGTTTAGTAAAATACATACTCATTTACTTCATTTCCACTACTTTAGTAAATATTGCTTCTAAAGTCTCATTTGAATTCCAAAATAGATTGTAAGGTGTGTTGTGTAGATCTCTGGATTGTTCGCTGATTGTCTTCCACTATCATTACATCAATATCGGTGAGAGTGATATAGGGTTTTGGGTGCTTATAAATCCTATGGAAACCGTCTCAATACTCACGATCAAACGATGGACTACTCCAGTGTGGTATGATAGTAACATCAATAAGTTCTAGTCACTGTGTATTACGTCATGGATGAGGATAACATACCTCATTACACGCCAGCATACTACCAGCGCTAGTCCCACAATATATTCATCATTTCTCCCAAAACTGCAGTAGATAGTTTACTAGTTGTACTTCACGAGCAAGATCTGCAAGATATAGTATATCTCATCATCACACAAACAGTATATCACTTTGCATCATAAGTTCTCCTACATTTGATATCTCTTTCAGATCAATATCAAGGATGATCGCTCACTGTGATTCAAAAAACTGTGCATCTCGCTGATTCCACTCAGCATTTTTACCTCCATCATCATCTGCAGCATTCCAGATACATCCAACGGTCTTTCATGATAGCTCAATATGTTTGGTAATGATATCTGACACAAAACATAGACTTGATGCGAGAAATAGCTTCATTGGCACAATAGATAATCAATACTATCCATAATTTACACAATCACTAGCAAAAATCAATTTGTTTCCCATTTTTACACAAAAAAAAGAATTAGATGAAAACATCTAACTCAAGAGTGTGCGGACTTGCGATCGACACACCCTTGATACAAGAGTTATATCATATCATTACCTAAGCAATAATTTGATATAAATCAGTAGAAAGAAGAAAAGTCGATCGCAAGTGCCTTAATGTATAACACCTACCCGGGTGGGAGTTTGTAATACGGCCTCAGGATATACAAGAGACAATGTTAAATACTCGATTTTTGTAGAGCAGTGATAGGATTTTGCTATCAGTACTCACAACGCATAGGATTTTGCTATATGTTGATGTCATCACTATACGCATGTTTTTGTTCTCTACAAGCATATTATGCAAAAATACTCTAACCAATTGTTAGCATGACAGCCTTAGATAAGGGATTCTGAGGATATTAGTGTCTGACTTATCTCGTATCTGCCATGAGTAATTATGCTTGCTTAGGGTGTTTGTAATGTCCGCCATGAGTGTATTTTTACTAATTCACCTATGATTGTTTTCGACAGTTTTTATACCCACTCTCCTCACTTGACTCATGGATGCAAAATCATCTTGCAATTCGACAGCACATTGAGTACGATTGTCGTAGTGATGTCGATGTATGTCGTAGTATCACTGACAGTCATTGACACTACTGTCACAGTATTGTCAGACAATTAATAGGTATGTAATATTATTGATAATACAGTTCATAACTGGTTTAATTTGTTATTTATTATCTATTACATATAGCTTATGTCAGACAGATTTTACAGCTTGTTGTACCTTGTCAAACTATGACGTACATGTCTCGTCATCATGTCATGTCTTGTCTTATTATGTCAGACAATGTCAAACATTGTCTTATCCGAAGATGTGATGCCGACCATATGATGATCGTGAGAAGAGCTTGATTGAGGTGATGTGGTATCAAAACAAGAGATGTGACCATTATCCTCACCTGATACCATGTCAGACAGTCTATTGTGATGAGAGGCTGATCCGATGTTATCAGATACTATATCACAGTCTGGTACTGATATTACTCTGTCACTTAGTGATGATAGTATGTCAGACATATGATCTGGAGCATCACAAGAGTTATGATGAGTTATTGTTACATGATCTGGTGGGCTTATTGATAATAGTATAGACATCGCAGGTCTCTCATGAGACATAACACCACCACAGCCTGATGAGATTAGGCTCGAAACACCTATTTCTACTAAGGAGATTGCACCACAGCCACAGCAGATGTCATTTGCGGTTCCTACATCATTTGTAGTGACTACGTCACCGCCACAGCTCAGCATCACTGAAGTCAGAATCGATGGTACCGACGAGTACATCGAAATTACCAACCGGTGAGATCCGTTTGTCGGATCGGTCATTATCTGATGAGTCAAAAGCAGTTCACTGACTGTGTCGCTGGATGTATGAACTAATGAATAATAAATACTAAATCATATTTTTAAAATACTCTTCAACTTTTTTATTTGTAAAATACACAAAACAACCCTTCATTCACCTTGTCATGAGTGTACGATAGGTATTTTTAATAATTTTATCTAATGTATCAATTTCACTAGGATCTTCTTTTAAGAGTTTTTTCCAGCCTCTTACTGACATATCTGAACTAGCTCTTGCTTCTGGAACTCATACAAGTTGACCGTTTATGATATCCAAATCATCACCGATAACTACACCAATATAGTCAACTTCTAGACCCTGACAAGTATGAATACAGCCAATTTCATTTACTGATTCAGGAGCAATAATCCACAAACTCCCATCGGTCATAAGATTCCAACGCATCTGAAAATCAAACTCTGGAATAATTACATCGTATGCGTTTCTATCTTTCTTACTTTCTCGCTTCCGACAATATCAAGCCACTAATCTTGCTTTATTATTTATCTGATTGAGCTTCTCAATTTCATCTCTCATTTCATTTGGATTGTCATAAATCCTAAAGTCATATTCTAAGTCTTCTATCGTTTCATTTGCGGTTTCTCTGATTTGTAGAATATTATCAAGCCATGCTAGGTAGCCATCTGAGCCACCACAACGGAACTGTGAACTTAGTTGATTATAGTGAATATTAGCACCTAAATGACTAGCCCATTTTTCAATTTCTTCTTTTGATCCTACATCCTTCAAGTGAATCTTTTGATTTTCATCAATAAAAAAGATCGTAAACTTTGAAGCATTAATTAATTCTTTGACTTGGTTTTCTCCTAAGTTTGAATACAAACCAGACTTTTCATTTAAACGCTGAGCTTCATCGATTATTAAAGAATCAAACGTATTAGATTGAACATCAATAAATGATCCCGATCCTTTGAATAAGTTAGAGATGATTGATTTTTTCATCGTACCTGTAAGCATTTTTTCATAAACTGCTCTTGGCGCTGAGTTCTTTGAAATATACATTGATAACATCTCATTTCCTGTAAGTTCAACGAGTAGATTAATAGCTACGACTGATTTTCCAGTTCCTGGTCCACCTTCAACAATAAGAACATTCTTATTTTTTTCATTTGATTGCTTCGCTAATGCAAGAGCTTGCTCATACACAATCTTTTGATCATCAATCATTACAAATTCTTTATTGCCTTGCATCATTGATGATAGGCTATCAGCCAAAGCTTTCGATGGCTTAATGTCTCATCCGTCAATACGAAGCATAATGTTATTTTTATCTCAGTGCTTCATAAAGGTTTTGATGAATTCACGAAGCTTCATGGCATCGTCTTTGAGGAACACAGGAGCTCTATCAATATATTCTTGATAAAACGGATTTTTAATTACATTATCGCTTGAGTAGTTGTGGAGATATGCACAGGGCTTTAATTGAATATCTTCTGATTGTACTGTAGTATTAAAATTGGTAAGTAATGAAGCATATGACCAAGCCTGATATGATGGATGACTTGTTTCGGTTAAGCCTCCTTTAAATCTCGTAATTACTACTCCATCTTTCTCAGTTAATTCAGCCTCTTGCCATTGTTTAAGTTCAACAAGTATGGCCGAGTCTTTCTGGTTACCATCCTTTCCAGTGATAATAAAGTCAATTCTTTTGGATGTCATTGGTATTTGATACTCGATTACAACCCCACAGTCTGAAGGAATTGAGTTATCATTTAAAACTCTATCCATAAAAGATAATGATTCTTTCCGAGAGTTAATTTCACTTTTTGAAGTACTTCTATTGAGTTTTTTTTCAAAGAACTTTAAAATTATATTATCAATATTATTAGTAAAGACATCATCATTGAACTTCTGTTTTGATGCTTGATAGACTATCATTTATGGCTAATTATATTATTAAAATTCTGTATACTTTTTAGCATTTCCCTTTGCTTTTTCCACTGGATATTTTTCATTATTTCTGTCTATTTTGCGATTTATAATTTCAGCAACATTAAAATCATATTTTTCGGCTATCAAAAAGGCATATGTGAACACATCAGCAAGCTCTTCTTCAACCTTTTCTCTTGTTGCCTCATCATGTTTTTTCCAGAGAAAAGTCTCTAATAACTCATTGGATTCAATTGATAAAGCTATAGCTAAATCTTTTGGATTATGAAATTGCTCCCATTCTCTTTCATTTCTGAATTCAAGTAGGCGATTAGTAATGTTTTTTATTTCTGTCATGTCTGTCATTGTAATTGATAAAATTGTAATGCTAACTCATATTCCTTATCAAATGGTAAACCTAATGATTTATGCATTTCAGGATTATATAGTTTCCATGTTACATAGTAGAATGCGAGTAATTGATAGCCACTAAATTCTACATCAGGAAAGAAAGAAATTTTATATCCTTCGTCTTCAGGAGATATTCCCGTAATGCCTATTTGTGCTATCTCAAAAGCAATGGGTTGAATTTCCGTAGGGTTTTTTTTGTAAAAGTTTTCTAATGCAGAAACCATATACATCGTTACTGCCATATTTACCTCTTGGTTTGAATGGCTATTAATGAATATCTTCATCTGCTCTTCTCTATATGGATCATGTCTTAGATTATATGGATCAGATTCGATTTCGTCGAGTCTATCAAATATATTTTTATTTTCTACCCTATATTCATTTTCATCTACTAATTCAAAATATGATTTCATTTTTAGGTCGTCTCCCCATTGCTGAACAAGTCAATATTCTTCTCCTGGGCCTCGATTATTGCGATATTCTAAATATTCGTCATATAATCCTTGAGCTTGACCTAGCTCTAGTGGTGTTGCCTTTAGATCTTTTATAAAGTCAATTGAATATAAGTTCTTAAAATGTAATGAATTTATGATATTGTAAAATTTACTTGTTTTCAAAATCTGTCCTGGTATTAGTTCCAAGCCCTTTGTTGTTGTTACAGCATTAACACCTTCTTGGTTGATGAGATATAGTGAAATTAGTTGGTATGGTTTAATTTTAGGAAACTCATTATAAAGATAATCTTCAATAAATAAATCTATAGGAGTATTAAACACTTGTCTATTTAAGCCATCAAACATATCCGTCATGAAACCAGAAATATTTTTTTCACTTATTCCTTTTTTATGAAGCCTTTCTATGTCTTTTTCATAAGCTTTTAAAAACATCCTTTTTGTTTCTTGTGTACTAGTATATAGCTTGTTTGTATTCTTTGCTCTTGCCTGAAAGACTAAGTCTAAGTGAACTAATTCATGCATAATAAGATGCTGATAACCTGGTTTTCCTGGTTTATATTTAATTATGTGTTTACTCCTTTTATAATTTTCTGCAATTTCTAATTTTGCAGCTGTTGGGATTGTTTCATCTAGTTGAATTTCTATTTCTATGTTTCCTTCAGTTTCTAGCTTCGCAACATATTCTTTAAGTATTGGTTCAATGTTGGTAGTTTTTATTTGATCCTGAGCTATCTGCAACATCTGAGATAGTGCATGACTATAAAATTGAGATCCAGGACTACTATGTTTTATGCTTAATTGAGCCCATTCAAAAGCTTCGGTTAAATTGTTCTCCTCTTGTGCGATTAGACTTAGTCAAAAATATGTATTTGGATACGATGGGTCTATCTTAATTGCTTTATTAAAATATTCTCTTGCTTCTTTTAGCTTGTGTTTCTCTGTTAATGTCGCTCCAATATTATTAATAGCAATATTATTTTGGGGGTCAACTTTAATAGCCTGATCATAATATTTAATTGCTGTTTGGATATCATCTTTATTTCTCGCAAAGATATTGCCCATCATTATTAATGCCCATTTATTATTGGGATCCCAACATAAGGCATCTATTAATTGATTAATTGCTTCTTGTATGTTGCCTTCATCTGATAATATTTGTCCGTATATTCTATAATATTCTGAATTGGTAGGATCTTTTTGAATTAATTCAATAACTAGGGACTTAGCGTCCTTAAAATTTCCTTTCTCGCAAAGGCTTGTTAGTCTTCTGAAATCATTATCAGAATTTTGAATCTTATCAGTATGTATTGTTATTTCAATTTGTTGATCTGAAAAAAACACAGTAGGCTTATTGCCTTGGTATTGATAATAGTCTTTTATTAGAATTTCAAGCTTTTCTTTATCAAATCCTGTTTCTGTTTTTGCTGAAGGGAAAAGGTCAAGTAATAATTCTGAAATTGGTTGTATGATTTTAATCATTAGTTCTTGATATTGTTAAATATATGAATATTATATAATCTATCTATAAATACCAATCTATTTAGTTATATTTTCTATTTCCCACTGCCCAATAGTGCTGGATGTGTAGCGATCTATGGTGATGGAGCAGTCTACGATGAGGTCTGCTATGGCAAGTATACAGAAAAGCATATGATCGATCTTGAGTATCTCAAAGCACCCAAAACTACAACAGTCAAAAAACTCACTACAGCAAGTGTCACTGCGCTGGATCCGTCAGATCCCAAGTTTATCAAACAGTGTCTGACAATAGAAGAATATCAGCTACTCGAGCTTGATATCAGAGAACAAAAGCTTATCAACAAAGCACAGAAAACTAACTATCAAACACAGATGAACGAGTGGCGAGATATGTATCGTGCCAAGACTAATGACCTGTATACAACCTACCGTAGTATTACGGATAGTAAGCAAGCATATATTGACTCACAGCAACAGTATATCGACAAGCTGCGCTGACAGATGGCTCAGTGTAGTGCGTATAGTACACGTATCACTGACCTGTATAACTCTAATAAAGCATATACCCAGACACTCAAAGATACCTCGACCGACTATTACAAACTACAAACTACAATCCAGCAAAATTATCCTGCAGTCTATCAAGATATGAACGAATGAACTAGTGATATTGAGTCACAAACACCAGCCACCAGTTCTACCGCATCTAAACCATCTCGACGATCCACCACCAAAGACACTATCTCCAATCTCTTCTCCTAATATGACCAAGCTTCCCAATATCATGTGATTTACTGCGACACAACATCCACACCAGCGACGTCAGCGTTTGTGGTATATGGTTATTGCGGTACTTGTTGTATTGTTATTGATACTGGCGGTATTGCATAGTCTTGTGCGTCACAATTATAGTCAGTTTGCTGGTCTTTCGAGTCTCAAGTCTATTATCTCTCAGAACGTACTCAGCTCAAGTGTCCAAAACGCAGCCATCACCCTTATCAACTATACTCGTCAGAGTAAGCCACTACCCCCAGATGAATTATTAGCAATATATAATGATCGGTATGATGAGCACTGTCTGACTTCCGTGGATGTGATGGAGACACTATGTGAGTTATACCCTCATCGTGATGATATTGTCAGTTATCTGTGATATGATCAACCCAAGACCTACCTCCTCTTACTCCAGAACAGTGCAGAAGTCAGACCCAATGGAGGATTTTATGGTTCATTTGTACGTATTACGCTATCCAGTGGTATGATGCAAGATATGAGTATCCACGACAGCTACGAGGTCCCATTTACCAATTCAGGTATCTCACTCACTTTACCTGAGTGGACAAATAACTACTTATGACACAATAGTGCAAGCTTTATCGCTGGTAATAAGTTTGGCTTTACGATGCGTGATGGTCGTGTGATCTCCTCAATCTATGACAAGACCTACAATACTGATACCGACGGTGTCCTATTTATTTCTACTGATACGCTGACGACACTGGTCCCAGCTTTGCAGGAGCAGTTATGGCGTTGGCAGTTTGTTAATGCTGCAGTGGATCTAATTCGTGGGCACGATGGTAGTTTCAAAAAAGAACTCTACATGAAGCAACTTACCGAGTATATTGATAGCAACAAGATCTCACTCATTGCTCAGTGACTATCTCGTTATCATGCTCTGACTGATCCTGGTATGATGCAGATCTATCTACCTGATGCAAGCACTGGGCTACAGTCGACACTCAGTAAGCTCAACTGGATCACCGATCTCAAGCCTCAGCATCTCTACCTACGAGATCTCAACCAAGCATACAACAAGATCGACACCTTTGTCATCAAGCGTGCACGAATCCAAAACCCGCAAGGCATCATCATGACCGAGTCAGACTCCAATATTATCAATCTACAGGGCATTGCATCTTGAGACTACACTCTCGGGATCGACTACCAGCTTGACGTACCACAGCAATATATCCGTATGATGAGTGATCTGGAGCGTGAATATGGTATTAGCCTGACTGAGCGTGAGCGTCATATCTTGGGTCTGGAGGAGGTATTTGAATATCGTGGTGTGGTGTTTGCTGGTACGGGGATTTTAATGAGTAATATTACAGGTCAGGTAGATGAGACGGCAATATTTGCAGCTTCACCAGACCAGTGAGCGTCATACCATGTGGTGGGTACTGGTAGTCGTGAGTTATCGATTATGTTCTCAATAAAATAGCAATTGAAAAAATAACCACAATCATTATGATGCTTGGTACTATGCCCTTAGCTCAGAGGTAGAGCGGAGGTCTCCAAAGCCTCGCGTCGCGAGTTCGAGTCTTGCAGGGCATGCACAAAACTAGCTGTAATGGTTAGTTTTTTGTTTTTTTGAATATAAACTTCTGCCCTTGTTTACATTGATTGAGTAATGGACAAGCTTCACAGTTAGGCTTGACTGCCTTGCAGTGATATCTACCTCGTAGGATGATGCTATGATGAGCAATGGATTTGTAGTCATCGGGGATGAGAGTTTCGAGCTTTTCTGATGTCTTCTCAGGTTGAGTAGTTTTGACTCGTTGTAGACGGTTGGCCACACGATGGACATGGGTATCTGCTGCGATCCAGTGTTGCCCATAGAGCACATGCAGGACGACCTTGGCAGTTTTGACTCATACTCATGGTAGAGTGATTAATTGATCGATTGCTTGTGGGATGGTGTATCCAGGTTCGAGAGTACTTGCCCGTTGTTCACTTAAGATGAGTGATGTCTCGTAGATATGCTTTGCTTTAGCATTATGATAGTTGACTGATCTGATCATACCATGGAGTCTATCGTGTCATAGTGCGACCACATCCTGTGGGCAAGTCACAAAGTTCCATAGCACACTGGTGACTACATTGACCTGCTTGTCAGTAGTCTGCGCACTCATCATCACGGCTACCAGTAGCTGAAACGGTGTATCATACACTAGCTCCGTCTCATTACCAGGAAACATCTCATGCATGGTGAGAAGCTGAGAAATGATGGTTTGTTGTTTGGCTGTGAGTTTCTTTTGCTTTGTCATTGCGAGGAATTTGATGAAGAGTACTTTTACTCCTTCTCGTCATTGCGAGGAGGTACGACGCGGCAATCCACTAATCAAAGTCTCAGTAATTTCGATCTTCTGCCAAGTCTTTTCGTTCAGGATTTTGTGATTCAATAAGTTGTATTTTATCTTGTCTACTTCATGCTTTCAATTGTTTTTCTCTCTCGATCGCATCGATAATCATACTATATTTCTCTCTATACACTAGTTTAGTGCAACCATATTTTTGTGTAAATCATTTAATTTCTTTGGATTTATGTTGTAGTAGTCTTTTATATAAATTAGAAGTTACTCAGACATATAATGTCCCATGTTTTTTATTACAGAGAATGTATGTATATCAGCATCTTTCCATGATTTTGATTAAATATAGTACAGTGGATTGCACCAGAGGCACTTCCTTCGGTCGCC